>Ga0098059_1001474_pt1 | contig 11851 bp, 1 predicted proteins | sample 20_taG_FD_92580 | JGI IMG/M metagenome (GOLD analysis project Ga0098059, IMG submission 92580) | Marine viral communities from the Subarctic Pacific Ocean - 20_ETSP_OMZ_AT15318 metaG | ecosystem: Environmental > Aquatic > Marine > Oceanic | place: Subarctic Pacific Ocean | collected 2015-01-19
ATATAGTTAGTGAAAATTTAATATCTAATTTCTTAGATCCAGCTAATCCTTTATTTGTAAACAAAAATATTCAAGAGTTAAATCAAACAGAAGTAGCAATATTTAAAGAAGGTATTGAAACAGCGATTGAAGAAATTCAACTTATAAAAAAATTAGAACTACCTTTTAACAAACCTGATGCAGATGTAGACCAAATAAGAGCTGTTGCTGAAGTAATTGAAACTCTTTCTAAACTTCTTGCTAAATATAAAATTAGTATATCAGAAGATGAATTATTATTAATACTAGATCCTCCTGCTGAGTTAAAAGATTATAAAGCATCTTTAAATAATTTTTATACTACAGAACAAGCAAGTAGTGCAACAAAACCAGGGTTATTAAATATTCTTAAAAATATTGTAAAAGAATTAGAAGAAGGTAAAAACTCATTTACATCCCTTACTCCGACAGGAGAAAATGTTTTGGGCAAAGGAACTAGAAAAGCTACCTCATTAGTAGAAGCATTAGGTAGAGCTATTATTCCTGCTATGCAAACAGAAGTAGTAGCATCTTTTAGAAATGTAAATAATAAAACTGCGTACAACTTAATTGCTTCTGGCCATCTAAATAAAATGATTACTGAGCTACAGGATCCAGATGCGCTTCAAGATTATTTAGAAAAAAGAAAAGAAGATCCTTTATTAGCTAACCTTCCTTATATAGAAGATTTACAAGACCCAGACGACAATCTAATGGATACATTAGAAACAGTTATTTTAGATGGTCTTAGTCGACAAGGAAAAAACAAATCTGTACAATATTCTAAAATGTCTGATATAGAATTAGAAGCTACAAGTATGGGGATGTTTCTTAATAACGGAACTAAAGAAGGTTACTATAAGTTAGGTATACCTTCAGATTCTCCTACATTAGGTTATGTAAAAGGAAAAAAATATAGCACAGAAGAAATACAAAATAAATTATTAAAAACTGCTGAAGCTGAGATAAAGAGAATTCAGGTAATTAAAAATTTGCCTAAAGAATCTTCTTTAAGATTAATTCCTAATTATATAGAAAGAGGTCAAAAGTTTCAACTGTTAAGTTTTTTAAACGGTAAAGTAGATACTTCTAGACCTTTTGTAGAAATTCAAGATACTATTTTAGAAGAAATTCAAAAATTTACTAATATCAATAATCCAAATGGATTAATGGGTATTACTATTAAGAAATATTTACAAGCAGGTGTTATATCAGAAGTTAAAAAAGACGGATCAATTACATTTGCTAAAGGAGCTATAGATAAATCTTTTAAAAATGATACAGAACGAAAAGCATTTTTTGAAAATTATATATTAAATACTTTTTACCACAGTACGCAGCTAAATACAATTTTTGCATCAGATCCTAGTTTTTATAAAGGAGCTGAAAATCATCAAAAACGTTTTAAACAGATTATGAGTCCTGGTACTTATACAACAGGTACAGGAACTTTTAATGCTATCATACTTAATGACAGTATTATACCTACTACTCAAATGCAATTTGAGCAGATAGAAAAAACTGTGAACAACTCTGATATTTCTCAATCTGAAAAAGATGAGATTTTAAAAATATGGAGAGATACTTTAGAAAGTAAAAAAGAAACAGGTAATAATGAATCTGATGGTGGTACATATGTTTCTTTGTCTAGACGTAAAAAAATGCTACGGCAATTAGGACGTTGGGACAGTAGTTATGATGCAGCTTTTAAAAGATTAGAAGCAGGTACAGAAACTATTGAGGATTTAAATCTTATCAATGATCCTTTTAAGCCTGAAAAACCTTTTATGTTTACTAAACAATTTGTAGACGGTGTAGAAATACCTATGCAAATTAAGAACTCAGAAACTGTTTTAACAAAATCATTTGCTCTTGCAGAACAGTTTAATGAAAAAACAGGTAAACAAGAATATAAATACCCCGAATTAGCCGCTGCTTATTTAGATATGAATGGAGGAAAAGATTTAAACGGTAAAACTTATGAGGCTAAGTATGATACTGCTCTATTTGAATCAACTGTAAAAGTAGGTGCACTAGGAAATAAAATTGACAAAGATGGTAAAGTAAGATTTTCTCAATATGTACAGCAAGCTGATGGGTCTTATGAATTAGAAGAAGGTTTTACTGTTATTCCTCTAAAAGAAGAAGATTATAGATTACAGCAAGAAACTCCTCCTCATTATTTAGATGATAGATCCAACTTTGGTACTCAGTTAAGAAACTTAATCATAGCAGATTTAGATTTAGAAGGAACTTATAACATAAGAGGTTATGACAAACCTATTTCAGGAGCTAAAGTAGTTAGTCTTTTCCAAGAACTTGTAGAAGAAGATTTAAAAGAGTCGTATTTTTCTACAGAAAAAGAATTCTTAGATGCTGATGAAAATATTAATTGGGACAGAATTTTACCTATACTTAGAAAAGAAGCATTAAAAAGAGAAATGGGCCAAGAGATTTTAGATGCTATTACTTCTGCAGAAAAAACTTTAGGAGACACTGACAATCTAACTAGTCCAACAGTTCTTCCTTTATTTCATCCAGCTATTAAATATAAAATGTTTGCTTTAATGAATTCTATTTTTAAGAATAGAATTACTAAACAAAAAATTAAAGGTGGACAGTTAGTAAACACTCCTTCTTATGGTGTTTCTAAAGATTTAGAAATGAAAGTAAAAGACGGCAGGATTGTATATGAAGCTTTATTGCCGTGGACATCTAGAGAATTTTTTCCTACAAATGAAAAAGGAGAAGTAAGTATAGAATTTATTAGAGAACATGCCCCAGAGCTTTTAGAATTAGTAGCTAACAGGGTTCCTACTGAAGATAAATATTCTATGTTTTCTATAGAAGTAGTAGGATTTACTCCACAATCTATGGGTGGTACTATTATACTTCCGCCTCAAGTAACTACAGTAGCGGGGCTTGACTTTGATATTGATAAATTATTCTTTATGCAAAGAGCATATAGAATGCAGGGTAAAATTCCTAAAGTAATAAAATATATAAATGAAATTACTGAAGACAATGTAGATCAAATAGCTAACAATTTATTTAGTTCTCATAAATCTTTAAAATCATTTTTAGAACAATCTGAATTAGACAATGAACTTGCTCAAGAAATTTTAACAAGAAGAGAAGAATTAATTTTAGCTGACGCAAATAATAAAATTAGTAAAAAAGAAATTAAAAAAACTCCTAAATTTATAGACTTAACAGAAAAAATAGACAGTCTTAAATTACAGCTTAAATTTGAGAAAAAAGATGCTAAGATAAAAAGCATTAATGATCAAATTACTCAAGCAATAGCAGAATTACAAGAAGATTTTGTTCCTTTTAATGATGCTATAGAAGCAAATAATAAATTAAAAGAAAATGTTATAGATGTTTTAAAAGCAGAGCTTAGAAAAGGAAACGTTAATCCAGTTATGTTTAATGGTAAAGCTGCTAGAGATAATGCAAAAATTAATATTATAGAAGGCATTCTTAGAGATCCTAAAACTGCTACTAGTATATTGCATCCTGGTAACTTTGATTCATTAAAAGAACAAGCAGCTTTTATAAGATTAGCTAAAGAAGGTAAGATAGAAGAAGCAGAAAAATTATTAGAAAAACAAAAAGGAAAAGAATTAATAGAAAAATCAAAAGAAACTGATCCACAAGATTTTAATATTAATTATCCTTCTACTCAATTAGAATTGTTCAGACGTAATATGGATGGTTCTGACCTTATTGGTATTATGGCAAATCATAATGTGCACCATGCTAAAGCTATGCACGCAAATGTAATATTACGTAAAGAAATTTTTATAGATAAAGTAGCGTATAGAAAACTAGATAATAAAACTAATATTAATGGTGAAAGAATATCTAGACTCCTAGCAACTAACTTAGCAGCAGTTGTGGATAATGCTAATGATCCTGTAGCAAATTTCTTAAACATGAACACTTATACTGCTGACACTATAGCGTTCTTAACTCGTTTAGGAGTGCCTCAAAATTATATTTACTTATTTATAAACCAACCTGTAATATTAGAGCTTACTAGACTGCATTTTAATGAACAAGGTTCTTTGAGTCGAGAAAAAATAGTCAGTACTATAGCAGCAAAATGGAGATCAATACTTAATGAAAAGTATAAAGCAGCAGGTATTAAACCACAAGATCAAGAAGAATACGCTAACAGAATAGGAACTACTTCAAGAACTCTTAAAAAAACTATAGATGGAGGAAAAGATTTAAATTATTACGTAGCTCAGATGAATATTTTAGATAAGTTTTTAATTTATCAACAATACGGACAAGAGCTAGGTGACGGAGTACAAGCAGCTAGAGTAGATACTGTAGGTATGGGACCAACAGATGCTAATAATTATATGCAAATTGCTAAGATTCAAAAATTAAAAGATAAAGAATTAGGTGTAGGAAGTGATCCACCGACTGCTAAGATTTTTGGATTAAAAGATATAATATTAGGTAGCCCAGGAACTAGTCAAACTATGATACCTGCATTTACTAAATATTCTTTATTATTTCCTACAAGTATTTTAAATAAAATATTTCCATCTATTGGAGCTGTTAAAGTTCAAGAAGGAACTTCTGATTTTTCTTTACACTATTCTGTATTAGGAAAGTTAAAAAATAAAATGGCAGAGCTTACCCCTACAGGAAGCCTTACTGAAAAAGAAGCTAATCTTATAGATAATCGTTTTATAGATTTTATCTCTTCAGGTTTTGATTTCTTTGACTACAAAAAAAGCACAGATATTGTAGATAAGATGCCTAGTAAATTAGCTAGTTTAAAAGAAGAAATCTCTAGTCCAGATAGTAAATCTCCTTTTAAAAAGTATAAATATTTTTTAGATCAGATATACAAAGTAGATCCTACTAACACTACTCCTATATCTAGAATAGAATATTATAAAACAGGTAAGAATGCTTTAGACACTGAAAGATTTACTAATACTTGGGAGTTAATGTTAAAAGACAGTGACCCTGCAATTAATAAATTTGCACAAGACTTAGTTCAATATGTATATTTTGCTAATGGTTATACTTTTGGGCCCTTTAGTTTTGCTAATTTAATTCCTGTTTATTTTTGGTCAGATGAGTATCAGTCTAATAACAAAGAAGTTAATACTAAAAACAAAACTTTTAATCAGTTCTTATATAAAATGTTTGAAGAAACTAAATTTGGAGCATCTGATTTAGAAAGTGTTTCTGAACTAGGACAAACAACAGAAGATTGGGAAGCTAGATTTATAGATCAGTTTATTAGCAACTTTGGAGATCAAGGAAGATTTGCTACTACTGTAAAAATAGAAGACTTTTATGGAGAAGAAGCAGAGGCTAAAGGATTAGTAGAACTTACTAAAAGAATAGAAGGTAAACCTGGAGAAATATCTGAAACAGAACTTAAAAGAGCTACTATGGCAATGAGTTCCGAAGTTAAAGGAGTTATTAAAAATTCTAAAGGAAGCTTGGTAGTTAATGTTTCTAAAAATCCAAATGTATTTAAAGGAAAAGAGCAAATTCCTGTACAGTTTATTAAAGTATTTACTCCTAATAATAAAATATACAAAGCTCAATATTATAAATACCATAGCGACATAGACGGAAGTACTATTGATCCCAATCTTTCAGAAAAAGGGTCAGATTTAGATGCTGCTATTTATGTACCTATGCCGAACTTAGGATTATCTAATTTCTTAACAGAGTTTAATTTCTTTGATGATATTCAAGAATCTCTTTTAAAAGATATTACTCACTTAGATGATTTAATAAGAGAGAATGATTTGTCTTCTCCAAAACAACCTACAGCAACTTCTGAAGAGCAGGAGTATTTTGATATGATGATGGCTAAAAGAAGAAAAGGTGACATGGAACAAGGAAAAGGAAGTAATGTTACATATAAAAGTCAAGGTGAGGCTATAGAAAATTATTCTGTAGAATTTGAAGGAAAAAACTATAGGATTATAGTACAAAATGGACAAGCTAAGATTTACTCTAGTGTATCTATGAATGATATTACTTTTGATTTTACTCCAGAACAACGAAGACAAATCTTTTTAAAACAAGCTATTGCTGCAGGAACAGGAACAACTGTTACTTATAAAGGAAATAGATACGGAATTAATAAACAAGAAGAAATATTCTTATTAAATACTGGAAAATTAGTAACTTGGCCTAAAACAAGCCCTGCATATATGGAAGTACTAGAATTAGCTAATAAAAAATTAGGAAAGACTAGTACTGATTCTAAAAATACTCAAGAAGAAAAAGAAGATACAAGTTCTAAAAAAAGAAAAGTTACTGAAGAAGAGTTATATGAATTAATGGCAAGTATCGAAAGTGCGGAAGAAACTCTTGATGAAGCAATAACTTTTAATGACGGTCCTAGAAGTAAAGAAGATCAAGATTATTTAGATAGTTTAAAAGAAAGTATAGATAGCGGAATAAAAGAATGGTTTGAATTAACAGGATTAGAGTATCCTAATTTTCCATCAGAAGAATCAAAAATGTCTATAGAAACTTTTAAAGAAGAAATAAAAAAGATTATTGACAAAAAGCAACAAGAAAACTTTGAAAGCGAAGAAGCAGCAGAAGCTTTTATGAACTCTGCTCCGCTACAAAGTGCTGTAAGAATAGTAAAAGATCCAGATATTTTTAATACTGTTTCTCAAGAAGAATTAAATAAAATTTTATCGGACTTAGAAAATTGTTAAACAATGAGATGTGTAAATATTAGTCATCCTGATTTTAGAAATTTATTAGACGGTTCTGGTTTAGAGCTCGTAGTACTACGTGCTAAAGTAGGATTATGGATGGAACAAAATGATAACTTTGAAGAGTTTCCTACATTAGTAGAATTAGGATTAAAAAAGAATTTTAGCATTCCTGGAGCTGCTTTAAAACAAGTAGACGAACTTCGTAAGCTTATCCCTGAAAACATACAAAAGAAATCTCAAATACTTACAGACATTTCGTTTCTTGTAAAGCGAAATGAAGTAGGAGTTATTGATGCTAATAGAACAGACCTTGAAGTAGTATCTATTTTTCTTAAACAAAAAAGATATAGTAAATTAACTAAAGAAGAACAGTATGAAATTGAGGAGTGGGCTCAAAATTATTTAAATAATACTTTTGTTGATCCCAAAAAACAAAAAGAGTTAGATAAAAAACATCAAAAAGAAATTGAAGAACAAGAAAGATTAGAAGGAAAAGATGGTAGTGGAGAATTGGATTTAACTACAGAAGGGATGGCTGAATTGTTAAATAAACAAACCAAAGAAATAGCAGAAATCAAAATCCCAAGAGATGAATTTATTATAGATTTTTTTAAAGGAGATTTATTTGAAGTTGCTGAAGAGGCCAGAAAAAGAAAAATGATAACTATTCCTGGTGAAACAAGGAACAGATCAGATGTAATGTATCAAATTAATTTAGCTAAGATGTATAAAGATCAAGCTAAAAAAATATTTTTTGATAGAATCCGTGGTAAAGATTTAACTGACTCAGATATACAAAGAATAAACGGAGATCTAAAAAGAATATCAGATAATGCAGGAGATGTTCAGTGGACCCTTAGACAAGCAAAATCAGGAAATTATTACATAGCAGGTTACAAAAATGGAGCCGTTACTATGGATAATTATTATTCTCCTTATGCAGGAGGAATGTTTAGGCAGCTTAAATCTAAATCTCAAGAAATACAAGTAGAAAAGTTAGATGTTAGGCTTACCAATTGGGCAAAGAAAAACGGTATTTCTATAGAGTCATTAAAATCAGTTGTAGAAAAATTTCCAGATAGATATGAAAACTCTGCATTAGGTATAGCAGATTTTACTAAAGGATTAATTGCTGTAGCAGATAATAGAAATATAGATACTTTAGCAGAAGAAGTTGCTCACTTTGCTGTAGAAATGATGTTAACTAAAGATGAAAATATGCAAGCAGCATTAGATCAAGTAGTTGACACTCAAACTTATCAAGATGTTTTAGAGGAATACGCAGAGGTATATGAAAACGAAGTAGACTTTAAAAAAGAAGCTTTAGGTAAAATATTAGCAGCTGAAATAGTTAATCAGTTTAAAACTACAGAAGAATTTTCTAGTAGTCCAGGATTCTGGCAAACTTTTAAAAATGCTGTAATTAATTTCTTTAATAAGATTCAAGAAATACTTGGAATAAATAGGCCAGGAAGAACTGCATTAGAAAAAACTATTATTCCTTTAGCAGAGTCTATTCTTAATGAAGAAAAATTAGACACATTTAATGCTATAAATGGTTATAGTAAAGCAGAAATTTTATATCAAATAAATGAACAAAAAGAAACAGTCTCTGATATTCCTATTTTAAGTACTACAGAAGAACTTATAAAAAGAAAAGAAAAAATATATAACACTATTCTTTCTAAACTAGAAGCAAGAATAAAAACTTTTGAAAAAACTTCTGCTAAAAGTAAAAGACAGATAAATACTCTTAAAAGTAATATTAAAGAACTTACTCGTCTTAAAGATATAGGAGAAATAGATTTAGGAATAAGCAAATTTGCTCTACAAGCACAAGAAGAATTAGAAAAAATTAATAATCTTATGGATGATGTTGCTAAGGGTAATAGTTTTATGACTGCTATTAGTTTAGTAACAGCTCATGATTTTATGCTAATGTATGATGATTTATTTAGAGACATTAATAGTAACTTAATCCAAAAGGGAGTAGAGCCTGAAATAAGAGAAAAACTCTTAGAACATACAGGAAAAGTACATTCGTTACTTAAAAATGGTTTAGCTACTAGTCAAGTATTAATAAATAGTCTAGCTATAAAAACTTTAGAAAAAGCAAACATAGATTATAATGGAGAAATTATAGATAAAGATTTTGATGCTAGAGAAATTATAGAAGCTACTTATGGAGACATGAGTACGTGGAGATTACAAGTAGGTAATTATAAATATGCAGATTCAGGTATTATTAGAACAGTTGCTAAAATATTATTTAATGCTAAAAGTAATGTAGATAGATTTGTTAAAAGGCTTTTTAATTCTTTAGTAGGAAGCCAACAAGCTTTTTTAACTAAATACAAACAAACTGATCTTGTTGAAAAAGATTCTAATGGAAAACCAACTCATTATTTTGCAAGAGAATTAAATTATTCTAAATATTATGAATCTCAACAAAATCTTAGAAACGAATTAGCTAGAAAGTTAAATATTAAAAATCCTGAAACAGAAGAATTTGATTATAAATATATAGATGTGACGCGTTTAAGTCCAGAAGATAGAGAAATCTATAATAAAGCTTGGCAACAATGGAGAAAAGATAATTCCACAACAACTACTATTTATGATGATCAAGGTAATATAGAAGGAACTAGAACTATTCCTAATAGTAAATATAAAAATAAAGAGTTTATTCAAAGGATGAAAGACCCTCTTTATAAAAACTATTACGACGCAATTATAAAAGCAAAAACTGAAGCAGTAGATAAGCTTCCTGTTAATTATAGAACAGAAAGATTAATTTATATGGTTCCTTCTATTTATAAAAGTACTTTAGAACGTATTACTAAAAAATCACAAAATGATAGTTTCTTAACTAAAATAGGCAAAGTAGGGAGAGATGCTTTTTTTGTAGAAGCTGACGATACTCAGTTTGGACAATTAAATGCTCTCAATAATAGAGTTGTTCCTATATTTTTTACAGGAGAAGTAGCTAATTTAGAAGATTTATCTTATGATATTTTAAGATCTGTTAGTTTATTTGCAGAAATGGCAGAAAATTTTTCAGAAATGAATTCAATTGCTGGAGAATTAGGAGCTATTCAAAAATCTTTAGCAGTAAGACAATACAAAACTAAAGGTAGAGGACAAGATAAGGAGGGGATAGAATCTAAAGAATATGAAGCTTTAGAAAATTTAATAAATACACAACTTTATAATATAGAAAGAGAACAATTAGAATATACTTTTGAAGAAAGCAATTTAGTAAGAAAAGGTGTTTTAAAAGCTACGGGAGGTAAAGTAGATTTAAAAGATAAATCTATGTCTTGGACAAAATTATCTCAAAGAATTGCAACATTTATTAGAGACAATAACTTAGCTTTTAATTTAATAACTTCTACAGTAGGTTGGCTAAAAGGATCTGCAGATAGTATTATAGAAGATCAAATAGGTATTTATAGTACTAATGAGAGTAAAAATTTTGGTAGAAAAGAATTTTTTAAAGAATTAGGAATAGTAATAGCTGATATAGGATCTGTTAAGCAAAGAAGTAAAATGCATTTAATATTGCAAGAGGCTCAAATAGTTAAGCTAGATACTATGTTGCATGAAACTGATAGAAACAGGGCTACTAGAAAAGTTCTCAATAGAGATATATTGTATACTACTTTTGCTTCAGGAGATTATGGTATGAAAGGACGTATAACTTTATCTATTTACGATAATTATAGGTTATATAACGGCAAATTTATGACCAAAGCTAGATTCCTCAGAGCTACTAGTATAGAACAAGGAGTTAAAAATGACGGTGTTCATGCTAAAAAAATGAGTAAAGAATGGGCAGCTCTTAGAGAACAAAGTTTATATAATGCATATGAAGCAGTTGACGGGCAATTAAAAATTAAAGAAGAGTTTAAAGAATTTGTAACTGAAGGGGTTCTTAATAGTGTTAAAGGAAAAGTAGAACATGTTTCTACTCAAGTTGACGGTGTTATGAGCCCTACTGATAAAGGAAAATTATCTAGAACTATTTTAGGAGATTTTATTTTTATGCATAGAGGATGGTTTATTAATATGGTAGATGCTAAATTTAAAAGAGGCAGTGTAAATTATTTAAGTGAAGAAGAGGAAGTAGGCCATTATAGAGCTATGGGAGGATATTTAAGAAATGTTTTAAAAAATATAATATCTCAAGGAAATACTGAGACTACTGGAGCTTTTGCTGTTTGGAAAGAATTAAGTCCTGCTAGAAAAAGAGGAGTAAAAAAGACTATAGCAGATACTGTGTTTTTAATGGTTGCTACTGTATTAGCAGGAATAGCTAATAAATTAGCAGACGATGATCCTGATAATATGACTAATCAGTATTTAGGATATGTAATGAATAGATTGTTATTAGAACAATCAGCAGGATTTAATATGGCTTCTACTGTAGAAATTATTGATGAACCTGTAGTAGGCGCAAGAATTCTTAAAGAAGCTGTTTCTATATTAGATGCCTTTAGTGGAGAAACTTATGAAAAAGGTATGTATGAGGACTGGACACATAGAGGTAAATATTGGTTTAGAAAAACTCCTTTAAAAAATTTATATGAATTACAATATCCTGACGAAAAAAATAAATTTATTAAAACCGTAGTAAATAATGGTTATTATAATTATCTAACAGATGAAGAAGGTGTTGGAATAGCAGGTTGGCTGTTAGGAAAATTAATACCTTATTATGGTACTAGTTGGGGCCAATATACTAATGATCAAAAAAGAGAAAATGCATTAGAAGCTATTGATAATTTAGAACAAGATCAAGAAACTTATAATGGGTTTAACTAAAAGAAAACGTCAAATTTTTTTAGAAAGTCCTATTTTACTTGTATCTTGCGGACAAGAGAGTTAAAAAAATCAATATGAAACTTATAGAACATGCTAATAATATCCACGAATTAAAGTTAGGGGGTAGCAAAGCGCGCATTGCAATGTTTTCAGATTTACACTGGGATAATCCTAAATGTGATTGGAAACTATTAAAAAAAGATTTAGATTATTGTGTAAAAGAATCTATTCCTATCCACATTAACGGAGACATGTTTTGCTTGATGCAGGGTCAAGGAGACAGA
>Ga0098059_1001476_pt1 | contig 11842 bp, 20 predicted proteins | sample 20_taG_FD_92580 | JGI IMG/M metagenome (GOLD analysis project Ga0098059, IMG submission 92580) | Marine viral communities from the Subarctic Pacific Ocean - 20_ETSP_OMZ_AT15318 metaG | ecosystem: Environmental > Aquatic > Marine > Oceanic | place: Subarctic Pacific Ocean | collected 2015-01-19
AATATTGTTAAATGAAAGAAGGAGCGATGAATTGGCAAAATTGCAATTCCAAATCCAAATGTTACAGGGAATGTTAACTTTACAACAGGCAAATATGCCACCTGAACAACAAGGAATGGGTATGCAAGGAGCACCGCCACAACAAGGCGGACCACCAATGCCACCGCAAGGAGCAGGTCAACAAGGTTCCGTTTTAAATATGAATAATGGTGCTGTGCCGGGATCAGCAATCGGCTTAGATCTGATGCGAGGAACAACACCGCCAAACAACACTAGGGCACCGGGTGAACCAAGACCGGGTGCAGGGGGTATTTAATGCCAACATATACGGTAACTCTAAATTCAGGAGCAACTTACGATATTGATGCGGATTCTGCTGCACAGGCTGCAAGACTCGCAAATGAAAACGCTATGGAATCTGGAGATGCCGTATTAAACGTAACAGAAGAAGGCGAAACTACTCCAGTAGAAATTGGCACAGGTGCAGATAGAAGGGCATTTCAAGATACAGGATTTGATCCTACATTAACTGGTGGGGGTGCAGCAGGAGCAGCACCTTCAATATTTGATGAACTTACAAGAGAAGAAGCGTTAGCTTTATTTGGCGAAGATGTTCCAACAACTGAAAGGCAAGAGTTTGTTCCTACATTAGCAAGTGAAGGAGAACAGACAAGTCAAATACAAGGTATGCCGGGCACGGAAGTTGGAGAAGAAATAGCAATGCAACCTGTCGAAAAAGCAGTTGACGATTTTGATGACACTGGTTTATTTAAAATGCCACAGGACATGCTAGACCAATTTGGTTTAGGATCGGGTAGTTATTTTGACAGAGACAGCGGATTGTTTTTAGATGCTGAAGGAAATGTAATAAGAAAACCAAATGGTCTTGAAAGAACATTTTTAAAAAGTTTAGGAGTTGAAAGCCTTTCAGGCGATGATGTGTCAGAAATGGCTATGTCAGGAGCAATGGAACCTTCAGGAGCAACAACATCAAAGCGTGGTCCATACGATACGGTGGCAAGAGGACCGTTTGGAGCACCAGAAACTTTAGAAGGTATTGACACTAAAGCTGCTTATTTAAGAGGTTTGCAAATGGGGGGATACGGAGATATTAGTGGACCAAGAACAGGATTTCAAAGATATTTAGAAGATTTAAATCCGCTTTATCAAACTCTTTACGGGTTTGGTAATTTAGCTTCAGGGTATTCTCCAGAAGGTGATTTTATGGAAGCACTAGGAGTATCTGATGCAGCACAAACACAATTTAGTGAACTTAACGAAAGACGAGCACCAGCTACATTTGAAGAATTTGTTGCAGGTACTGGACCGAGAGCTGCAAGAGAACAATCGTTAGATTTATTTAATCAACTTGCTCGTGGTACAAATCTTACAGCTAGTCAAAACCAAACTCCGTTTGCTCAAGCATTTGGTGAAATGATTAGAGGTGCAGGAGATGCTGAAGATTCAAGATTGGCAGCAAATCTTGATCAGCTTGCTCGATCTGCACTTAGGTCTCAAGTAGGTGCTACAGGATTTGGTATGATAGCAGGCAGTTTGCCTAATGTGCAAGATCTAATTTCAAGACAAAGAGCCGAAACTGGTGCTAATATACCTACTAATTACCTAGAAACTTTGGGTGGTGCTTACGGAATAAAGAAACGTAAGGTTGGTGCAGACGGCAGTGTAACTGAAGAATTTTTCGGCGGATAGATGGCATCTAAATTTTCACGATACGGCGAAAATAATCCTTTCCTAGATTACTTAGAACAATCTGAAGGTGGCAAAAGATCTTTATTTTTTGGTGGATATCAAAATGTTTTTGGTGATTTACCTACAAGTCAAAGAAAAAAGGCAGCACTAGAAAATGTATTTCAAGATGTTCAAAATGAATTTCTTGCAGAATTAGGCTCTCAAGCATTAAGTGGTCAACAGCCTTCGTTGACGTTTACTGAGTTTTTAGGGCAAAGACCTGAAAGCACTACAGGAACAAGAAGGTCAGCAATACCTTACACTGACAGAATCTATAGACAAATGGGGAACCCGTACACGTCAAACTTAACTCCAAGAACTAGATTCTTAATGAATTATTAATGTATCGCTAACAGGGAATGGCTAATTTCTAATGGCAAAGCATAATAAAAAAGAAAAGTATAAAGAAGTTGACTTAAGAAAAAGCTCCAAAAAAAAGTTAATTGTATCTAGTGTCTTGCTTGGGTTGTGTTTGGCGGGTATGATAATCATAGGAGAAGTAAACGCAAGATGAAGATGCCTAAAGTACATATACCATTTAAAAAGATAGGAAGCTATATCCTAACAGCTATTACATTGCTTACAGTAATAATAGGTTCGCTTGGTCTTGCAATAACACTAATTAACCCAGTTAATTTATGGTGGACTATATCTCCGATTGAAACAAGATATTTTGTAATTGGCTACACACAGGTCATAGAGTATCTGGAGTTTGTGCAATTATATTATTGGTATAGCGTAGGTATATCTGCGTTTTTTATTGTTTTTGGGTATTCAATACACATTAGGAGTTTAGGGCAATTATGGCGTGGAATTAAAGCTACTCCAAAAGCAATTCTTTATTCTCCAATAACTATTTACAGGGAACTTGTAGATTTTAGAGATTGGTTATTTGAAAAGATTGAGTACCTAAATGGTGAGTCAGCTAAGTGGAGAAGGTTCTTCAATGTAATGAAATCTCCATATTCTTTGCTTCGTAGCTTTGGTTTAAGTCCACAACTAGCCTTAACTTTATTAGTTGGTGCAGGAGCAACAGGTACAGCAGTTGGAGTAGCAGAAGTTATACAGGAAAGAAGTTTCTCAAACGGAGATGCAGGTATATATCTTGCACCTTCAAACCTACCTAACGAGGATTTAGAAAGAGAGATGGCTTTTAGAAAAGACGGACCTGACAACACGCTCAGGGTGATCCTAAATTCTACACCAGTTGAAGAAGTAAATATATCTAATGTTAACTTAGGAACGTCATTTGCAAGTAATGGTCAACCATCTGCCCTACCATCAGGTAAGACTGAAGCAATACTTATAGATGGCAATGGAACTAGGATTGAAATAGGAAAACTGACGTTTTCTAGGAACAGTTGTAAAACATTAAACCTTGAAAACATAAATGCAAATAAGATAACCATTAAGGATAATCAGGCAGACGGATTGTCTATATATCAAAGTGCTACAAGCACGCAACCTAATTTAAGAGTAAGTGGTGGAAACTACATGAGTGATTTGCTAGAAACTTCTGGTGGTACTTATGACCGACTTTGGATTGCACCTTTAGATAGTCTTACTACATCAGTTACTAGAGTTAATACAATGATACTGGATAATATCGTATCTAGTGGTGGAACTTGTGATTTAAAGAAACTGAATATCGGAGAATTAATTATTGAGTTCAATCGTATTGGTGGAGATAGTTCATTGGTAAGCAAAGCGTTTACTGTGAGTTCAACTGTTAAAAGTGCTAATTGGGCAGTAACAGGCAATATTGAAGTTCTTATGGCAGAGGTAGCAAGACAGCCAGATTAGTTCGCAATATTATTCAAACGAGCAAAATAAAAAAAATAATAGAGGGGTAGTGTACATAGACATGCCATTATATGAATACATTTGTAATAACAAAGAATGTGAAACAAATACTTTTGAAGTTTTAACAAGTTTTAAAGAAGAACCAGAAATGTGTCCTGACTGCAATGAAAGAAGTAAAGATAGGAAGAAGTTCTATCAGTTTGATTTCAGGATGTAACCCATGAAATGGTACGATTGGGGGATTCTGCTGTATCTTATAATGCTTTTAACTGTTGTAATTGTAGGTATGGTTACCGAACTCTAGTTTAAGAAAAACTGTGTCGGTGTACATAGACACAGTTAAAATTTATAAACCTATCCAGAAAACATAAACTGAATAGGTTTTAGTCATTTAGTAGCGAAAGGAATCTACTATGTATAAATTAAGGGGTTCTTAACTTACTAAAGAAGTATATCACGTATGTGGTCTAGGAACAAAGGTGTATCCTCTCCTAGATATGAACCTTTAATATTATATTCAAAGTGTTCTTTTGCATCATTTTCGCTCATATCTTCTCTGTCCATTAAAATTTTTATTATCTTGGCAGAATCATATATAGCCAAAGATTTATTAAACTGATGTGCAACGCCAACTATAGCAGGAGCAAACATATCAGGTAAGACTAATGCTTTTTCATTGCAATCATGTAAATAATTTGTATATACAACTGAATACATTTTAACTCCTTCGTTTTCTTTCTTTCCCCCAGTCATTAAATCCTTAGAGGGTATATTTGTTATTCTTGTCCATTTCATATTGTTAAATCTTTCCTACTTTCTAGCAATTCATTGTGGCTTTTATTACTTAATATTAAATGTTTTGCTATTTCCATAAAATCATCTAAGTACATTGTAACTACATGTTCAACATCTCTTTTTCCATTTTCTCTTTGTGCTTGAAACAACACTGGTATTTTGCCAGTTGATTTTCCTACCTTTTTTATTCCTCTTAATGCTTTCATTGTTTTTAAACTAACTGCTTTCCCTGTGCCAGATTTCTTTACTTCTCCAACAATGGTGTGGCTAGTTATATCAGGCACATCACTTCCTGACCTACCTGTAACAGGAATACGTTTACCATGTATTTTTTTAGCGTAATCCCTTTCTTGAGCTTTCCAAGTTTCCCTGTTCATCTGTGTACACTCCTACAGTATTTATAATCAATTTATATTTAAACAATCCATCATCCATGTACTCTTTCTCAATGATATGAGAACCAAATCTTTCTTTTCTTAGGTTTCTTAGTTGAGCAGATGCACTTGAATGGGGAGTTCGTGTTAATTCAGAAATCTGGTCTAAGGTTCTCCATTGACCATCTTTCATTACATCCCATATTCTCAAAAGTTGTCCTGAAAGTCTAGCACTATCTCTTTTGTGCTTGTAATCAGAGCCATCAAAATCAAACTTTAGTTGGTTATTCACGAACAATTCTCCTCATAAACTTTTCTAGCAAGTTGATTCATTTCATTTATTTCTTCAACTGCGTGTTTTTTTCCTAGAACATATGCCAACCGAACAAGATTAGTTACCTTTTCTGTCCATATGACATCATCTGGGATGTTTTCTTTTATAAAATCATCTATAGTCATTATTCTTCCCCTCTTTCTCTATATCCTTTAAATCTTGTTTGTAATCTTTTATAAGTTCTTCTGACTCCCTAATCAACTCTTTAAATTCATCAATATGAGCCTTCTCGTGCCTAATCCAACTTTGTATACCTTTTTTTCTTTCTTCTAAATCTTCACTATTCATTTTTGCCCATCTTTTTCTTTCAGTTTCTCCATCTTTGTGAAAATAATTTATTCTACCCATCTTTACTCCTTTCGTGTTGTTTTCATTTGCTAAATTCTGTTTTCATGTGCTAAAAAATTCCAGTATTCATTGATAAACCCATCATAATTTGACTCTGGGTACACCTCTATGTATTTAAGATAAATTAAAAACTCAAACATACTTATTAGCGAATTTTCTTTATCAAGATTCATTCTTACTCCTTTCGTATTCTTTTCTTAATTCTGGATTCCAAACTCCAAGTCCTGAACACCAGTTGCAACAACAAACCACATACTCTGGGCATACATCATTGTGTATACAACCCCTCAACCCTAACTGTCGCATGTCAAAATCATTTTTATGAAACTCTTCAGCGAGTTCCTCAAACTTGTCTACAAGATTGGAATTGTTCCAACGACTTGCATTTTTGACAATCATTTCTTCGTAAAGTTCAGTCATCTGACTTTGTAAATCCTTTAAATATATTTTAACCTTTTTCTGTTTGTCAGTCTGCATAGTGTTCACTGGTACACTCCCCCAAAATCACACTCATCCCAGTGTTGACACCATTTCTCCGAACACCACCAAACTGATTGGTCTGGGGGCGTGTACACTTCCTTACGAATCCCCTCTACAGCTTTATCTATTCTTTTATTGACAACTTCAATATGTTTTTGTGTAATGTCCTGAAGAATTAATTTAACTTTAGGAACTCTGTTTACATATGTAACTACTGATAACCCAACTTGTTTTGCTCCCAGTATCTCTGCATATTTAACCATTTGAATATCTTTGGTTAAGTCAGGGTCTGTTTTTTTATCTCTCACCCAAACTTTATTGTCTAAGACTAAACTTTTATCAGGAAACCACATATCTGCATATCCAATAAAATCTAAGTCGTCATCATATTTTTGTTCAAGTTTTAATTGAACATTTGATGGTGTCATTCCCCCAAAACCTTCATGATATACACCTGAAAGCTGTGCTACTGTATCTCTTGATTTATCTTTTGGTATATCAAACTCAACATCTTTAGAATTTTCATCATGGTAATTTACTGCATAATCTACGAATTGACCTGATGATACTCCCTTGCCACCTTCTATTTTACTTTGGAAGTGTACATTGGCACTGTGGTCTATCGCACTACCTCTTAGCATGTAGCCATTAGATGGTTTCTTTTTCTTATCAACATAATGGTATTTATATTGAAGTCCACATTTTAAATATTTATTTACTTGTGATTGTGATATGTGTGGTTTTGTCATTCTCCTAATATCTCCTTTAGTTTTTCATTTGCCATGTTCTCATCAATTAAATTATTGTTGTTGTTAAGCGTGGCAAGGTTCTCCCCCCCTTTAGGGGGGGAACTTGCCACGTGTACACTACCACTGTTGCGTGGCAAGTTGCGTGGCACTTGCGTGGCAAGTTCCCATTTGCCATGTTTGTTTTCAAACCTGACATCTCTTCCTTTTGATTTTCTAGCCAACTCTTTTCTGATTTGCCCCTCTGTTTTTTCCAACTCTTCGGCAATATCTCTAACAGTCATCCCCTCATTGCTCCTCTTTAATAAACCTTCAATCTGGTCTGCTATTGTTGTCTTAACTGACAAATCTGGTTCTTCCTGTAAATCGGCTTCAATATATTTTATTTCACTGTCAGAAAATTCAACCTCAAGTCCGACAGGTTGTGTCAACATATTCCTGTTGCTCTTTCTGTGGAACAATCCGATAACTGAACTATGAACACCTGTGTCTTGTGATTTAGCCAACATCCAAACATTCCTTGCATAATTCCAAAAGAATATACTTCCAAATGGCTTTCCCTCATCAGCTTTTGATATATGAGTAATAATAATTGCTGAAACTTTAAATCCTCTAACTGAATTAAATAAAATTCTAGCAGTTTCAGAATCGTTCACATCTCCCCCACTTGAAGCCACTAAACTATCAATGATTATCATTTTTACGTTGTTGGCAATTATATCTCTGTGTACTGCTTCAACATGGTCGGCTAGACTACCAACCATTCTTCTATATAAAAACTTCTCTGATGGTATCTCAACACCTAATCCACTGCACATCTTTTTCATTACATCTGCTACATCCTCAGCTTCCTGTTCCCAATCAAGATACATCACGTTTCCTGTATGATTAACTTCAAAGGTAGGGATAAAGTTTTTACCTGTAGCAATACTTAATCCAACTCCTATAGCAAAAGTTGATTTACCCTCTCCCCCATCTCCATATAAAATTACAGGATTGTTTTCTCTCATAAAAGGATAGACTACAAATGGGTCTTCCTTTTTCTCCTTAACCTTTGCTAAGTCTACAATCTCCTCTGGGGCATCAACTGAATCCTCAATTAGTTTTGCAATATGATTAACAATTCCTTGCCAATCATATTCTGCTCTACCCTTTAAATCTCTAACGAACTGTTGCTTCTGGGATGCTGAATGTAAATTCAATCTCCCCATGTACATATGCCCCTGTTCTGTTGAAGATATGTTTAATTTACACGTAATACCATTTCCAGTTTTCTTAATGTTTTCTGCAACAATCTTTAATCCCCATTCACTCCATATAAAAGTCCTAATCCTGTCATTGGATGAATCCATTAGTGGTGGGGGAACTACATTACCCTGATAAGAAATAATATTGGTTTGGGAATATCTTGATATAGATGCGATAATCCCTTTCAATTCTACTTCTGTTATTGGGGGGGTACACTTTAATGCAAACTCCTTTAAGGTAGAGAAGATTATATCTTCTGTTATACCTTTGGAATGAAAATACCCTGCAAGTCTGGTTGCGACATCATTTCTTCTGCCACTATCCACACCATTTGCCAGAGCATCTGCAACCCATTGAGGTTTGCTTATCTCTTTCTTGGAGGTTAGAGGTTCGTGTACACTCCCCCTGAAATATTCTGGTACATCAATATTGAACTCTGATATCTTATTTCCAGATTTCTTAATAGTGGAGTAGTGTACACCACCAACGCTACTAGGGGGTATCACTACATACCCACCATCATTTCTGATGTCCACTTTTTCTAGTCTGTTTGCTCCCTGTTTTAATTCTGGATGGTATTTATAATAATAATGCCAACCTCTTGGTGTCTTAACTACTGATGTTGGGGGTAAAATAATATTAGCTTCTTTTAATGCTTTAACACCTTCTTCTCCATCAATATCAATTACTGTTATTCCTGATATTTCTCCTGTAACCATTCCCATATTCGCATCTGGATTATCTTCAAAATATTTATATGCTTCTTCAGGTGTCATTTTTTCTTTTTGGTATTTAAGCCAACTTCCATTCGGTTTCTTATCATTTGAAATTAAAGGTAGAATACTTCTACCTGCTTTTATATGTGCTTCTGCTATTTCTGGTTTATCATTTTTCATTACTCAAACTCCATCGGGTCTATACTAATTATTTTATCTCTTAATTCTTCATTTAACCTCTCAGTGGGGATATGTACACTGAGATAGTTATACGCATCTCCAAGTGATTTGAACTCTAGCATCTCATCATTATCATCAAGCAATACTAGACGATTTAAACAACCAACATTTACTTCAGCTTCGTTTATTTCATTTGGGCATCCATTTAGCCCACAAGCACATTCTCCACTTGCACGACTTACTACAAATTTCATATAGTTTTCCTTTCTGCGTGGGAACTAAGTTCTAAAATCAAACAATCAGTGTATCGTTTTTATACCTAATTCCCACATTCTAAATTTTATTTTTTTTGGTACTGGGAAATTTTCCCAGTGGACAGTTTTAAAAACTACTTTTCAGAACTATCTATGTTTCTTGGAATGTCCTTCCATAGTTCTTGGATTCCATTCCATATGAATCCTTGAACTTCTTGCAATCTTTCTATTTCAGTTTCCCCAGTAAAACCTAAATCCAAATTAGACATCATACCCATATATTCCAAAGCAAACTTAATAGCTTGTTGCCTTTGAATAGAAAGATTTTTTCTATCATGGTAAGGGATTGCAAACCTAAACTCTGCTTCAGGGGGTAAGTTCACATCCTCTGTGGGTGTGTCCACTGACACAGTTTTTTCATTCCCTGAAACATCAGGTAAAACCTCATCTACAACAGGTTCTGAACTTTCTGTGGCATTGTACACTTCTCCACCACTTGTTTTCTTGATAAGCCTTACCTTCTGATAATACCCATCATCACTAGAATCAAATTTGAGGATTACATTAACAGTATCTCCCCTACTTAATTCTTTAAAGTTTTCATTGTTATTTTTGTAGTCATCAAAAGTTGCCGACCAATCCGAAAAAGTATCTTTATCGTCATTTCCCCAAACTAATTTCTCTACGAAACTAACTTTCCATCTCCCACTGTCTGCTATTTCTTTTGTTTTAATACTACTCTCCTCAACACTATTTACTGTTAATTGAGCCATGTTCATAGTGTGGCTTTTCTTTCCTTCTTTAACATATAGCTTTGATTCATCTTCAATTAATTTAACTGTTGGCATTTTTTCTCCTCTCTTTTATAACTTCGTCTGTGTACACTGACACTGCTTTCTCAATCACTAAACTTTTGGGTACATTCATCGTTTCTGACAATGAAGTTACCCTATTTAATGTTTCTTCTCCTATGTAATAAGTTACCCTTTCTTTTTTAGTTGGACTTATTAGCACAGAATCTTTATCTGGTCTTGGCATAATTTTTCTCCTTTATCCCATTTGGTTTAATCGTTTATCAACTTCATCAATTATGAAATTGTTTTTTTCTTGTTCATTAATGAAATACATTTTTTCTGCTTCCTCACTAACTAATTCAAATAATTGTTCTCTTAAAGCATCATTTCCTTCATGGCTCATTGTTGATTCTCCACTATTAGATTAATTACTTTTCTACCTAACTTTTCCTCTACCTTTACTTCCACATGAACAATAGGTTCTTGATTTATGTCTTTGTACATAACCCTACTTCCCTTCCCTGTTTCATACGCCAACTTTACTTGTTGTTCTATAGAGTCATTAATTGTCCAATCGTCAGGTAATACTGTTTTATTTTGGTTATAAGTTAAGCCTTTACTATTAATTAAACCTTCTCTTATTTTTTTTACTCTACTCATTTTCCTCTCCTTCTAAGGTAAAACGCACCCCATCATATTTAACAGGAAATAGTTTTTCTCCTGAATCTGATAGCCCATTAAGTGAATACCATGACTTACCTAAAACAGTTCTAAGGTAAAACGCACCCCATTCTATAGGTTTGCGATCCATAGCATTTGTATATTCAACAGTAATCAGTTCTGTATATTGTTTTTGGTGTGGTTCAGAAATACCCCATAACCTACCTGTAACCCCAACGATAACTTTTTCGCAAGGATATTCATCTAGCATATCTTTTGGCATTACCCATAAATCTCTGAGCGAGGATAAATCTCCATCATATTTTTTCCAATCATCTTCAATTCCCCATTGAGATTCAGCAATTTCTTTATTCATTTTTTCTGTGACACCTACCCCGTTTAGATCCTTCCAATTATATTTTGTAACAATACCCTTTTCGTAGTGTTCAATATGATTGTATTCATCTTTATCAGTGTAGATTGTAATTAATTCTGTTATTAGCATTATTTACCTTTCGCTATTATTAATATGTTTACTTAATAAATTACACTAATATTTATTGAATTTCAACCCCCTTTTGCCCTATTTTTTTTGTGTGTGGCTAAGTACACAGACACACTATTTTTTTTTTAAACTTTTTAATACTATTACTCACATATTGTTCGTTTTTAAAAAAGTATGTTTATGTACAATGACACACACAGATTTTATGCACTTGCATATTTAATTTATTATGATATACTTATTAAAGTGTTGGTGGGTTGTTGAAATGAGGCTAATGGATACAACTTGCGTGGCAGAATTGTCCTGATGATAGGGGACAATGCTTGGCTTACACGAACTAATGGCAAATGCTGAAGTCGTAATAAGCTAGATGTAACGAGGTAAAATAGGTAGGTAATTAGAACTATTCCTCAATGTTACTTGATTGGTAGAAAACCTAAATCCAATCCGATACCAACACTTTTATTTTATTGGATGGGTGTATTTGGGAAAAGGATATCCAAACATACTTAAAAAAAAGAGTAAGTGTAGCAGTTGCCCATCTTTTTACCCATCCTATTTCTTGATAAGTGTTTTGAGAATCGCTTATCAAAAATTAAGTGTACTTTCATACACTTCCTTCCCCCAAGAGTTTATGGTTCTAGGGGGTTTTTTATATAGTGTGTCTATGTACATGAACACAGTTTTTTACAAAAGAAAAGGGAGATAGTTTTACCTATCTCCCTTAATCTTAGTGAAAGGTTTTAGTGTGTACATTGACACACTTTAAGTATATTGCTCATTCATTTTCTATCTTCGTTACCTCTACTAAAACTGCTTCTTTGTAATCATCACTTTCAATATCTACATCTCCACT
>Ga0098059_1001477_pt1 | contig 11831 bp, 18 predicted proteins | sample 20_taG_FD_92580 | JGI IMG/M metagenome (GOLD analysis project Ga0098059, IMG submission 92580) | Marine viral communities from the Subarctic Pacific Ocean - 20_ETSP_OMZ_AT15318 metaG | ecosystem: Environmental > Aquatic > Marine > Oceanic | place: Subarctic Pacific Ocean | collected 2015-01-19
CAGTCGATGATCTACGGAGCGTTCCAGGAGACGAGCGGCGAAGGTTTGGTGATACCGTGGGAGAGTTTGATGCAATGTTTGGACAATCCCCCAACGAAAGACGGCCAGGAGATGGTGGCGGCGTGCGACTTTGCGGCTGCCGGGGATGAGAGTGTGTTTTGTATGCGGATCGGGAACAAAGTCACCAAGCTAGTCGCCTGGCGCGAGGCGAACACGATGGCCGGTTGTGCGAGGTTTGCGTTGGAGTTCGAGAAAGCCGGGTTGAAACCTGAGCAGATATTCGGGGATGCGGGTGGGTTGGGGTTACCGATGTGTCATCAGTTGGGTGAGATGGGTTGGCCGATTCATCAAGTGAACCTGGGCGGACGAGCGCAGGAACCGGATCGGTACCAGAACCGGGGAACGGAGATGTGGTTCCGCGCAGCCCGCCAGATCGACCGTATGGAAGCCATACTGCCCGGTGACGAGATTTTACACAGTCAGTTGACTACTCGGCGGGTCGGGACATCAAAGACCGGCAAACTCAACCTGGAGAGCAAGAAAGAGATGAAGGCGCGTGGGTTCAGTTCGCCTGACCGTGGGGATGCGTTGGTGATGTGTTTGGCGAGTGTCAGCGATCACCCGGCCTGGGCGCGAATGAATCAACCGGACTTGAATGAAGTGCTGGCAGCGGGTATGACTGACTGGAGTGGCGATGCGAAGCTGCGGGAGTCGATGGGGTTAAATACGGGATGAGTGCATTGGGGATAATACGAGCGATTTTGGAGTTGATAAAAGAACTGTTTGGTTATGGAAAAAAAGTCGAAAAGAAGAAGCTGGAAGAACTGGTTGACGCTCGTCGCCGTGACAAGCTCGATTGGGTTCGTGACCGGATGTCAGACAACGGTGCCCCGGAAGCTGGACGCGACGAAGCAGATAATCCTGGGGAATGAACGAGGATTCGAGGATGCGTACAACGCAAGCCCCGAGGCCAAGACGTTCGTCCAGTCGTTGCTACAAAAAATAATTTCCTACGAATACGAGTTGGAGAAAGCTAGTTTGGAATGACGTTAGCACAGGAAGACCATCTGGCCGAAATCCAGCAGGCGATAGCAAAACAGGTCGATGCCAAGTACCGGGTTGGTCAGGCGGAGCATGGCGGGGATTTGTGGGAGCGAGTGCCGTTGGTCGATGATTTGATTGAGGAGGCACTAGATCAGATGACCTATGCGCTGACGCTCAAGTCGCAGTTGGGCCGGGCGAAGAAGCTACTCGATGATGCGAGGAACGCGGCACCCGAGAACCCGGTCTCCGCTCAGAAGCTAATCACCCGAGCGATGACTTACCTCTAGTTACCTCACAACAAGTTTGCCAGTAAGTGATTTTGACGCGCCCAATCGGGCGCGTTTTTTTACGCACTAAAATAAATCATCTTATGGCAGCGAAAAAACAAGGCTACAAGTCCCGACAGGACGAGTCACTCGGTGCGCGGCGTGGTGCGCGTAAGAGTCTGAAGCGAAACGTATCAGCGTCTGGTCGGCGGGCGATGGCTTCCGGGCCGCGTAAAGCGGCAGGCGGCAAGAAGTACGGCCTGAACTCAAAGAAGCGATAACTCTCCCCGGGGGCATGACCGCCGAGAAACAGTTCAACGCATTTTGCAACGATCTGGAGGCGTTACTCTCTCGTTATCAGGAGGAGTTTGACTTGACCGATGCAACGCTCATCGGGGGGTTACAGATGTACTGCACGCTCTTCGCGATCCAATCGATGGGATGGTGTTGCGACGAGGAGGAAGAGGAGGAGGAGGAAGAAGAATTTTAAATGCGTAGTCGGGACAAACTAAACGCGGAAGTTTTACAGGATTTAGCTGATCGTTCGGTGTGGGACACCCGGCAACGGATGTTCTACGAGATGCGCCACCACGGGTTGAGGCGGAAGAATAAACCGTGGCCCGGGGCATCAGACGTTCATTTCCCGCTGGTCGATACGACGATCAGCGAACTCAAACCGGCGTACTTCCAGCAGTTGTTTGCGACTGATCTGATTGCCCAGTTTGTTCCCACCTCCCCCCAGGTAGCCGAGTTTACGACTGCCGCCGCGCAGTGGTTCGATCATCGGATCAAGCAACGGACGAATTTGGAGACCGAGGTGCTGAGTGCGGTGGATTCGATGCTGATGTGCGGCACCGGCATTCTGAAAGTCTTGTGGGATTACACCTCTAAACGGCTGAAGTATTACACCGTCGATCCCCAGCATTTCGTAGTACCCGCCTGGACTCGGGACATAGCAGACGCTGACCGGATTTGTCATATCAGCGTCTACTCGATTGATGCCTACAAGCGGCAGAAACATCTGAAGCAGGACAAAGCGATCCTCGACCAGATCATCGGGAGCTACAACGCCGATGCCGGTGACATGAACACCGAGGCGGCGAAGTATGAGCGCGAAGGACTGACATTCCCGGAGCAGGACAAAATCATCGTGTGGGAGGTTTACCACCGTTGCCCGGACACCGGTCAGTGGATCATTTGCACCTACTCCCCCACCTCCCCCGATCTTGATCTTCGTCCGCCGATGAAGGTTCCGTACAACCACGGCAAACCACCGTTTATCGCTTTTAACTACGAGGTCAAAGACCCGGGATTTTACTCGTCGCGAGGTGTTGTCGAGTTGCAAGCGGTGTTCGAAGCCGAGCTTACGAAGTTGCAGAACGAGAAAATGGACTGCATGACGCTGTTCAATCGACCGTTATACCGAGCAGAGCGGGACATGCCTAACAGTGGCAACCTCCGCCTAACGCCGGGCAGTATTTTACCGTACGGAATCCAACCGGTGATGCATCAGGCACCTCCGATCTCGTTCGACACCCAGATGAACGTGATGCGTGAGATAGCGCAGAACCGGGTGAGTACACCGGACTTCGGTCTGACGCAGTCGCTACAGAATACGGAGCGGCGGACGGCGACCGAGATCCAGGCGATTGGCGGGCTTTACCAGCAATCGAGCGATCTGAGGATGCGAATATTCCGCATTGCGCTGGGCAATCTGTACCGGATGAGTTGGTCGATCCTGCTGCAATACGACAAATCCAGTCTGAACTACTGGTACCTCGACACGGCGCAGGAGATCCCCCAGGAGGCGTTGCACGAACAGTACAATATTCAACCCACCGGAAGCGCGGATGGGGTGAATAAGCAGCTTTTGATGCAGAAAGCCATCACCCGGTTCCAGATGTTTGCGAATGATCCGTACATCGACCAAGGCCAACTGCGAAAGACGATTCTGGAGAGTGACGATGCGACTCTGGTCAAGCGACTCTACGTTGACCCGCAACTCACACAATCGACCCAGGCGGAGGATCAAGCCAACGAGATCACGTTCCTACGGTTGGGCTTCCCGGCATTGGTGAAAGATTCGGACGATCATCTGATCCACATCCAGACGGTGATGAGTTACATCACAAATCGAGCCGACACAGGCGCACCACCGGAACCGGCGGAAGGACAATTCCTCGAACAACATATAAGCGAACATTTGGAAAAGCTGAAAGAAGCAGACCCGAAGACCGGTCGCCAGGTGGAACAGGAACTAAAGAATTTATTCGCTCAGATGCAACAAGCAGTTGCTGAACAAGCGGAACAACAAAATGTGGAATCGATTGAAGAACCGGTGGCGACTATGGAAGCAGTTCCGCCAGGTGTTGCAATGGGCTGATCCTCCCGAGTGGAGCAACGGACATGCAGGACAATTGCAGACATTCATGTCGGGCGAAGTGGGAGTTACGTTACGTTACCACTTGCGGAACTTGCACATACAGAATTGCGACCGGTTAATTTCATCCCCAGCGGACTTGGCGTACCACGCCGGTCATGCCGCCGGGTTTAAATCCGCGTTGGCAACGCTCGATGGGATGGCATCGATACGAAGCCAACCCGAGGAGGAAGTGGTCGGGGTGACCGACGATTTGGAGTGGATGAGATTGTAAGAATTTATGTCTGAAGTAGTGGCAGAAAAACCAGTTGAGTTGGATGTCGAGCGCGAGCAATTGCTATCAGCATTGGCGAAAGCCGATGCCTCCGCGTTCGATACTGCGAACATATCCCCGGTGCCGCAGGCCGAGGAACCCAACCAGGAGTCAGTTGTAACTGATGACAAACCCAGTGAAGTAGAACCGGAGAAACCGGTGGACGAGGAACCCGAGAAGACCGAGGAGAAATCCCAGTCGAAATATTCTCGGGCGAAAAAAACGCAGGAGCGGGCTAACAAGACCTGGCGCGAAGCTAATGCCGAAAAAAATTCGGTAAAGAAAGAGCGGGCCGAGTTGGAGGCTGAACGCAAAGCGTTTGAGGAGCAGCAGAGTGTATCTCGGAATGAGATCACTCAACGGTCAGCGCAGAGTCGTTACTCACCCGAGGAATACGAGGCATTAGCCCGCGAGTTCGAGGATGAAGGCGATGATGCAAACGCCAAAGCGGCGACAAAAGCGGCGGAGCAGGCGCGTGAAGCGATTGCCGAGCAGGACGCAAAATCGCAGCAGGCGAAGTTCGTAGCCAAGTGGGACAGTAATTGGAAAGCGGCGGCAGCCGAGCATGGGGACTTAAACGACCAAAACAGTGAGATGTTTAAAATGGTCGGTCGATTGCTCGAACAAAAACCGGTTTTAACGCAGTACCCCGAAGGCATAACGGACGCAGTCGAAGCTGCGACGATGTACCTCCAAGCCAACCGATCAACTGCACTGGAGAAGCAAGTCAGCGAGCTTAAAAAGCAAGTCGCTGAGTACGAAGAGAAAACACAACTGAACGGAACCCAACCCGGCGGAAACATCCTACAAGTTGAGTCGTTTGACCAGTTACCGGTCGATCAACAAAGATCGGAATTGATGAAAGCGATGCAGCAGGCGGATGACACTGGGGGTGGCATGTTCGCAACAAATTAAATTAGGAATTAAACTATTATGGCAGGAACAACTCTAACGACTACCGGTTCGTCTACGGCAGGCCCGCAGTCAACACTTCAATCATACTTCGACAAGAAGTTACTCGAACAGACGCTCAAGACAATTGTTCTTGATCAGTTTGCATTTAAGGCACCGTTACCCGGTAAAGCGGGGGCGAAGACGATTAGGTTCTTCCGTTACCCGGAATCAGCTACAACCGATGTTGCTACGCTTACCGAAGGCACGGCAATTGCAACGGCTGCCTCAAAGCAATTGAGCATGGAAACAGTGGACGTTACGCTCGCTCAATACGGACAAATCGTGACAATTAGTGATCTGTTAAGTGCCGTCGAATTGTTCTCAACAATGGAGCAGGCAACCGTCCAAAACGGACAGGACGCAGCACTCAAAGTTGACGAATTGCTACGGAACATCCTGGGCGACTCGACGGCAATCCAGTTGCGCTATGCTGGTGCGGCGGCAAACTACGCGGCAGTCGGTGGAACCGATGACGCGATGACTGCGCTCGACATCCTGGATGCGGCGACGAACCTGAGAGTGAACAACGCTCGTCCGAGTGGCGGATACTTCACTGCTGTTATGGCACCTGAAGTAGCCCGCGATCTGATGAACGACGATGATTGGTTGGATGCCAGTAAGTATGGCAGCCCGGATCAATTGTTCAAAGGCGAGGTCGGTCGGTACATGGGTGTTCGCGTGGTTTCGACCACCAATCCGTACCGTCAGAACACCCAGCACACCTACAACGCTGCCGGTACCAAGTATTCGACATTCGTCGTTGGTGACCAGGCGTATGGTGGTGTGAACCTGGCATCGATGAGTGCTTACTCACCGAAGATGATCATCTCGCAAGGAGCGGACAAGTCCGATCCGTTGGCGCAGTTGACCACGGTCGGATTCAAGTTCTACTACGGGGGCGCGATTATCAACGCGAACCACGCAGTGAACATCTACTCGACCACGAACTACAGTTAATCATTAGCCCGGGGGGTTAACAGCCTCCCGGGCGTTTAATTTAATTATGCCAAAAGTAGATATTCCAATTTCCGCACTACAAGTGGCGGACGAAGACGGTTCCATGATTGTCCCGGCAGTCGGTGATGCGGTTAGCTTCACTGTCGAAGGTGCGGTTGAATCGCTGGGCGACGAGTATGCCGTAGTCGGCATGGAGTCGGTCAACGGTGAACCCGCCTATAGCGAGGACGTTGTGGAGGAAGAAGTGGCAGTCGAAGCACCCAGCCGGGATGACTTGATAGCCGAAATGGAAGCAATCGACGCGGCAGGACTATAAAAAATTATGAGTACAAGAACAATTGGAAGAGGAAGAGAAGGACGGCGGATTGCCAGTAATGCTACTGGTGCGGGCACGGTCAAACCGATTGAGATCAAAGCGGCGACCGGTGACGCAACTACTGCGAACTCGGCAACACCGTTTTTTAAGTTCACGGCAGAGTCAGCATCGACCACTGATGGTGACGTTCCCGTGACCACGGCAGATGTGACTGGCGGCGGCGCGGCACCCGGTGGTACCAGCAAAGCGATCCTGGTTGAGGTTAAAGGATCGCAATACTGGATTCCGATTTACGCGACAACGTAATGCCGTTGTTCGACTTCGAGAATCGCGAGACCGGGGAGGTACGAGAAATCCAAACCTCCCCGGATCTCGATAATTTTAAAGACGAGTCAGGCACCTGGCTCAAACTTGATGTGCAACCGGGTTTCGCGATTGGCGGGCAGCGTTCATTTCCGACCCAGGCGGAGACGATCAAGCGCGGCTACTACAAGCAGGAGCAAGCCGGGTGGCGTAGTGAGTACAGTAAGAATAAAGTAAAACGAGCGTGGGGGTTATAAATTATGGCAAGACAAAATGATACACTGGCGAATTTCGGGGCGGCGACAAACGAGGAGTTGTCAGTCACAACGAGCAGCACCGTACCGGCAAACACCGATTTACGAGAGGAATGCGCTCCCGCATTCACGCTGATCCAGAATGTTGGAACTGTTCCGGTTTTCTACCGACTCGCGCTTCAGCTTGACGCACCGAATGGTTGCTCTACTGCGAGCGGTAAATATACCGGCATCCTCGCCGCTGGAGACGCTGATAAGGACGGCACTGGGGGCGTGATGACGTTTGCTGGATACACCGGAGGACTCGCATTCACGGTCGCCAGCGGCACGGGTAAAGTGAACATTGCGTACAGTGGCAGACTGGGGGAATAAGCGATGGGAATAGCAACTTACGCATACAACCGTTCGACAAGCGGCGGCGAGATAATCCGAGAGTTAGTTAACGCCAGCGATGGCCAAGGATTGCACTTCGACGGTGCGGCTGGCAACATCGACATTGCATCGCCGCCCGACTTGGGAACGAAGTTCAGTTTCGAGTTTATTATACAAATGAATGCTGCTCCAGCAGCGAGTGGATGGTCTAACATCATAACAGATTTCGGGAATGGCGGGAGATTTTTCTTAGGTTATTATGCTGGCGAATTGATAGTTTATTCGGGGGGCGCATACAGTACAACTAGCCTCAATCCACTTTCTGACAGCAAGCCTCACCACATCGTGCTGACAATTGATGGGACGGCGGCAAAGTTATTCGACAACGGTTCCGAAATTGGAACAATTCCGGCAATCACTTCTCCCAATATCGACCTGTGTGCAGACGCTCGAATTGGTTCGGGATATGACGGTAACTACTCGTCCACCATCACTCTGTATCGCACAAGATTCTGGAACAAGACGCTTTCCAGCACGGAGGTCACGGCGACTTACGAGAACGCTACCGTGCCGTTTTCGGATCAGTACGCATCGACCGCATCACCGTTGATGTCAGGTACACTTACCAGCGGGAAGTTGTATCGCATCATCACCTATGTGTCGGGCGACAATTTCACTAATTTAGGTGGCACGAATGTCACCGGAAATGAATTTGTAGCAACCGGTACAACGCCAACAACTTGGTCGAACGGATCGAGTTTGACGCAGATCGGCTGCGTGGCTGACTACGACCTAGCGTTCGCCAACCCGACCCAATCGTTGCTTGTGCAAGATCGCGCTGGTGCGGCAGACGGCACTTCGTCTGCAACGGGCGTCAAGCAAGTCACGCCGATTGAGCAGTTGAACGCGAAGGCATTGAGTATCGGCACTTCAGTAGTCACACCGGCAGATGGTGAGATTCACGCCGTGAAGGCGTTTATCAATTCCGGTTCATCTTCTGGTTCGGTTAATATTACCTCTGCCTCCGACTGCGTTGCCCAAATCTCCTCATCCCACGCAAGCGGCGATGCGGCTCTTGAGTTGGCTAACTCTGGTGATGCAGCGAACACTTGGCGCGTTCAACGCGCACACGCTGGTTCTTTTGAAGTAAAAGACCAATCGGCGGGGGCAACTCGCCTCTCCATCTCAAGCGCGGGAAACGTTACCGTTGCGGGCAACGCAGTTATGAACGGAACGGACAACACTTCTGGAGTGCTGACTGCTTCGACATATAGTAACTATAAGTTTCAAGGAGCGAACACAGCTAACTACGGCCCAAACATTGAACTGAACACGCCGGATGGAACTCTGCTTCAAATGTGCCGTGTTGGCCGCCGTGACGGGGGAACGTCGAACGATGTTTATATACGCACCGGTCTAGCATCGGCATTAAAATTAGGAACGAACAACACAACTTCGCTAACCATCTCAAGCGCGGGCGCGGTTACAATGCCAACCACTCCGGCGTTTTCTGCTGCACCCAGCGCGGCCCAAGACAACCTCGCTGTCGCGCCAGCGGTGGTAGACATTGTTCTGGGAACGGAAATATTTGACCAAGGCGCGAACTTCGCCAGCAACACATTCACCGCGCCAGTTGCGGGGCGTTATCAGCTTAACGCAATACTCGGACTAGTTAATATAGATTCGGCGGCAGCTTTTTATCAAGTACAGATCGCCACCAGCAACCGCACTTACACATACACCTACGACCCGGATTTCGGCCAAGATGCTGTTTATTGGGAGTTCGGCCCGTCAGTTCTTGCTGATATGGACGCAAGCGACACTGCTGTAATGCGGTTCTATCAAAGCGGAGGAACAGCGCAAACAGATGTCGCATCAGTACGAACATATTTCAACGGATATCTAGCGTGTTAAAAATTTGAAATAGAGCATACGAAATATTATGGACATCGAAAAACGAACACTAACGGCAACCGAGGAATCGGTTTTGAAGAACGACCTTCTCGACCCCCAAGATTGGGTTGCGAAGGCGATTGACGGCAAAGTAGCCAACTGCACCAAGCGAATGATTGCGGAGTGGTTGCCGAAACTTTACGCAGACGAATCGGTAACACAAATCCCCGCGAGTGAGGATGAGGTTGTCGCTCTGATTGTTGCGCGAGATGATTACAAAAATCGCTCCGAAAGAGACGCGGAAGCAGCGGCCCAAGCAGCGGCCCAAGCAGCGGAAGCACCAGCGGAATAATTTGATATGATCGAAATACCAACAAAACCAACGGCGAAACTTAACGTCTCGAAAGTAGCAATCAGCTTAAACAGCGCGGCAGAGTTCAGTATGCAATTCTCGGTCGTTGGATGGGGTAAGTATACGGACGGCGAAGGTAACGATGTTTGGGGCAACACTCCCATCGTTTCGACGCTGTTATCCGTATCTGGCGCGGCTTGGACAGCTTGGGGTAAAACACCGGGGCAAACCGATTCCGAATACATCGGCAATCTCGCATTAAATCAGCTTGGGCTAACGAGAGACGAGACGGTAGTCGAGGTGGAACCGGAAGCAGCACCAGCGGAAGCATCAGCAGCGGAGTAGCGAGGTGATGCTTGGGAAGCGACACGGTCAACCTGATCCAAACGCTGGGCTTCCCGGTGTGCGCTGCCGTTGGGGCAGCCTGGTTCGGGTGGAAGATCGTTTTCTACGTTTTAAGAGACCTATCGGGTGAGGTGAGGAACGTATATGACATCGTCGTAAAATTGATTGATCGTTTAAATTTACATGACAAGCAGACCAACAAACTTTCCCGAGAAATCGCCCAGTTACGGTGCGAGGTCGGGAGCTTGTACAAGTGCATGGGTATCTCCCCGAAAAAACCGATCAGGCGGGAGCGCGATGAGTAGGTGTTTAACGATAGTCGGTTTGAGTGTGTTTGTGATCCTGGTGGGTGCCGGGTGTAAGAGTCTCTCGGGCAATTTGGAGATCGATACACCGTTTATCGATATTGAGTACGAAGGTCGGGAGTGAGTTTTGACGATCTCAAAGTCATCGGAGCAGGCGGCGGCGGGATCTCGTCGTTCTACTTGCAGTTAGGCGAGATCGTGCAGATCGGGATAGGAATTTTGACGATGGTTTACATAGGACTGAAAATACGAAAACTAATTTTGGAGAAATAACGATATGTTAAGAAGCAAAACAATGTGGGCTGCCATTACGACCTGCGTGGGGACGGCAGCGGCGATAATGACGAATGAGATGACGCTTTCAGAAGGCTTAAACCTCATCGTCCCAGCGATCCTCGCAATCTTCCTCAAGCACGCGGTCTCCAAGACCCAGGACACCGCTCAGGCGGCAGTTGAGGCGGCGAGTAGCGTCTCACCTACCCCGAAGAAGAAAGTCGTTAAGAAAGCGAGCTAGGAGGCTTAAATGGCAGGACTAACCACCACCCAGACGTTCAGTGATGGTGACACGGTCACCGCTGCGAAGCTGAACAACATCGTCTCGAACTGTTCGATTGACGCGGATGCCGTCACCACGGCAAAGATCCTCAATGCGAATGTGACGCTTGCCAAAATGGCGACCAACTCGGTGGACACCGATCAGTTGGTGGCGGACTCCGTTCAGAACAGCAAGCTGAACGACATGGCGGCCAAAACGGTCAAAGCCAACGCGACAAACGCAAGTGCCAACCCGACCGATTTTCCGATTATTACGAGTCAACTCCTGGCGGGAACGAGTGATGCGTTAAAAGCGGTTACGTTTACCACCGACCTAGAGATGGTCGATTCGTCCGATGCAATTGTCACCAACAACACGGCATCGAAGATCCGAGTGGCAAACGCACTAATCAACGGCAAGTCTACCGCTACAGTGGTGCCCGCAAACGACACCGTCCTGGTTTACGATGCGGACGGAACAGGAACCTCGAAGCTCAGGAAAACGACTGTCGAAAACATGATGCAGACGCTTCCTGCTTTGACAACGACCAGTGGGGTAGTTCGTTTGGCGACCCAGGAGCGGGCGATAGACCCAAGCACTTCCGGGACGGTTGATGCTGATGTCATTACGGTTAATCAGAGCGGATCAATGTTGGCGAAAGCCTGGGCGAAGTTGAGCTATAATAAAACAGGCACCGAAGATGACGGGACACTGACCGTTAAAGCTAGTTTCAACTTGGACACCCCGACACACGATTTTGCAAGCTACCGGGGTTTAATCACTTTTCCGATTGCAACGGATTTAAATGGTTCGGTGGCGGATTACTGTATAATGGCACACGCTCACTACCTGGATGGAAGCACCTCGAAGGCTTGTGTTTGTGAAGTGACTTTGGACACAAACGCATCTTTCACTATTCAGTTTAAAGATTACGCTGGTGGGCTAAAAAACCCGGCTAATATAAATCTGGTTATTTTCGCATGACGCTAATCGACATAGCAACGTATGTCTGCAATCTGGTCAACAAGACGGATGACACATCCAAGACCCGGTGCAAAGAGTTCATACGTCAGCATCATGAGAACGTCATCAACTCGGCGTTGTGGCGCGAGACGATTGACGTTGAGCAGACCACGCTACCGTTCGATGGTCGCCTGACGCAGATCATCCTGGACAATGGTGGAACCGGATACACCTCCGCACCCACTATATCTTTTACTGGTGGCGGTGGCAGTGGTGCTA
>Ga0098059_1001481_pt1 | contig 11819 bp, 8 predicted proteins | sample 20_taG_FD_92580 | JGI IMG/M metagenome (GOLD analysis project Ga0098059, IMG submission 92580) | Marine viral communities from the Subarctic Pacific Ocean - 20_ETSP_OMZ_AT15318 metaG | ecosystem: Environmental > Aquatic > Marine > Oceanic | place: Subarctic Pacific Ocean | collected 2015-01-19
AATTAAAGAGGAAATAGTAGAAAAACCTACTACAGAATCTAATGATTCACCTTTAGAACTTATTAAAGAGGATCCCCAAGAGAAAAAAATTAAACAGGAAAAAATTGAGACACCTGTTAAACAAGAAGAAGAAAAAATATTACAGGAAGAAAAAAAAATTGATCTTCCTGAAGGCGTAGACAAGCTAGTACAATTTATGAATGAAACTGGCGGCACTGTTGAGGATTATGCAAAACTCAATAGAGACTATTCTAAAATAGATAATGTTAGTTTATTAAAAGAATACTACGAATACAGTAAACCTCATTTAGATCAAAATGACATTAAATTTTTAATGGACAAAAATTTTGCTTATGATGAGGCGGCGGATGATCCGTCGGACATAAAAGCTAAGCAATTAGCTTTTAAAGAGGAGTTGTATAATGCTCAAACAATGTTAGAGAATGCTAAGAAAAAATATTACAGTGATCTTAAGTTAAGAAAACAAAGTGAAATTCCTAAGCAACATCAACAAGCATTAGAATATTATAATAATTCCCAAAAGCAACAAGAACGATCAACTTTAGCGAAAAAAGATTTCCTACAAGAAACAAATAAAGTTTTTAACGAAGAATTCAAAGGTTTTGATTTTAAGGTCGGAGAAAACAAATATAGGGTTAAAATAGACGACCCTGCTAAAATTAAAGAATCTCAATCAGATATTAAAAATTTTTTAAATAATTATTCTAATACTGATGGTAAATTTAAAGATATTGGATCATATCATAAAGCTATATATGCAGCACAAAATGCTGATAAATTAGCTAATCACTTTTATGAGCAAGGCCGTGCCGACGCTATTAAAGAAAGTGCTAAGAATGCTAAGAATATAAATATGGATCCAAGACAAGAAGGATCAACTGTTACCACTAAAAGTGGTGATAGAATTAGAGTAGTATCTGGAGATTCATCTGATAAGTTGCGAATTAAATGGAAACAATAATAACTTAAAATCAAAACAAAATGGCTTTTACAAGTGGAATTCCCGCTGCATTACAACCAACGCAAACTAAAACGTTGTATGCAGGGAATTATATTGACTTTACAGCTGCGGGCTTTAGTCAATGGACTCAACAATTCTTGCCAGATGTATATGAAAAAGAAGTTGAAAGATATGGAAACAGATCTATCGGTTCTTTTCTTCGTATGGTATCTGCTGAGATGCCTTCCACTTCAGATCAAATAATTTGGACTGAACAAGGAAGATTGCATACTAGATATGCTAACTGTTTACCTCAAGGTAATGCTGGTGCTATGCCAGTTGCCGGTGCTGCTGCTGCTATTGCTGCTGCTGCTGCCTCTGGAGGTGTACTTAATTTTAATGTACCTGCTGCTACACAACCTACAAGTTTAGGTGTTAGCTCACAGGCAACTACTCAATGTAACTTTAAAGTAGGACAAACTATTATGGTTCAAGTTCAAACTGGTGCTACTACAGCGCAAGGTGGAACTGGAGAAGTAATCAAAGGTGTTTGTACTGCTGTTGGAGTTGGTGGTGGTGCTGCTGGTGCTGGACAACAATTCCAAGTGCAAGCTTATGCTGCGCATGGTGGTGTTGGTGCTGGTAGCGTAGTAACTGCTATCGCTTATGGATCTGAATTTGCTAAAGGTACTGGAAACTTTACTGAAAGCTTAGATCCAGGATATGCTACATTTACTAATGCTCCTATTATTTTAAAAGAAAACTATTCTATCAATGGTTCTGACACTGCTCAGATCGGTTGGATTGAAGTTACTTCTGAAAATGGTGCTAGTGGATATTTATGGTATATCAAATCTGAACATGAAACTAGACTAAGATGGGAAGACTATCTAGAAATGTCTATGGTTGAAGGTGTTAAATATGTAGCCGGTGGTGCTGCAATTGCTTTAGGCACTTTCGGTGGTAATTTAGCTGCTCAAAATGCTAGAGGTACAGAAGGTTTCTTCTCGGCTCTAGAATCAAGAGGAAACGTTTATACTGGATTTGGTGGTCAAGCGGCTGCTGGTGCAGGTAATGGTGCTCTAACTGATTTTGATGCGGTACTTAAACAATTAGATAAACAAGGTTCAATTGAAGAAAACATGCTTTTCTTAAATAGAGAACTTTCTTTAGAAATTGATGACATTCTTGCTATGCAGAATGGTAACTATGCTGGTGCTGCTGGTGTTACTAAAGGTACTTCTTATGGAGTATTTAATAATAGCGCTGATATGGCTCTTAATTTAGGATTTACTGGTTACAGAAGAGGTTCTTATGACTTCTACAAAACTGACTGGAAATATCTTAATGATTGGTCAACTAGAGGTGGTTTTGGTGATATTGAAGGTGTATTAGTTCCTGCTGGAACTTCTACAGTTTACGATCAACAACTTGGTCAAAATATCAAAAGACCATTCTTACACATCAGATATAGAGCTTCAGAAACTGAGAATAGAAAAAACAAATCTTGGATAACAGGATCTGTTGGAACTGATTCTCCAACTTCTGATTTAGACATTATGAAAGTTAATTACTTAAGTGAAAGATGTCTTATTACTCAAGCTGCTAATAATTTCGTATTATTTAAAGCTTAATTTTTTAACTATAGGATACGGGCCCTTCGGGGCCTAGTGTTCTTATTTTATATTATTTTATTATGACAACTACAACAAAACAAGAAAGCAGTATTACTAGGATTGAAAAAACTTGGGAATACAAAGATAGAACTTATATACTAAAAGGAAATAATTCCCCAGTATCATATACTATCCAAACAAGACATACTCCTCGTAAACCATTAATGTGGTTTGATGAAGGGTTAAAAATGAATAGAGAAATAAGATTAGCTACTAATCAAAAATCATTATTTGTAGATGAACAAGACGGTTATGTTACATTAACACATGTAATGTTTCAAGATGGAATTTTACATGTTCCAAGAGCTGAAGTATCTATGCAAAAGCTTCTGTCTATTTATCACCCCCATAAAGATAAAACATGGGAAGAAGTAGATATGGCAAAAAAAGCAGCTGATGAAATTGACATATTGGAATTTGAATTAGAAGCTTTAAGTTTAGTTAAAGAACTAGACATAGAGCACTTAGAAGCTATTATGAGAACTGAATTAGGATCTGCAGTTACAACTATGACATCTAAAGAATTAAAAAGAGATGCATATAAATTTGCTAAAAAAGATCCTGCTTTGTTTATCGAATTATCTCAAGATGAAGATATTAAATTACGTAATCTAGCTAATAGGGCTGTAGAACAAGGAATTATTTCCTTAGCTGATGATGGCACAGTATTTAAATTTGCTAATGGCAAAAAAATAATTACTGTACCTTTTGATCAACATCCTTATGCGGCATTATCACAATACTTTAAAACTGATGATGGTGTAGATTTAATGAAGTCTCTTCTAAAAAAGCTTAATTAAGCTAACCGGATATGAGGCGAGAAATCAGCCTCATATTCACTAAATAATACTAAAAAGAAACAAATGATTAATATTAATAATGTATACCAAACAGTACTTGTTTTAGCTAATAAAGACAATAGGGGATATATAACTCCTGATGAAGTTAATCGTATGGCTGACCAAGCTCAAAATGAAATTTTTGAGGCTTATTTTCAAAGACAAATGGGCTATGAATTAGGTAAAAAAGGGGAAAGTGATTTTTCTGATCCCGGATCAAATGTTTCTGAAAGAATAAATTTATTTTATAAAAGTGATACTCCTACTATAGCAAATGGAATTTTCCCTTATCCGGATGATTTAAGACAATTAGGCGTAGTTAGTGTAAATGAAATAATTGCAGATAGGGTTTCTCATGAAAATATAAAATATATTAATTTATCTCCTTTAACTTATCCTGTAGCTACTCAGCCAGTTTATACTGTAAATGCCACAGGTATTACTTTATATCCTTCAAGTGTTACTACAGGTGTAAAATTTGAATATTTAAAAAATCCTGTACGACCTAAATGGGGATATGTATTACAAGGAACAATACCATACTATGATTCAACAGCATTCGATCCTGCTACAGATAGCTATGACACACCTGCAAAGTCTTATAATTTTGAACTAGATCCAGCAGAATATCCTGAACTTGTTGCAACTATATTAGGATATGCAGGTCTTACTATTAAGCAAGCTGATGTTACTGGATTTGCACAAGGAAAAGAAGGTCAATTACAACAAACTGAACAATAATGGCAATATCAAGAAAACCTTTAGACGTAGATAATTATTCCGCTTTAGATGGTGGTACTGGACTTGCGGTCCCTGGTTATTACAGAAGAACAAATTTAAATGATGTAATAAATAATTTTATGGTTGCTTATGTAGGTGATGGTAAAATGTTAACTAAAGTTCCGCGATATGAAGTAGCATTTTGGGCTCAGCGAGCAGTACAAGAATTTAGTTATGATGTACTTCACTCTGAAAAAGCTATTGAAATACAATTAAGTCCTTTAAGACAAATGTCATTACCATCTGATTATGTAAATTATATAAAAATATCTTATACAGACGCATGGGGGGTTGAAAGAACTATATTACCAAGTAATACTACACAAGCAAATCAAGGCATTGCACAAGACGAGGATTATAAATATTTATATGACCAAGAAGGAAATGTTATATATGCCGAGGAATCTGAAACTATAGAAAGATTTCAAAAAGCTAAAAGTGTTGTAAATACAGAAGAAACTCTAAATTATTATAATGGCTATTACACATTTGATGATTTTGGTTATTACGGTAGGCGTTATGGGCTAACACCTGAATTTCAAAATAAGAATGGTAGTTTTGTTTTAGATCTTAATGCAGGACAAATATATTTTGATTCTACTATTCCACAAGATACTTATGTAACTTTAAGTTATATATCTGATGGTTTAGGAGATAATGGAAATTTTGATAATGTGTATGTTCCTAAAATGGCTGAGGATGCTGTTATGGCTTCAATGCTTTACAACTTATGTAAACTACGTATGGCTACAGCTCCTGGGGCTGGAGCATACAAAAAAGAAGCTTCTGCTAAAATACGTAATGCAAAAATAAGGATAGCTAATATGAAGACTGCGGAAATGACTAACATATTTCGTAATAAAGCTAAATGGATTAAACACTAATATAATTTTATGCCAGAAATAAAAAGAACATTTAATGTCGGTAAGATGAACCGAGATTTAGATGATAGAATAGTACCGGCAGGAGAGTACCGAGAGGGCTTAAATATAAATATAGGACAGTCAGAAAGCTCTGATGTGGGCGCTATTGAAAATTTATTAGGTAATAAATTAGTTGGGCAGAATGGTCTAACTGGAAATTCCAAATGTATTGGACAAGTTAGTGATTCTAATGCAGAAAAAATATACTTTTTTGTAACAACTAATTCTATATATAATGAAACTAATAGTGGCAGTCATGGTATATATGAATATGATCAAAACACAAAACAAGTTACTGGATTATTAGTATCTCAACAATTAAATTTTCATCAAAGTTATCCTATTACTGGTGTTAATGTAGTAGATGATTTATTATTTTGGACAGATGATAGAAATTATCCTAGAAAAATAAATGTAGTTACAGCTCGTAACAATACTACTTATTATGGGAATGTAGCAGATATTGATAATTTAATTTCAGTATGCAAGTTTGCTCCTTATGATGCACCAACTTTAGTTACAGCAACTAAGGAAGCAAGTATATCTTCTACTTTTATGCAAGATAAACTTATAAGATTTTCTTATAGATGGCAATTTGAAGATAATGAATATAGTACTTTAGCACCTTTTACACCAATAATTTTTTCGAGACTAGGCGAACCAGATACTATTAGTTCTAGTTTAGGTAATTTTGGAGAAATTGAAACTTTTATAAATGCTATTAATCAAGTACAATTACAAATTCCTACACCTACTGGATATGGTATTAAGAATGTTGAATTAATATATAAAGAAACTGGATCTGGTACTCTGTATGTTGTTCAAGATCAAGAAGTTACAACAGAACCTTTTGTAAATTTTACTTACGCTTCTACTGATCCTTTTAGAACATTACCTGGAGATCAATTAACTAGAGTTTACGATGCAGTCCCAATTAAAGCTAAATCTCAAGAAGTAGCTGGGGGAAGATTAGTATATGGTAATTTTTTACAAAACTATGATATCCCAGATATTGCTTTTAGTGTTCTTAGAACCGGGGAAGATTCCTCAAGAAATACGGGGGTTGGTGGACCATTGAGTAATCAATCAGTAAAATCAAGAAGAACTTATCAAGTAGGGATAGTGTTAGCGGATAAATTTGGAAGACAATCACCTGTAATATTATCTAGTTCAGGTGTGGATACAGTTTTTGTAGCCCCTGATGAAGGAGATGCTTTATCTGATACAGCTTTTAATGCTTTAAGAATTACCTTTGCGGATACTACCCAAATACCAAGTTGGGCTTATTCCTATAGAGTAGTTGTTAAACAGAGAGAACAAGAATACTATAATTGGATTTCTATAATATCACTTGCTAATACCATTGAAAGATTAGGGGATAGTATAAATAAAATACCAAGAGATCAAACAGCGGTAATACCTCCAAGTACAGGAAATACTATATCGCCTTGTAATGTGTCTGTATATCCTAAATATGTTGGTACAGGAAATGTATTTACATCGCCTCAAGGAAATTTAACTTCTGTACAATCTATTGCAAATCCATCTGGGGATGCGTTGGTAACTACATTAGACGAGAATGGAAGCCCTGTAAGTAGCGGTTTATGTGTATATGAAACTGAACCAGTGAGTTCTGAATTAGATATATTTTATGAAACTTCTACTGGAGGATTAGTAGCAGATATTCCTGCGACGGCTATTGATATAGAATTTTTTAATTGTATATTACTTACATTTCAAAGTGGAAGTCATATAGAAGTAAATAGAATTAAGGCAGGTTATAATCAACAAGCTTTTGATGTAGGGGTTAGGGCTTATGTAGTTCAAGAAAATTTTACTCAAGAAAGAAGATTTAACACTTTAATACATTCTAGTGGATTACTAAATTCAAGAACTGGAATTAATTATATAAATCAATTTAATGAATCTGAAGGAGGTTTAACTATTTCTTTAGATCCTTTAAATGGATCCATACAAAAACTTTTTGTAACTGATACGCAAATTATTGTTTTTCAAGAAAATAAAGTTTCACGATCACCTATTAATAAAGATTTTATTTATTCAGCAGAAGGTGGTGCAATGCCAGTAACAAGTAATACGCAATTTTTAGGAACTGTTGCGGCATATGCAGGGGAATATGGGATTTCTAAAGATCCTCAATCATTTGCTACTTTTGGATTTTCAAAATATTTTACAGATAAAAATAGTGGAACTGTATTAAGGCTTTCTCAAGATGGTATGACACCTATTTCTATGTATGGAATGGGTGACTTTTTCAGAGATGCCTTAAAACAATCTACACAAATTATTGGTTCTTTTGATGAATATAGTAAAATATATGAATTAACCTTAATCGGAGAAGGCTATGATAGTAATGAAGATACTAATGCAGCAACCGCTTCTCAAGGATTTTTAACAGTAGCTTTTGATGATAGATCTAATGGTTGGACTAGTTTTAGATCATTTAAACAAGAAGGTGGTATATCTTTAAATAATACTTATTATACTTTTAGTGGAGGGGACCTATGGAAACACCATAGCACAGACTCCAATATAACAAGAAATAATTTTTATAATGCAGGGACAGTGGAATCTCATGTAATACCTGTATTTAATGACGGACCTTCCTCGGTTAAACAATTTAATACCTTAAGTTATGAAGGTGATTCTGGCTGGGAATTAGAATATATAGAAACGGACATTGGTAGTGCAGGAACTTTACCAGTTTTAGCTACAACTTATGATACAATTTTACAATTATCTGGGGCAGCAGCAAATTCAACATTTGCGGGTGCTAATACAGTAGTGGCTAAAGAAAATGAATCTATTACTTGGGCTATCTTTGTATCTCCTTTAAATTCTCAATATCAGTTTACAAATATAAATGATGTTGTACTTACACAAGCTACGGGGAGTACTTTAACTGTAACAAGTCCTAGTGCTATTACAGATGGTAATTTAGTATTTTTAATCCAGCACATTGTAGGAAATCAAGATTCAATACAAACTTTAGATGTAACTGGTAACGGTGCTTCACTGGCATTTACAGTTGCTTTATTAACAGTAAATACAATAGATGCTATAGCTCTTGCAACTTTATCGCCTGCATCACAAGTATTTAATACAGCAGGTAATAATCAAATACAATTTACCACAGGAGTACAAAATGGATATTATATTGATCCAGCAAATATTACTATAAATACAAGTGGTATGCCCGCTTCAACTAGTGTAGGTACGCCAACAAATGCAAGGGCCGGAACACCACCGGATAATGTACAATATACTATACCGGTAACAGTTCCTGCAACTGCAACCGCGGGAACTATTTCAGCAACAGGAACAGCTACAATAAAACCTGAATTAACTTGGGCGGCAGTAGGGAGTCCAGGGGTTTTGCAAGTGCCATCACCGCATAGTATTGGTGTAGCATATGCTATAAGTCCGTATGACGCTTCTACAGAGAGGCTTTCTACAATTACATATACATGCGCTGCCACAGAAGTACTATTAAGTAATGCTTATACAGTTACCTATAACGCTAGTGGTACAGTTACTCCTGCATATGGGGATAATGAAGATCAATATGGTAGATTAGTATTTAGTACTCAATTACCTATGATCACTTCTAATACTACGGCTACTGCAACTATATCAGGAGCAGGTGCTGTTCCAGCAACAATGGGAACACCTTCTATTACAACTATTCCACAAGCTGGGACGGATCAAACGGTGGCATCGACCTGGAATGTTAATATTAAAGTAACTCCAGGTACAGGGTCGACTTGGGTAAAATTAAATGGAAATGCTGGTACAGTAGCTACAGTAAATCAAGGAGCTACATTTACTTTAGGGGCTGAAACTAATAATACAGGAAGTGCTAGAAGTGGAACTATAGAAATTGAAACCACTAATACAAGGATTGTTCCTGCATTGGCTAAACAAACAATAACTATAAATCAAAATTAATATGGGGAATTTAGTAACTTTTCCTTTTCAGGAAAAAGAAGGTAAGTTTTTTGCGCCGATTAGTTCTAATGAACCAGATTATATAGTAGTAAATGGCGCAATACAAGCAAATGGAAATAAAATAGTAGCAGGTATTAAAGGGGCTTATGCCACAATTAAATTAAAACTACCTAGTGCTAATGCTACAACTAAAAAAGAACTATTTGCATTAAATGCAGAGGCAGTTGCCTCATCAAGTTAAATATATATTAATTAATTAAATTTTATTTTATGTTACAAGTACGAAAATTAATGGAATCAGATTGGGAAACTTTAAATGTATGGTGGAGCCAATTTGGACAAAGCCCTTGGGTAACTGGGGATACTTTTAGAGATATTATGCCTGGAGCTTTTCAGGTAGGTGAATATGATAAAAAACGAAGAGGAATGGGCGGCTTTATGGTATGTAAAGATGGTGAACCTGTCGCAGCTATGTGGTTATATATTGGGAATGGGCCTTGTGCTGTACCTACCGCTGCTATTTCTGATCCTTATTATAGGGATAATGATAGAGGAGAGGCTTTGCAACTTCTAGTTAATTTTACCACTGATTTTGCTAAAGACTTAGGATTTAAATATACTTTTGCATGGGCTTCAGAAGGGTACATGCTAGATTACTACTTAAAAGCTGGTTACAATAAATTTGCTAAACCAGCATACGAATTAATAAAAAAATTATAAAATGGGGAAAGCGGAAGCACAGGATTCAAATCCAGTGCAAGATAATATAACTGCGGCTAAATATGCTTATGGCAAACAAGATTCATTAGGAGCGGCATTAGATGAAACTAAAGCGTTATACCAAGGAGGAATGGATCAATTAGGTGATTACCAAAAAAACATCACAGATTTTTATTCAACTATGGGTAATGATGGAGAAGCCTGGACTGTAGACCCATCTGAAATGGGTAGATCCCAAGTAAACTTATTTGGTGGAGATCCCTCTAAAGGTGGAAGAGGTGTTGAGGGAACTATTAGAGATAGATTAGGAAATGTTAATACAGTAAAAAGTGGTTTAGAAGATGTAGGATATACTGCTGGTCAAACCAATGTAGGTAGATTACAAAGAGGAGCTGGAACAGGTTTAAGTAATGTATTTAATAATCTTCAGGTATCTACTGCTGGGGCTGAAATGGCAGCTCAAGAAGCTGATCAATCTTTAGCCGCCTCTCAAGATCTAGCTGCTCAAGCAGGCACTGGCGCTGGCGGTGCTACAGCATTAGCTGCAGCTGCTGCAAGATCTAAAGCAGGTATATCTGCAGATATTGATAGACAAGTAAAAGCTAATGAAATGGCTAGAGCTCAAGGAGAGCAATCTTTACAAAGAGAATTATTAGCACAAGGTAATTTAGCATCACAATTTGATTTAGGTCAAGATCAATTTAATGTTGGTGCATCTAATCAAGCAGCACAATTTGGTGCACAAGCAAGAAATCAAGCTAATCAATTTAATGCTACAACACAAAATCAATGGCAACAACAATCAGCTCAGATGATGAATGCTATGGATCAATTTAACTTAAGTAACCAAAATGCTGCATTTGCTGCCCAAACAGCAGCTCAAAACAATATGATAGCTCAGAATGCTCAAACAAAAAATAATTGGGCATTACAGAAAGCTGGTGGTCAAACACAACATCAATCTAACCAATGGGATGCTCTTATGGGTATGGTAGAATTATGGAGTGCAGATTATCAAAAAGCACAAGAGGCTTGGACAGAGAATGAAGCTGTTCTTGGTTTAGGGGCTATGGAAGGATGGACCGGGACTCCGAGTACCGTCTACGCAGGAATAGACTATGGGCCTGGATCAAATCCTAATGGGCCTCCAATTGCTGATACAATAAACACTTATCAAACCGGGGGGACGACGGATGGGAGTTTTGCTGAAGGAGTTGATCCTAATAATCCGATGGGAATAGAGCTAAACTTTACCGATGAGCAAAAAGCTCAGTTGGCAGCATTGTCAGATAGAAGATTGAAAAAAGATATTAAACTTATAGGTTTATCGCCATCAGGTCTTAAAATATATAACTTTAAATATAAAAATGCTTTATTAGGCGAAGGTATATTCCAGGGTGTTATGTCTGATGAAATACCTGTTTATGCTGTAATAAAAGGTGATGATGGGTTTGATCGTGTAAATTATAATAAAATTGATGTCCAATTTAAAAATATTTAATTAATAGCAAATTATGAAAGATTATAATGCATATAAAGCCCAAACAGAATTAAATCCTGAACAGGCAGCTATCAAAGAATTTAGACAAAATGAATATCAAAGAAAGTTTGGACATACCGCCGAGGAAAGGATAAATCAAGAAAATCCTAGCCCTCAGGGGTTGTTTACAGTTCAATTGCAAGCATTGGCTAGAAAAATAGTTGAGCAAGCAAGCGCACTTACAGATAAAAAGAAAAAAGGAGATATTGAAAATGCTGAATATGCAGCTAAAATGGCTGTTGTCCAAAGATCAGTTGGAGAATTAGGGGGATTTGCAAAAGCTGTAAAAAATTCTATGACCTCATATAATGCCGCTTTAAAAAATGGCACATTATCTTATGGTATGGACCAATTTAATGAAGGTGTTTTGCAGGCATTAAATAAAGGTACTGTAAGTTTAACTATAGATGA
>Ga0098059_1001486_pt1 | contig 11808 bp, 10 predicted proteins | sample 20_taG_FD_92580 | JGI IMG/M metagenome (GOLD analysis project Ga0098059, IMG submission 92580) | Marine viral communities from the Subarctic Pacific Ocean - 20_ETSP_OMZ_AT15318 metaG | ecosystem: Environmental > Aquatic > Marine > Oceanic | place: Subarctic Pacific Ocean | collected 2015-01-19
CAGCCATTCCCCGAGCTTGTTGGCCACCTCTTCCTGTACGTGACCGGCGCGGGTCCAGGTCTTGAGAAAGTCACTGAATTCCGGCAGCTTGAAAAAAAAGTGCGTGGAAGCTTTCTCTATGGGTGTGGCACCAGAGATGACCGACACCGGGTTGATCAGGTCCGTTGGCGCATAGGTGGCTCCGCAGGCTTCGCAGTTATCGCCGTACTGGTCGTCAGTTTTGCATTTGGGACAGGTGCCCTTGATATAGCGATCCGCCAGAAACAGATGTTTTTCCGGATCATAGGCCTGGGTGATTTCCCGTGTGGCAATATGGCCGTTGTCCCGCAGACGGGAGTAAATCAGTGATGACAGCTCGCGGTTCTCCACAGAATGGGTGGAGTGGTAGTTATCAAAGTCAATCAGGAATGCTGCAAAATCCTGCTGGTGTTCTGTCCGGACCTGGTCGATCAGTTCTTCGGGGCTGATGCCGAGTTGTTCCGCCTTGAGCATGATGGCAGTGCCGTGCGCATCATCGGCGCAGACGTAGTAACATTCATGACCGCGCATTTTCTGGAAACGAACCCAGATATCTGTCTGAATGTATTCCACCAGATGCCCCAGATGGATTGAACCATTGGCATAGGGCAGGGCACTGGTAACAAGAATTTTTCGGCGTTCAGTCATGTTGGGAGCTGCTGTGGTTGGCGTTGAGAATCGACGCGATCAAAAGCGGTTGTCATTGAATACTGGTAAAGGGGCGCAACTATAACGGTTTTGCCCCGTTTTTTCATCCGTTGTCAAGGGGGATTTCTTATGGCTGATGTAACCGTTCAGGACGGTTTGGCAGAGATCAAACATATTATCGGTGTGGCGTCTGGCAAAGGCGGCGTCGGCAAATCCACCACCGCGGTGAATCTGGCGCTGGCATTGGCCGCCAACGGCGCCAAAGTGGGTATTCTGGATGCGGATATTTATGGCCCCAGTGTGCCGATGATGCTGGGTTTGCCCGACGGCACCCGGCCTCAGGTAGAGGAAGAAAAATACTTTTTGCCGGTGCCGGCCCACGGCATTGTATCCATGTCCATGGGTTACCTGGTCACCGAACAGACACCCATGGTCTGGCGCGGACCCATGGCGACCGGTGCCCTGATGCAGATGCTCAACCAGACCCGTTGGGGTGCACTGGACTATCTGGTGGTGGATATGCCGCCGGGGACCGGCGATATCCAGTTGACCCTTGCTCAGAAGGCCAGTATGGCGGGTGCGGTGATTGTCACCACACCGCAGGATATTGCGTTACTGGATGCCCGCAAGGCGATTGAAATGTTCGGCAAGGTAAAGATTCCGGTATTGGGTATCGTGGAAAACATGGCAATGCATCGTTGCAGCCAGTGCGGCCATGAGGAGCCGATCTTCGGTGAAGGCGGTGGTCAGCGGGTTGCAGCGCAATACCACACTGAGGTATTGGGTTCCCTGCCGCTGGATCGCCTGATTCGCGAGCAGGTAGATGGCGGCAGACCCTCGGTGATTGCGGAGCCGGAAGGCTCGGTCGCTCAACGTTACGGTGAGATTGCCGCGCGTATCGCTGTGCTTCTGGCAGGGATTGACAGACCCGGTGGCCCACAAATCACGATTGAATAAGCGGTTCAAGATCGCCTTTTTTAGGACTTTGACCCGTTGATCCAAACCGGTATCATGGCCCACTTTCCGGCACGCCGGGCATGCAGCAGCGGATTTTGATGTGGTTGTTTGCAAACCCACCCAAGGCCCCTGACATTTTATTTGAGAGCATCACAGTATGAGCATCAAGTCCGACAAGTGGATTACCCGTATGTCCAGAGAACACGGCATGATTGAGCCGTTTCAGGGGGCCCAGGTGCGACAGCCTGATCCCAACGGCCAGAAAGTGATTTCCTACGGGGTGTCGAGCTATGGGTACGATGTGCGCTGTGCCGATAATTTCAAGATTTTCACCAATATCCATTCCAAAACAGTCGATCCGAAGAATTTCGACTCCGACGCTTTTGTGGATGTGAAGGGGGATTACTGCATTATCCCGCCCAACTCCTTCGCTCTGGCCAGCACGATCGAATATTTCCGTATACCACGCAATGTACTGACCATCTGTCTCGGTAAATCCACTTATGCCCGCTGCGGCATTATCGTCAATGTCACCCCGCTGGAACCGGAGTGGGAGGGGCATGTGACGCTGGAGTTTTCCAACACCACCAGCCTGCCGGCAAAGATCTATGCCAATGAAGGTGTCGCACAGATGCTGTTTTTTGAATCTGATGAGGTCTGTGAAATCTCTTATGCAGATCGGGGGGGGAAATACCAGGGTCAGCGCGGGGTTACCCTGCCGAAGGCTTGATGGGGAGCGAAGGGCTGCAAAGCCTCGGCACTGGCATTGTGGTTACAATGACGGTGAATGTGTAATTGCCACGGCAAGGATGTAGCAGAAAATCGCCACCGATATCAGGCTGAACAGTAACCGGATGCCCGCGGTTCGGCCGCGTTTGATGGCGTATGTTCCCGTTCCGATATAAGCGACCAAAGCGATCAGCTTGGCGGTTAACCAGTTGTCGGCAAACGGATACTGGTGGCTGGCAACCATCAGATATAACGCGGAGGCCAGCAGCAGAGTATCGATAATGTGCGGTACGATTTTGACCCAGGTCTGTTGCAATTGTGGTGATGCATTGACCGACCAGACAGCCCGTACAGTAAACAGCGTAAGACTGAGCAAGGCGAGCGTGATGTGAGTGTTTTTCAGGATCAGGTACATAATATTATTCTGGCAGCAGTAAATTTGGGTCGGTGAATCTTAGCCTGTCTGGTCGGGTTGTCCCACCCAGGGGGCGGGGCACAATGTCACCGGGTTGTTTTTCTTGCGGTTTGCCGCTGGTGGCAAACCCGGATGAATTTCAAGGAATCGTTTGCAGTGATTGAAGTCTTGCTTCTGGCTGTTGCATTGAGTATGGACGCATTTGCCGTGTCCATTGGCCTGGGTTCAAAGCACAAGGGCAAAGCCATTGCTCTGGCGTTGATGGCAGGCACTTATTTCGGTATTTTTCAGGCGCTGATGCCGCTGATAGGCTATCTGGGTGGCAGGGGTGTACTGGGCTGGGTCGAGGCCTTTGCCCCCTGGGTGGCCTTTTTTCTGCTGTTGCTGATTGGCGGCAAGATGATTTATGAATCCTTTGCCGAGGGTATCGAAGAGGACATTACCCATATCACCCATCGGGTGATGCTGATTCTGGCGATTGCCACCAGCATTGATGCCATGGCCGCCGGGTTTGCTCTGACTCTGTTGGACGTAGGCCCGCTACTCGCCTGCTTCATCATTGGCGCGACCACTTTCCTGTTCAGTGTGCTCGGGGTTTTTGTCGGTATTAAAAGTGGCACATGGCTCGAGAGTAAAGCAGAGCTTTTTGGTGGCGTGATACTGATTTTAATCGGTTTTAAGGTGTTGCTCGGGTAAACGTCGCCCTGGCTTGCTTTGAGGTGTTCTTCTCCTTGTCATACAAATGGCACAATAAATCTGTTATCGTCGGGCACATCCTTAAGAAATCTTAAGAAATCCATCAAGGTTCAGCGGATATTGATATGAATGCAGTTGCCCTGATTGCGGGTAATCGGCGGAGATGGCTTATTGCCGTTTTCACTCTGGCTGTGATTGCCCTGGCTGTTATTGTCTTTGAATCCCCTGCGATTGCCGATCTGTCGGAAGATAATCGTCACGAAGTGCCGACCCTGAAAGCACAATGGCAAAAGGGTGAGGTGATTGTGCTGGTCAGGCATCTGGAACGCTGCGATAAAGAGGACGCTCCCTGTCTGATGGGCACTGAAGGTATCACCGCGCGATCCGTTGATGAGGGGCAAGCGCTGAGTGAAGACTTTTACCGGCTCGGACTATTGAATAGCGACGTCTACAACAGCCCACTGGATCGCACAGCCCAGACGGAAAGTATAGTCTTTGGTGATCGCGGTTCTGATCGGGATTGGTTGTTCAAATGTAAAAAAACCATCTTCAGGGACGCCATGGCAAACAAGACGCCCGGCAAAAACCTGATTCTGGTGACCCACAGTAGCTGTATCGACAGTTTTGAAGAGTCGCTGGGCTACGCCAGTGAAACCCCTGAATACGGCACTTCCCTGTTTTTCAGCCCTGGTCCAGATAACAAGCTGGAAGTTCACGGTTTCCTCGATATGGAGGACTGGGATCATACACTGGGTTTTTGATCTTCCCGCCCGCCCTAGTCCACTGGCCAACCGCTTCTGACTAGCCATGGTCTGTGCCCTGTTTGTCCAAATCTTTGCTATCCCGGTTTTCCGCCGTCAGCACTAGCGGTTTGCGTGGCATATCGTAGCGTTGTTGCCGGTACAGCCACGAGGGCATCAGGGCATGGGCCAGCGCTTCGCGGGTGTCACTTGCGGTGGCTTCGCCAGTGAGTTGCAGTTGCCGAGCCTCCGGGTCATAAACACCGCCCAGGGCGGACTGGCCGGGTCGCAGGATGGTGACCTCCTGTCCTTGCAGTAAGGCAAAGTAATCCGCAAATTGCATCAATGCCCTGCCCGGTGACTGCTGTTCACTCTCAAGCGTCATATCGCGACCGATCATGGGTGTTTCTGCGTCTATGCCCAGCAGAGAGAGCAGGGTGGTGGGCATATCAATCTGACTGGTGACACTGGTGATGCGTTTGGGTTCAATATCTGCACCCAGTATCAGACCGGGGATCTGAAAGCGCTCAATGGGCACCAGGCTGTCACCAAATACCTTCAAATCATGGTCGGCAATGACCAGGAACAGGGTGTTTTGCCAATAGTCACTCTGCCTAGCCCGGTCAATAAATTCACCGAGTGCAAAGTCCGCATACTTTACGGCATTGGGGTAGGTTTGTTTTTCCGGGTTGTGCAGTTCGATACGACCATCGGGAAACTCGTAGGGCGAATGATTGCTGGAGGTGAAGACCAGACCGAAGTAAGCCTCATCGTGTTGCTGTGCTTCACTGAGCCGTTGGTGGGTTTTCTCGAAGAGGTCTTCATCGGATACGCCCCAACTGCCGACGAAAGTGGGGTTTTCGTAATCCCGCTGATCAATGACCGACTGAAAGCCATTGCCGATGAAAAAGCTGGCCATATTGTCGAAGTGAGATTCGCCGCCGTAGATGAATTCTGTGGTGTAACCCTGCATGCCAAGTAGCTCGGCAATGGTGAAGAAGTTCTGTTGTGACAGTGACAGTTTGACCACACTGCGGGCCCGCGTGGGCAAAAAACCGCTCACGGTCGCTTCAATGCCCCGGACAGACCGGGTGCCGGTGGAGTAGAGTTGCTCAAACCACCAGCCTAGCTCCTTGAGTCTCTCCAGTTCCGGTGTGACCGGTGTTTCACCACCCAGAGAACCGACAAAGGTGGCACCCATGCTCTCTTCGAGGATGATCACCAGATTGAGTGGCTTTTCGCGCAGGTGTGAGGCCTGGCGGTAATTGAGCGTCGGGAAGGGCCGGTCGCCATCGGGTTGCAGCCAGGGGTAAAGTTTGTCCAGTTGCTCCATGATTTCATCATCGCTGAGGGTGCCATACACCTCGGCCGAGTGGTCTTCGTGTTTCAGGTTATAGAGTGCAAAGTACACAGACCAGGTGGAATTGATGATCATACTGTTCACCAGCGGATCTGGCGTCAGTGCAAAGATGGCCGGGTTGGCGGGGCGATGGCCCACCGAAGACCGCACCATCACCACCAGCAGTACAGCGACGATCGGCCAGGTCAGCCAGAGCTTCCAGAGAGGCCAGGTTGTGCGGTAGGTTTTCAGCCATTTTTTCATCAGGCATGTGATCGTCCAGCCCGCCAATAACGTGATCAGTATTCCCAGTAGCAGCGGCAGACGAAAGTCACCCCAAAGGGTGGCAAATACTTCGCGGGGGTATTTCAGGTATTCAACAAACAACCGGTTGGGCCGCAGATCGTACTGCAGAATGAAAGCTGGTGTGGCGGCTTCCATAAACACCAGCAAGGTGATGGCGATGACACCCCAAACCAGCACCACTACCCGCCAGACTGGCCACGCCAGTCGTGTGGCCAGTATTGGCACCAGCAATGCAAGTGGTGCCAACAGCATGCCCATAATGATCAGGTCTGCCCGGATACCCTGGCTGATAATCAGCCACAGGTCGGTTGCGGACGTTACCCGATCCCACTGCCAGGCGATCAGACCCAGCCGTGACAGGGATAAAACCGTCAGCCCGGTGAGTAACAGGATGAGCAGTACCCCGTAGGGGCCAAACAGATTGAAAAAACGGGTGTGAATAGCACTTTTCATGGATTCGGGCACTTGGGTTCTGAGACACTTTTTCCGCAGGGGGTCTGTTTCAGGCTGCAGTCTAGCTGCCTGTACCTTAACGGAGCCTTAAGAACGGACACGGTGGCTCTGTGATCCAGAGTCTGGATCCTTCTTCGAGCGGGGAGAGTGCTTGGTGAGAGGGGGGATGTTAAAACCTTGCCGGATGCTCTAACCTGCCTCCATGACGCTGCTCATTGCCTTTGCCCTGTTATCCATTGCCGTCTCTTTCATCTGCTCGGTTCTCGAAGCTGCACTGCTGTCAATCACGCCCAGCTATATTGCGCAGCAAAAGCTGGTGAACCCCAGGCTCCATGATCGGCTCGGTTATCTGAAAGAACAGATTGATCAGCCGCTGGCCGCCATCCTGACTTTGAATACGGTGGCCCATACGGTGGGTGCAACCGGTGTCGGTGCACAGGTGGCGATAGTCTTTGGCAGTGGCTATCTGGGAATCGCCTCGGCGGTGATGACATTGCTTATTCTGGTGTTGTCAGAAATCATTCCCAAGACTATTGGTGCCCGATACTGGCCGGTTATCGCACCTTTCATGCCGATCGCACTGAACAGTCTGATCACATTGTTGCGACCCTTTATCTGGTTGTCCGACCAGATCATGAAGCTGTTTGGCGGCGGTGGTCATGAGCCCGACATCCGTCAGGAGATCAAGGCGCTTACCGTGCTGGGAAGAGAACAGGACAAGCTGGATGACGATGAGCAACGGGTGATTGGCAATATTCTTGATCTGCATGATGTGAGGGTGAAAGACATCATGACGCCGCGCACTGTCTGTGAAGTTGCCAGGCCGGATGAGTTGCTCAGCAGCTTCATTGAGCGGGTCAAAGTGGGCCAGTTTTCACGCTACCCGGTGCTGGACAGCAATGAGGTGCCGATGGGCATGGTCTTCCGTCACGAACTGTTGAACATCCAATGGCAGAAAACCGCGTCGGATCTGATGAAACCGGTCGAGGTGGTCTCGGAAAAATTGAGTGTGGAAGCGCTGATGTCGCAGTTGATTCATGATCGGCAACATATGCGGCTTGTCTATGATGAATACGGCGTTTGGTTGGGTCTGGTGACACTGGAGGATGTGATTGAAGCCGTGATTGGCCAGCCCATCATGGATGAAACGGATGATGTGCCCAGCATGAGGCGTCTGGCCCGGCGGCGTTGGCAGTACAGACAGCGGTATTTTTCAGGTGCTCAGACAGAAGAGCCCTAGCTGCCTCCGGTTTCAGCCGCGGGCCAATATCCTTGCCTTCTGGGTCAGATACTTCTATACCCGCCACATATGCGATTTTAATGTGATTGTCGTGAAAGGTTATTTTGGCTGTGCGGTTTTTAGCAAGTTGAGAAAATCTTCGGCGGGCAGCGGTCGACTGAAATAGTAGCCCTGGATAACATCGCAACCTATTGTCTGGAGAAACTCAAACTCAGCACGGGTTTCAATGCCCTCTGCCACGACCTCCAGATTAAGAATATGGGCCATGGAAACAATGGCACGGTAGATATCCCGACCGCGTTTGTCGGTTTCGATGCTTCTGGCGAAGACCTGGTCAATTTTAAGTTGATCTACGGGCATGTCCCTGAGATACCGCAGGTTGGAGTAACCACTACCAAAATCATCAATGGCAATTTGCAGGCCCAGCGCCTTGAGTTGGTTCAGGGTCGAGAGAAAGGTGGTTTCATCCTGCGCCAGACAGCTCTCTGTGATCTCGAGCTCCAGCAGGGAGGGAGAAAATGTATGTGCCTGCAGGGCGGTGTCGATGGTCTCGATCAGATCGGGTTGGTTGAACTGTCGCGGAGAGAGGTTGACTGATACGGGAACTTGGTCAAAGCCTCTGTCTGCCCACTGCTGCAACTGCGTACAGGCCTGCTCAATGACCCATTTGCCGAGCGGTTCTATAATGCCGGTTTTTTCGGCCAGGGGAATAAAGCGCGCAGGTGAAATCAGCTGGCCGTCCGCCGCTGGCCAACGTATCAGTGCCTCGGCGCCGACAATCTCTCCAGACGAAATAGACATCTTGGGCTGGTAATACAGGACAAAGCCGCCGGTGGACAGCGCGGTTCGCAGCTGCTGTTCCATCTCGAGATTGGCCGTAATAATCCTGTTCAGCTCTTCGGTGAAGAATTTATAGTTGTTGCGACCGGCCTCCTTGGCCTGGTACATGGCCATATCGGCCTGCTTGAGCAATTCATTGGCATCGGTGCTGTCATGGGGGTAGACGCTGACACCAATACTGCAGGTCACCTCGATATTCCGATTGGCAACACAGCAGGGTGCCTGAACGATGTCCAGTATGCGTTTGACCAGATGTGACAGGGCGTCCGTGCTTGCCGTTTGGCCTGGGTTGTCAGGGGGGTAGGCCAGCAGCAGTACAAACTCGTCGCCCCCGATGCGCGCCACCGTATCGCCATCGCGAATGGATTTTCGCAGGCGGTCGGCAATCGCTTCAATCAGGCAGTCCCCCGCGGCATGACCGAGACTGTCATTGACGTTCTTGAACAGGTCCAGGTCGAGCAATACCACGGCCAGTTCGCCATCGCTCCGTCGGCCACTTTTTGTCAGTTGCTGTAGCCGGTCGAGCAATAAAAGCCGGTTGGGCAAGTCGGTCAGGCTGTCATGGGTGGCCTGGTGAGAAATGCGCTGCTCATAGTATTTCCGCTCGGTGATATCCTCGACGGAACCCTCGAAATACAGCAGGCGGCCATTCGGTCCGTATACCGTCCGTGCATTTTCCGAAATCCAGATTACAGAGCCGTCTTTCCTGAACACCTGCGATTCAAAGTTTTTGACCCCGCCATTACTTTGCATGAGTTGTACAAATGTCGCCCGCCTGCCGGGGTCGACGTACAACTGTTGGCTGATATTCTTGAGTGCCTGCTGCAGTTTGTCAGTTGTCTCATAGCCGTAAATCGTTGCCAGGGCAGGGTTGACGTTCAGATAGTAGCCATCGGTGGTTGTCTGAAAAATACCCTCAATCGCATTTTCAAAGATACTTCGGTAGCGGTGTTCGGCCTCAATCATGGCCTCCTCATTGGCATGGCGCTGGGTTATATCCTGAATGAAGCCATGCAGTGCGCCGGGATAGCCCTCCATGGAGACGCCCTGACCCCTCTCCCAGACCCAGCGTACGCTGCCATCTGCATGGTAGATTCGGTATTCGACATTGATGGAAATGCCTTTTTTTAGTGCATCGTCGATCATTTCTCGCACTCGTTTGCGATCATCGATGTGCGTGATTTCCTCGTACGATATCCGGCTGTTGAGCAACAGATCCTTTGCCGGGTAGCCGGTGAGTTTTAGACAGCCTTCGCTGACAAAGTCCATGGTCCAGTGCCTGTCCTGCCGGCAGCAGTAAACCATGCCGTCGAGTTCGGACAGCAGCATTTCCAATAAAGGTTCACGCTGAAGCTCGGTGGAGGAGTAAACAGTATAGAGATTGAGGTCTGCCATGAAGCATAAGTAAGCAACAATCGTGCCGGTGGTGCAGGGGGTATGCGGCCGATGGTCTGATGGTAGGGGCTAGTCCGCCAGCAGGCTTTCCCGGAGTGCTCTGGCTTTGTCCTGAATCCGCCGGGTATGTTCGGGCCCCATGCGGATCAGCTGTTTTTGCAGGGCGGGCAGCGCCTCCAGTTTTGGGTCCGCGTATTTGTACTGAACGGAATCCTGTACCAGATAAACGGGCTGTAGAGGTAGCGGTGTGGCCAGAACCTGATCCAGTGCACTGATAACCGCTTTGTCTACACTTTCAGGTGGATAGCCGAGCTCACCATAGGCCTGTTCAAGCAGTGGCCGAAGCAGATGAAAAAGCTTGATCAGCTTTTCGTTGTCCATGGCGTCCAGGGTGTCGACCAGATAGTTGTAGCGTTGATAGTTGGTCGGGCTGATCGAACGTTTTTGTCCATCCGGCACGACTGCGAAACTACCTTTGGGTGTGGGGGCCCTGAGCATTTTACGCAATACATCACCGCGGGAGAGGCCATCCAGCAGGCTAACCGTGCGGCGAAGGACATGGTTTGGAGGAAACCACTGACCCAGTTGGTCATCGGGGGCCAGCTCCGTAAATTGTCTGCGGGCGAATTCATCGCTGTCGTCCAGTGACGGCAGTTCCGACGTGGTCGGTTGTGGCGGTTGCTCGGGAACGGTTTCTTCAATGTCAGCGACCGGGTTTGTTGTCGCCGGTGTCGGGGCTGGCAATGCCGGGGTGCTGACTTCAGGTGTTGTCATAGTGACGGGTGTTTCATCCGTCGGCGTGAGAAAAAAGTAGCTTAGCAGTGCCAGACCTGCCAGCACGATGACCACGCCAATCCACAGGGCAACTTTGTTTCTGCCAGCTTCTTTTTCCGGACGCTCGTCGGGGTGGACCCTCATTTGTTACTCCCTGGTCAGCTGTGTATGGGTGCCATCACAAAGTGGTGGTGTGGCAGTACGTTTACAGGTGCAGAAGGCTACCTTGCCAGTTCTGGTTGCCTGCCAGGCTTTTGGTTCAAAGGCTGTGCCTGTGTGCGAGCCATCGCAGAATGGTTGGGTCGCACTTTTCCCGCAGGCACACCACCAATAGGTTTGCCCTTCCGTGACAGTCTGGATAATTGGTGTCATACCGCCCGGTTCTGGTGTTGTCACGGGGATGCCCTCCCGGTGCTAGTGGCTGCCTGTGGTGATGGGTTTATTGTTCACTGTGCCTTCCTTCAGGGTGATGCGGTGGTCGTCATCATCCTCATTCTGCCAGATCTGCACCAGGAGATAATTCATCTGCGGCGCAAACCACAGGTAGGTTTCCCGATCACTGTCTTTGCGGATGCGGTGAACCTTGACGGTATTGATCGGACCCAATGCGGTATCAACGATTTCCTCACCGATGATTTCGAAGTTGTACTGCTTTATTTTGCCGCGGTCAATCACCTGGTACTGCAGGGGGGTCTTACCCCTGATCAGGTCCCGTTGTAGCTGGATCTGATAGGTCAGTTTGTCCAGGTAGTCACTGTCGAGCTTTACCTGTCGTTGTTTCTTTTTTTTCTGATAATTGGCGACACCCGCTGACCGGTCGTAGGTCAGTGTCTCATTTTTCTTGATGCCGAAAATATTGCGTTCGTAGGTGTACTGTTGCCCGAGGATATTGCCTGCAGAGTCAATGTCAAAGGTGCCCTGTTCGGTAATGCTGGCCAGCAGGGTGTCAGCTTTGCTCACCAGTTTATAACTGTCCCCTTCTCTCTCCAGATACCGCTCCGCCTGGATATCCATACCCTTGATGGTGGCATCGTAGACGAGATGATAGGGGACCAGAGCCGGCTCTTTTGTCTCAGCGAGACACAGGCCTGAAAACAGTGATAACAGAATCAGGCCTGTCAGAGGAATGGGGGGGCGGACGTGGCGTAGAGTGTGGCGCATTAACTGTGAGTTCCCTCAATTGTTGATATTGGCAGTTTGTCAGACTCTTTGGGTGCCATTTAGTTGTGAATATTTCAGTTATTTATCCCTGGAAGGC
>Ga0098059_1001489_pt1 | contig 11788 bp, 2 predicted proteins | sample 20_taG_FD_92580 | JGI IMG/M metagenome (GOLD analysis project Ga0098059, IMG submission 92580) | Marine viral communities from the Subarctic Pacific Ocean - 20_ETSP_OMZ_AT15318 metaG | ecosystem: Environmental > Aquatic > Marine > Oceanic | place: Subarctic Pacific Ocean | collected 2015-01-19
GTCCTGATGACATCAAAAATATGGTCGAATCCCACGTCCTGGAGAGGAGTAAGTACCAGCACCGAGCACCTACTATAGAATTTAAAGATAAGGACCCTGAAGCGCACATTTTGGGCGTTAATGAGTTATTATATGACTGGGAACATGGGCACGCACCTCTGACGATGTCCTCCCCGCTTGCTGCTGTTGCGACCATCACCACCACCGGCAATCCAGGCAATAACGAAGAGTTCACTTTGGTTGATGCTGACGGACTATCAGTCACATATATTTTCAAAACGGGTGTTGCAACCGTTGACGGAACAAAGGACAGTGGAAAGGTCATCATAGGCGTCTCAGGGGCGACTGGGCATGCACCTTCTATCGGTGACCGTATGAGGGCAGCAATCATTGCATCGGATTTGAATGTGACCGTTGTTGAAACTGCAGGCGGATCTATGTCGATAACCCAGAACACAAAGGGGATCAGCGGCAATACGACTATAGACATGGGTGGGGTTGCGACCACTACTGCCACTAACTTTACTGGCGGCCGCGGACGATTACAGGAAGACAATTGCCTTTGGTGGAAAGACCGTGCTGAAAGAACGGACGCCCTCAAGGTCAGCACTGCGGTCGATTCCGTAAGAGAAGATTTAAAAACCAGAATAAACACCATCGTGTCAGGATCCACTTATGCCATAAGAAGACTTTCCAGACCGTATAGGTTTTCGATGGACAGATCAGAACTGATCGACCCAGGATCAAATGCCAAGGCAAATAAGATACAGAATTTACACCAGGGTGTGATCAAGTTTGGTTCCCGTGCGGATTCAATTGAGATGACTCCGTCCAACTTGCAAGAACAGAAAGTTTGCAATGATGTCGCTAATCCAAATAAGAAAGAGAAACTACATGGACGCATGGACTCGACACAGACACACGGTTACTTAGACGCAGATTCAGACTTGATCGCCCCGTTTAACTTTTATTCGTCATCAGTGACGTCGCCATTGTCCGTCTTCAAAGAGGGCGCGATCATAACGAACAATCACGGAGATTCTTATCATGTGGATGGGCAAGTTCCACTGCAAGGACTGTTTACGGAACAGTATGTTGGCGGCAAAGCACACAGAAATGTAGAGGTCACAGTTACGTCCTCTCTCAAGAGACCAGAGGCATACTCCTTGGAAATAAGTGCGAGTAGTCTTAAGATAGTCCATCAACCTGTAGATTTGCCAAGATCCATGTATTATAGAAATGAGATGATCCGACGCCCTGTCAATATCAGGAACATTAGAACTACGACTGGTTCTTATAAGGTAGGTAATTATAACGAAGTTTACGAACATACTCTGACAAATGGTCGCACGGAGAATAATGGAGACTTTGTTTCGAAGGAAGGATATACTGGATCTACCTATGCTTCAGAACTTCATAAGTCTACGGGAATTCTGGACTTACCTAAACCGATCCGATCCAAAAACACCCATGTTATAGTCAATCGATTTTCCGCACCAGGCGGCACTGAGACTATGGGCGACGCAAACGGTGGACCGAATTTGGACTATTATGCTGCAGAATATTCTGTATATAATAGTTTGAACCACAGGAATTCCTTAGTTAGGATTGCTCAGAACGAGTTGGATACCGAATATTCTGAAAAGTTTGGACTAAGAAAGGGATCTACCGCAGTCGAAGCTTCTTATGAAATTGTGACAGGATCCAATCCTGGATATGCTTCAGTGCATATGACAAATAGAAATGAAAGAATAGACAAAATATCCTCCTCCACTGCCACTTACGGTGGTCATTCGCATATTTTTGATGGCACCAACGATTGGTACGAAATCGACGAAACAAATATTGTACCAGCGGACCATGAAGAATTTTCAGTTTTTGCCTGGATAAAGATATCCAGTGTCTCACATTCCTTTGCTCACGTCATTTGGGGTCACAACGGTGGAACGAATGTTACAAAAAACTATTTTGGCATAAAGGGCACAATGACCCACGACGATGTGACTCCGGGAACCCTGGTTTATTATCAACCTGGAACAGGTTATCAGTCGTTGTCATCCACCCGTGTTGATGATTCTGCTTGGCATCTGGTTGGGTTCACTTATGAAGGCACGGGCGCTACAGTTAGGATGTATGTTGATGGTGTTGCGCAACCTGGAAACCTTTCGGTGGACCATATTCGCTCAACCGGTACGACAGGTGTTGGTGGAGCGTCATCACTAGATGAGGTCTCTATAGGTCAGGTTTTGCTGGGTTCTGCTTCTATTGCGAACTTGTTCAAAGGAAACATGTCGGATTTTACAATTTGGACCAAAACCCTCACTGAAGACGAAGTGTATGAACTGTATTCGGATGGCGAGAATGTGGGACCACGCCAAAACAACCTTCATTCCGCCGCCAGTTTTTTGAAAGCATGGTATCGTTTCGGTGATGGAGACAACGGCAGTGGCACCTCAGATGCATATAATGGAACTATTCATGATATGAGTGGCAACGGGTTGCACGCCACTCCAAAGAACCTGAGCGTTCTCTCAATCAGGAACGACAGTGGCTGGGCATCGCACTCAACGATATCGGTCTATACCACATCCACCAAAAGGGATAATGCCTTTGTTCAGCACCCGATCCCTAGAAACGAGGTTCAGTATAGTTGGATTACTGCATCTTGCACAGATACAAAGAATACTTTTATTGGATATAAGCATGGTTTCACTGAACCTACAGCGATAAATTCGAAATACCAAAGGGATATCAGTTTCAATACTCCCCATGTGACAGTTCCCTTTAGGGTCTCGCTTGAACCAAACGTATCGATTGATGATGCTACAAATGTATATACCACTACTTTCCCATCGGATGTCGTTGGGTTTTGGGCGACTAGAGAGGTCATAGACAAGGTCAGTCCATATGGGTGGAACTCTTGGAGACAACTCAGGGGCGCAGAGCACCCAGTTGCTCGCCGTTTGAGGAGAGATAATGTGGTTTCACTCCACCTCCGTGACGGTGAACCGGATTCCAAACCTTACATGACATACGACAGGGATGAGAAGAACAAGGGGGCAACTTCATTAGCACATACAAAGTCAAGAACTATAACAAACTATCAAGAACCGTCAGTGACAACTCAATATAAACCAGTTGAATTGCTGTTCGGTCAAATAACAGAAGAAGAGTTTGAATTTTTACAGGATGATCTTGCGTCGTCCGACATTGACCGCCCGTCCATTTATCAAAGAAAATTACGCACCCAACCACGGGCAGAAGTTAGTCTGAAGATGTCTTATGGCAACAACATGGTCAAATTTGCAAACGCTGATTTAATGAAAAAGTTGAAATTGTCGGACATTTCTCCTACAAATTTTGCAAAAATCATAAATAAAATGGTAAATCCAGCAGACCCAATGTTGGTTCCGAATGGGTTTAAGTATGCAGAGACGATTTACCCACCAGAGGTTAATGCTTTTCAGAAAGAGACTAGAATGAGAACCTCTTTTGTTAGTAAAGAGTGGAGAGAGGTTCGTTCTGATAGGACAGAATATCTGACAGGCACTTTCGGATCCTCCGGTTTCATCTATACGGACGCCTACATTGACCTAAAAGGGTCGACCCGTCGGTTGAACTCGCAAGGGCAATTTCAACAATTTCCCTTGGGTTCCGTTGGAAAATCTTATATAACTCAGAGCATCTGGCCACTCGATTCCCGCCCAGATTTTTCAGTTCGCCCCGCATTAATACTGACCGGTTCAGATTTTGCCGCTGCCGGTTTGGATTGGACCGCTGGCGTCGGCGATGGCGCTGCCAGTTATAAACATTCTTTGGTAGCACGAGACAACCTCAAGGCAACTGGGGAGTTGCAAAACGCTTACTCAATATGGAGTCAGGTTCCATCTGCGGATACCCCCATTTCGGCGCTATATAATAGAAGGATTCCTCAGAAGGTCGGGTCAACGACTTTTCTTGCTGGCGAGGCAAAGTGGGAAGCTGGTGAACAGGCTGGTAAATATCCGTTTGAAAAGGATTATGCTACCTGGGCAGAAGAGATTAAATCCGCTGCTCCCGATTGTTCTCTTGTTCCAGAATTCCGAATCTCTGAACACATTACATCCTATTTGCAAACGGGAAGTCCCCATCTCCCTATGGAGGACTTTTTGACGCTCACTGGATCATCGTATGATAGTTCCAACACTTCTTTCTTCAAGAAATACTCTAATTCTGATTTCATGAAGTATTTTCAAGTAGTCAGGGATTCCGTCTCGCAACTTGGCAAGGAACCTACATCGTTGCACCTAAAATGTTCAGCAATGTTGAAGATGCTTCCATATGAAGGTTTTTATCCTGCCACTCGGACTCTGAAGATGACCGAGATCTTCAGGGAGGATTATATGAAGGCGAACATGAACTTGGACGAAGTGACATCCAACGCCACATATGTTGCATACCTCAACCAATATGGTGTACTTAAGATTAGGGAAAGTCTTAAGGGTGCCGCTAAAGTTCTTTATGCTCCTGGAATTCTATATAATTCAATAAAAAGTGGGATTGCTGTAGAGTACCCGATCTGGAAACACTTCACACAACAAAACGCTACAATGGGCAAATTTGGAACCGTCGGAACCCAATCCACTTCAACCGGTCTCCGCGGCGCATGGACATCCGCTGACCCCGTGGCTTACAGCAGTTGGGGCGTTGCGTACACTGGAAGTTGGTACACTGAAGATCACCTCAATGTACCAAGAATAAAAAGTGACATCAAGAGGATAGTGTCGTTTGAGGAACTCTTAAATCCAGATGTCCTGGATGGCACGCCCTTCCCGGACAACGAACCTCACCCTTCTGCAAGTGCAGCACTCCGGATTTTTGGTTCCATGGACGGGTCCTTCCGACGCTACCTTTTTGACTTACATCCAGTGTATGGGAGGATTTTTAGCGGATCAATACACAACGACAATCGAATTTGGAGACTAATCGCAGGCAGTGCCACCGACGTGCGCGTACTCCCGAAAGGCACCAGTGGGGAAACTGTACGATATTCGTTAGCAATGAACAATTTCGCTGCCGAAGTTCCGAACTTCTTCTTGAAAGATCGATCGTTAACAACGATTGTCTCAGAACCTGGACCATATTATTTCAGCAAGAAGGAGGTTAATAAACCTCATAAAATGCGGGTTGTACTAAAGAACAAGAGCACCCTGATGTATGACAATCAATCTGCTTTTGGTCCCCCAGTTGATAGTTCGAACGGAACGAACGACTCCTCCTTGAAGGGGTATAGTTTTGCACCATATGTGCCTGCTGTTGTGGGTCAAAACGAAGAGTCTGCCGTTGTAATAACTTTTACCCCAACCAAGAAAAGTCATACAATTGATGAAATTATTTCTGGAAGTACAACGACATTTTCTTATGGTAGGAACCCGGACGCTATTCTTGGCACAAGTGCAAACAATGCAATGTCTATAACTGCATCCTTGAACTTGTTTGGAATAGTCAAAGAACCGCTAGTAACAAGAAACTCAGCAGGTGATATAATCAGTATTAGCGATAGACCAGAAGACACGTCGAAGAGATGGACAATCCAGACCAAGTGGGAAACTCCAGTTCTAGACTTTTCTAGTGCTGACATGACATTGTATAATGGGTCTAACGGAGCAGTGACTAATCTCTCCGCAGTTAACAGTGATTTATCAACTCCCGCTCCTTGGATGTTTGCAGGATCTACAGCTACATATCTGACATCCTCTAGAGGTATGTGGCATCAATATGGGCAAATTCCAGAAAAGACCAAGGGGTATAAGATTGAAGTGCAGTCTGTTCATGGTTCGCCATCCCTTGCTCAAAAGGCAGGTTTCATTAGTGCTGATTACACAGTGGGACAAATCGCGGAGGTAAAAGAAATCGGCGAATGTGTCGTCGCAGTTCCTTATTATGTGGAAAACAGCACTGTTAGGTTCTTTGACCTTGAGGTAGAAGACGTAAGAGAGGCACTTGGAGAATTGGTTTCATCCAGGAACGAAACTGGTACCCGAGAACAGATCCCCGACTCACCAGGAGTCGCAGCAACTGTTCGCCATCAAATTTCTATGATGCAAAAGTACATCTTCCCTCCTCAACTGGATTTTGTGAAGTACCGCGATAAGTCACCTATTGCGATGTATGTTTTCGAATTCACCCATCGTCTAGATCAACAAGATTTAGCAGATATTTGGCAAAACCTACCTCCCAAGATTGGAGTACATGCCGAGGGATTCGTTGAATCTTATGCCAGTCACAGACTCTTGAAGGGGGATGAAGGATTTGGATATAAGGGTCCTCTTAGTGGCGAGATGGCAGAAAAGTTGCAGTGGATGGTCTTTAAAGTAAAAAAGAAGGCTGCCAATGATTACTTCAAGAAGCAAGGTGACTCAGTGTTCAAGAATAAACCAACAAAGGTTGACGTTGCTGCCCACAACCGCGCCGCCGCGACAGTCGCTTCATCATTGAGGGAACGACTTGCGAAAACAGATGGGTATTCTTACAATTGGCCGTATGATTACTTTTCCTTGGTAGAACTAATTAAGATGGACGCTCAAGTACTATTTAAAGACTAGAAAAGCGTTTTTCAAAGCAGGAAATGTTGTAGGTGTCATTTTATAATAAAAAAGAAGAAGTCTTGGACATAGTGTTGACCAGATTCGGACGCGAGACCCTCATGAAAGGGAACTTTTCTCCGGTGTTTTACCGATTTTTCGACGATGGCATTATTTATGATGGTTCTTGGGCAGGTCAGTCCGAATTACAGAACGAAATTGAACCCAGAATCAAAGAAGCGCCGATGCTCAAGACCCAAATGGCATACAATGGGGTAGAGACCAGTTACAAAAGAGAGAACGACACCAAGGACGTTGGCAATAGTTCGATAGAACAGTACTTTTCCCCTCTTTATTCAGATCAGGATGAAACGGAGGGCATAAACTCCTTAAAACATGCTCTTTATAGCAGCAGAGTAGGCACACAAAAGACTCCACAGTTCACAGCTAAATGCCTGACAGGTCAATTTGAGGGCAATCTGACTTACAGTACTGGGTCTGGGGAGAATATCCCCCAAGCATCGCTTGAATTTAAGGGATTTACAGTGCTTACGAGCGAACCATCCATATTGCCAGAAGACATTTTGGGTGACTATGAGTCTTTCGCAGAACCAACCCAATTGTTTTCGGATGGAACACTAATGACTAGTGATCAAGAATGGGTCTATTTATCATTTGACGAGACAGAAGTACCACTCTCAGAAGGGTTTGAACTGGAGGTCTTTGAAGAGATTAGTGGATCTTTGGTGCCCCTCTATTTTAATGACCCCGGAGGTCTCCGAGAGGTGGGGGACTATTTTGAATTGATTTTTGATGAAGAGGTAGATCCCACAACTCTCTTCCCAGGTCATCGCGTAACGCCTGCAAGTATGTTTGCACGAGAGGCAATCGTCGCTCCAGATCTGACACTGAGAAAGGGTCAACACATATCTATCTATAACAGTTTGCCAGATGACTCGGACGTAGAGGATTGTGATTGATGAGGATAAGCACTGAAAGGGAAAACTACTCCGATATAATGCCACAGGTCTTGGTCAAACGTGTTTTGGTGAGTACCGCACCCTCATCTGAAAACGTGTCACTAGAAATTAGACTTCTTATCAAAGACAACACCACTGACGCAGATCGGTCAATGAGGGATCTTGTTCTAAACAATTCAAACGTATATATTTTGCTATATAGCGGTGCTGCCGATGCTGCAAAATACGAGGGAGGATTCTTTTACCCTAACTCAGTAGGTCGAATGAGGAACTCTAGAAATCTCCACCAGCATTTACATAGAGATCTTAACACCAGACTGACTGCCTTTGGTCGCCGCCGCAGATCCAAAACCAAGTTTAAGTCTCTTAACCTTGGCAGCATCTCTCGGCATAATTCATCCCAGTCAGAGATAACACTGTCTTCTGGTACAGCAATATATGACTTTTATCAAACCATTAAGTTCGAGGACCTTGGGCAAGTTGAAAATTTAAAAGTAATGGTGTTTACTCATCTTGATGTAAATGGCATAATCGATACCATGGAGCACGCCTCTGGAGTTAATCTGGATTTTGCAGATGAATATCTAAACAGTATCAATGCCATTGGGACAGATGCGAAGGTGACGACTATTTTGAACCGCGGCCGCGTACCTGAGACTTCCACGGTCTTTGTTGATGGTGGTGGTAAGATTTGGACCGGTCGCAAGCATCAAATGACAAACGCCGAGGGCGAACTCTTGTATTGGATGAAAGGCGCATCACATGGGTCTTACGAAGGAGAGTATCCAATACTCAATGTTAGGACTGTCAAGAACACAAAGGTGATTGAAACTCGGTCGATGATTAATCGCGCCGTTCCTTATTATGGCGGCACCTATGAACTGGAACAGCAAAGTAGTTCTACCAGGAGTGACATAGAATCATTCAACGAAATTCTCAGAACTCACACAATGAGAAGAGAGACCGAAACCCGCGGCCGCAATGTAGAGATTCTGCCACCGAGAGAGCAGATACAGACACTTATGCACAACAAAAGTGCCCCCGAAGGCGAAGTGTATATCTCTATTGCGAACAACGACGATCTTGACATTTTTTTTAGTATAGAATGGAAGCAGTTACTGAAAAAGCATAGTGCGTATTTTCACCTTATGCCACTTCTCTCTCCGTCAGAGTTACAGCAGGTGTTTGCAGAAACAAGAGTGACCAGAGTATGTCTGAAACGCCGAGAAGTATATCAGGAGAATATAGCGTTCACCAAGTTTCAGTCTAAATCTCCAAAACCGATAGAGGACCAAAGTCCAGTAACAGTTGCCAGCAATTATCCACTTTCGTCCCAAGGCGTTTCGAATCTGGTAGGCGTGATGATAGAATACTCAGACCTAACTCCAGAGGAGGCATCTTGTTATCTTTCCTATACGGCGAAGGATACAACCGTTAAGATGTCTAATGGCAGATATCAGTATTATACTGAGTTTGAGATGTTTGACGGATTGGGGCAGTGGTTTCAAAATTTGTCATTGAGTATTAACCGCGCACAGCAAACCTTGTTGGAGTTCATTGAGGTTGCCAACCGACCAGTTCAGACGTATTATGACGAGGATTCGCGCACCACGAAGATCGATCCAAATTCGAATGGAAATTATATTTACTCCACCGGCGAATTTACAGAGCAATTTAAGAACTCTTCTGGTGCAAGGTATCTTGACCTTATTAAGAGAGCATTTGTGACCATGGTTCGGTTTGTTGACGGCGACCGTGAATTCTTACGCGCCGGTCCCGATTCTAAATCAGAAGTCCTCAAGGAGCAAGTGGGCAGAATGTTGTATCCTGTCCAGGGAGCGTCACTTGAGACCATTCAGCAGTTCTCGGATTCCTTCCACTCAGTCAGGGCACGTTTCGATAGATTGATTTCATCGTCGAAGTCCAAGATGCTTTCGAGGTCTTCCACTTCGACTACGAGTCCCAAGAGTGACATTCCTGGTCTTATCAAATACGTGAACTATTTTGACAAAACTTTTAGCACAGACCAGTTCTCAGAGGTCAATATAAACTATTTCCCTGAAAGTACGAACCTAAGTGATGCTGCTGCTATTGTTGATATCGGCAAGGTAGTCGAACTGGAAGCGGAGACTTATGGGGAAACGGTGTTCGGCACCAACACTTCCAGTGGAGTTTACCTCACCCCTCATAGTGTTGATTATACTATTCCGTTTGGCATGTACGATTCAATTCCACTCTCTCTGCAGGATGGGTTTGAGATCCTTCCGGGATCTGATGATGACGCAACAGTTGCATACGAATCAGGATCTCCAAGCAGAAAGGATCCAAGATCTAAGACTAAGTCTTACTTAATGAAGAGTACTAGTGCAACATTGAAGACTGAAAACCTTTTGGATTGTGTTTTTGGCAATGCAGGTTCGTCCAAGGCGGGTCCAGCGGGTCATAAAGACCGACGAGGTCGGTCAACCCGAAGAACACAACCTTGGCACCACACAGACCCCTCAGATGTCCGGATGGACGTCCCACCCGTCGCTGGATTGGTTTATGGAAACAACGAGGGGGCATTTTCTTCTCATTTGGAGCGTCTCGCCCAGGACATGTCCATGACTCTGGAGATTGATACATCCACTAGTGGTGTTATGGAGGTTTTAGAAAATCTCCCAACAAGGATCTCTGACATGGTTGGACTAAGCACTCTTGAGCAGTTAGAAGTATTGACTAAATTGACACAGAATCATATCAATCAGTTGACCAATACGAAGAAGTCCTCCCTTGATTTAGAGGACGCTCTGGATGCCCTCTCCGACGTAAGTCTCTATAATATAAATCCAGAAAACATTGGTTTGTTGGGCACGCTAAGAATGATTGCGGGAATGGGAGCAAATCCTGAGATAACAGACTCTACGCTTATAGCTGGAGAGGTTTCTCGAAGGTTGCGCGAGGGCGAACCCGAAGTTGACTTGCCCCCGCAACTGGCAACCGATATTATAGGCAATCCAGGTCGCCATGGCGTCCTAGAGGATGGAACCCTTTCTAAGTACACACATGGGATGATCATGGAGGTCAAGGAAGTGGGGTCTCCAAGCAAAGGTGCTAGATCTATCCAAACTCAGAGAAGGGTAAACACAGATTTATCCATTAGAAATCAGGATACAGAGACTAATTTAAATAAGATAAGTCCTTCAAGTTTGCGAAGGACTGGTACCCCATCGGGTTTTTCCAGTGGAAAGGCATACAGGTTGTGTCGTCTGGTGCCTTATGAGAACCGCGCCCGTGGCGTGAAGAGAGCAGAAGAGACTGAGAATGCAGCAGTTAGGAATGAATATTTTCTTGTAGAGGTTTAATGAAAAGATGCCATATCAATCGGACGTAACAGAAGAAGATGTGCAGAGGGCACAAGGGACAACAACCAGGGTCAATGACGCCCAAGGTATAGACGAGGATGCCGATGCCGCACCTGTCCCTGCCCAGCAAGAGGTGCACTTGTGTCCAGATGATGGACAAGATGAACCATCTGCTGAAACAGATCATGATCCTGCCGGTTCAGAAGACCCACCACCAAGGCAGACAGAATTTGTTCCATCTTCTACTTTTTTCTTATCGCCATCACCGGTGTTGCATAGTCCTGCATCACATGTTTCTCGTATAAAGACCGTCGTAAATCAGTCTATCTTTCTCGCCGCTGGAAGTGACATATCTGTCAATCCGGCCGGATCTCTAGATCCAGAGGTCGAAGAGGGTGCCGATAATCTTTCACCCACAACAGTGGTACCGAAACTTAGATACCCATCACAAGTTGATGATTATGTAAGTCAGGAGATGTCCTCCAAGATGGACAACCTGAGATATGTTCTCGGTTCGGTCTGGACCGTCACACAGTCAGACGGACAACTAATTGGCGATGCTTATATGTACCAAGTTTTCGACACAGGAGATATTGCAAACGCAAACCAGTGCTGGTCCCGCGGACCTGGACGGGCATTCAAGAGAATAATCTGCGACTTGCAACCCCAGGACCGCACCCAGTTTACACTACTTTTCGATCCAGATCAGCATATCTTCCAAAGGCAAATCCCGGAAGATGCATATACGCCCGACCAGTTTGCCGATTTGGAGGCATATGTTGTGAGTGATGTGTGGGCTCGCGGATTCCGTTCAGGGTATGAGAAACCCCTAATTAATCCAATCCCTTATAGCGATTACGTGCATGACGTCAAGATGCCCTTTTTTCCTAGCGAAGCAGAA
>Ga0098059_1001496_pt1 | contig 11756 bp, 1 predicted proteins | sample 20_taG_FD_92580 | JGI IMG/M metagenome (GOLD analysis project Ga0098059, IMG submission 92580) | Marine viral communities from the Subarctic Pacific Ocean - 20_ETSP_OMZ_AT15318 metaG | ecosystem: Environmental > Aquatic > Marine > Oceanic | place: Subarctic Pacific Ocean | collected 2015-01-19
CCTACTCTATCGTTAATTGTAACTGCTTGAGTGGCAGAAGTTGTATCTTGGTCAAAATCTGTCATTAATAATCTAACTGTTTGTGGACCTACTTCACTAGTAGAGAACTGTCTTGTAACTGTTAAACCACTTCCTTCATTATTATGGCTAACACCGTTATAAGTAAAGTCCCATGAATATGTGTGACCGTGTGTTAATGAAGAAGCACCAGCTCCATCACTGTTACCCGGTGTTGAATCTAAAGCATTAAACGTAATTGATTCTGTTTCCATTATAGAATCAGAACTAAACTTTATTACTGCTCCCATTGAACCTGTAGCAGCAGATAAATCTCTATATACTCTTACAACATTAGTATAACCTGTAGAAGCACAATCACCACCACCAGTATTTGTAGCTGTTATATATACTACATATTCACAATAAGAAGGATGTCCTTGTTGTGTTGCAATATTAGAATTAAAAAGTAATATTTGGTCAGCTATATTACCATCATCATCAGAATCAGCAACATCAAGTTGGTATTTATTACTACCATTTAAAGCAACTCCTGAACCTGTAGCATCTGCTCCTGTTGTGTTTCCTGAAGGTGCGTTTGATACCGCAGAAGAGTGTTGGAAATCAGTAGTAGAAAGACCTGTAAAGGTAGTACCATTTAACCATCCGTAAGCAAAGGTATAAACATATGTATCGTCCTCAGATACGGCAGTATAATTACTTAGAGAAACTGTAACTGGTGAAATACCAGTATCCACAGCACCAGAACCCTCATCTTCGTAATAAGTTCCAGAGCCTCCGGGTGTACCAGCTGCTGTTATATTTAATTTACAATCAATAGCAGGTGTTACTTTTAATTCAGTTTTAGTGGTAATCCATTCATAAGTATAACTACCACCTTGAGGTTTACTACCTGAAGGTAATGTAGCTAATAATGTCATATATTCACCATCTTCAGCACTTATACCAAATTTTATATTTGCTGAAACTGCTGTACCAAATACTCCTGATGTACCTGTTAATGTTTTAGCCACATCATTATCATATATAGAATCAGGGAAATCACTTCCATCATCTTCTCTTCCAAAATTAGAAACAAGATGTGTAAATGTAGTATTATCAGTTGGTGCTTCATCCCCTTGATATTCCCAATCTAAAAGGAAGTGTGCAACATCTCCGAAATAATATGCAGATATTTTTCCATTTCCATTTATTGTTAAAGGCATTTCGGCTGTGTAGCCTGAGTCAATTCCGAGGGGGAATGTTCCTGTATATCTAGGGTCAACATAACCGAATCTAAGTGCTGATGCAGATAATCCATGAGCAGTTGAACCTTGTCTAACAAGAATAACTGACTTTTCTTCCCAATATGAAGTTGAAGCTGAAGCTAACGTATTAAAAGCTGTTAAATCGTGTGTTTTTGTAGATGATTCTACTAAGAGTTTTGAAGTATTGGCAGCTGTGGAAGTGGTTGTATTAGCAACAACAGATACTGCTTTATTTCTTTCGTAATATTTATTTCTTTGGTGTGTTAAACCATTACCTGCACCGTAATTTTCATCTTGACCACGATATGGAAGTGTAACACAATAATAGGAAGTTGTACTTGCATTGCCACTAGAACCAAAGTCTTCTACAGTTATATGACCTCCATCGCCTGAAACAGAAAGAGAATAAGAACCTTTAGCTGTTACTCTACTACTACTTGTGTTATATGCAGCACATACTTGATATGATGCTCCTAGTGTTTTACTATGTGTAGCAGTATAACCATAATATGGTACCTTTTCACCACTTGAGATTGTTTTTGTAGGCATAGGTACGGTACCTTTCCCATCTTCAGAAGAGGCCATATGAGGATTAGGCTTCCATTGTGTAGCATTACTTGGTCCTGCAAAGTCACATATATGTGTTCCTGAATTTGAACCACCACTCCAAGGACTATAAATAGTAACAACATTAGCATCATCTGAACTACCTGATACCGAGGAACCATTCCATACAGCCTTTCGAGGTACATGCATCTTATAACCACTACCAGCATTAGCGATAGCAATAGATTGAATACCACGAGTTCCATTTTGTGTTACTCTATATTTAGATGTTGTATCTAAATCGACACCAATACTTGCAAAAGTAAGGTTTCTAGAACTTTGGTCAGAATCTGTAATTGTGGCTGATTTACCAGCACCTGTTCCCTCTGTTATTTCTAATGTAGCACCTATCCAAAAATTATCTACTTGGTCTAAACCTCTACCACTAGTATCAAAATCAGTATCTACTATTACAGTATCAGTTGAAGCAGCGTCACACGTTCCTTCTCTTATAATAGGTACTTCACCGTGAGCTGCTACACAACTTGCATCGGATTCCCAAGTTTCTGTTATATCAAAACCACTTCCTATTTTAAGAAAATTACTTGCGGTCATCCATGTAGCACTAGTTAACTTACCACCGTCGTCTAATGTTACAGAAGAATCGTAATGGGCACCTCTATTTGTAATATTAACAGCTTCTATTGTCCCTGCACTATTATTAACCTGATAAGCAAGGCGTATACCTCCATTATGTTTGGGAGTACCTCCGGAGCTATATCTATTAACGTCACTGAGTGATGGGTGTGATATATATCGCTGTATAGCAACGTCTATCTTAGCTGCTAAACTATTTGCATTAGAAGAACTCCATGAACCTGTTGGGTGGGTAAAATGTACACCTTCTGTTAAACTTGTACCGTTTATTACAACTGAAAACCCAGCTGTAGGTTTGTTTGAAGTAGAGATAGTTAATTTTCCTCTATCATTATTACCTCTAGCATAATATGTAGTACCACCAACGCTTCCTGTGGTACCATAGGTTCCAGTAACAGCACTCAGTTCTGTCATACCATAACCTATTGCTGGAAGATCTTGTGGCATAGTGTACGTACTAGAACCATTCGTTGCTCCTGCTGTAGCCATACCTTCAACTTGTCGAGCAGCAAAACCTCCTACGTTAGTACCATCATATACAGTATTACCCAATCCTTCCTGTGGTGTTCCAAATAAATAATTGTAATGGTCTGTTTGACCTGCTTTAACTTTTTGAACGTCATGGAACCATTTATATGTTCCTGCTTGAGTAGAACCAGTTGATTTTCTAAATTCGGTTGGGGCAGTTAAGTTTCTTGTTACCGTTCCACCTATACTACAAGCATTTGTGTCGTTTGCTATAGAACCGACACTCATAGTATTCATCTCTAATGATACATCGTCTATACCTATAAGTTGAGGTACACCATCTCCTGTGGTATATATCTTTACATAAATCTTATTTAATAATGCTTGAGTACCTGCTGTGGCTAAACCATCAGTTAATCCTGCACCACGTATTGGCCATGCGTATGTAGAACCTGAAGTAGTTGCTAAAATACCAGCAGTTGCACTTCCTCCTGCATTAATAGGTCCACCAGATGCTATTACACGTTCTGTACCGCCATTTACATCATTAAAATATATTTTATAATAACATTGAGACCCTGCTACTCCTTGGTCTGTTGTACGAAATGAAAATGTACCTGTTAAACCACTATATTGATAATAAGGACTAGAAGATGACATTACAATTTCTTGAATCATTGAAGCTTCTCCAGACGTATCTTGATTTAATATAATACAATATCCGGGAGCCGCTTGATGGGATGCTGAGGTAGCTCCTCCACTTCCCGCAAGTGTCCAATTTGTTGCGTCTACTGTAAACATACCGTTGTCTATTGCTTGGTCTGTGTTCGTTCCTGTTACTGTTACTCTACTTGGCATTTTAACCCTCTATTAAGAATGATGATTTTTTAAATGAAATTTGATTTGAAGAAGCTACCTCATCAATAGTAGTTCCTCTGATGTTATGATAATCTTTTAAGAATAGTTTACTTGAATAAACTTTATAATTACCTGCGCTAGTTCCTGCTGGTTCAACCTCAGAAATTGGTTTTAAAAATTTAAATAACTGGTCTTGTGGGGCGACTGGATATATAACTCTCTCATAGAAAACTATCTCTTCCATCTTACCTGTATAACCGTTCCTACCATATTCGTCCTTTGAAGCTATAAATAATGATTTTGTTGTATCCCACCACATAGCGTAACCTTCTGGAGAACCTTTCCAAGCTTTACCTTGTTCAGGGGAAGCTAGACGTTTTCCACTCTGGTCTTCTAATTTACCGTTTATATATAATTTAATATTACCAAACTTTACTTTAGTATCTATAGTTAATATAATACATGTTGGAGTTTCTCCATCACTTGGTACTCTGGTAGTAGACTCAACTCTAACAAAATCACTGACATTAGTACCATATTTAACTTCTGCCCTGATTGTTCCTGTTGATAATCTTTTTATATCAAAACTGTTTTCTTTTCTGATTATGAATTCATCTGTAGTAGCTGTTGCCTTATTAGGGACTATATGTGCTACCACACTGAACTCAGTTTGGAATTTTTTATTCTTTCCACCACCTACAATTACTGCAACCGCAGCTCCACTAGCTATTGTAGTACCTGCGTATGCTTCAGTTAATACACACGCTGTATCGTTAGTAATAGTATCGACAGTATATATAACATCTATTATACGTATCTCTTGTCCAACTGATAACTCTGTAGTAAACTGTGTTAATAATCCATTAAGCGTCGTGGCTCCATTTGTAATATAAACTGTCCCTGTTAAAGCTGTAGGGGTGTTCAATAGAGCTGTAGAAGGATATTGTAAAAATCTAGGAGATGTATATGATTCAAAAGAATCAAACACAGTAGAGCTTGCTAATGTCATTTGTGTTGCACTATCTACTGAAGTAACTGTTGTAGAAGAATCTGATGTTCCAGCATCTAATCTTGTTATATTATATACATTATCGCTAGCTTGAAGGTCTAATAAAAAGAAATCTTCATCACTATCGGATAAAATAGCATCGGACGCTCCACCGTCTCTATTACCTTCAATATTAGTAAAATCTTTAGTGTACCCTGCCAAACCTGTAATATCATTCTTCCAACGTCCAGCGGACGCTGCTACATCGGCAGTTTCTACATTGTAGTACTGCATGTTCATAGTAGTATATTCTGTAGGACTTCCCTCTATATTGTGATTTAGTGGTAAATGTCCTATACTTTTGTGATATTGATTATCTATACTCTCAGTATCAATGAATAATAAACCATACCATAAATCACCACCACTAGAATCCCATTCAAAGTTAATAGTAGATGGTAATTCTTTATCAATCTCCATAGTTAATGTTGGTGGTTCTGGTACATTATCTTCATAAACTGTTACCAAAGAAGGTCTTCTGAATTTATTCGTATGATTTGATGAATCTATAGTAATTATATGGTCTGACATACCAGTAGATGGTGTCATTAATAAAGATACTTTATCTAATGCTTTATAACTTTCTACTCTTTGTAAATTTGGTAATTCAACCACATTAATGCCTGAATTGAAAGTTGAGTTCTGAAGTTGTCCTCCTTCTCCCTTTTCTTCGTCAAAAGCACCAAGACCGTAATCCTTTGCCAGTTCGATTATATTATCTTTAGCAGGTATTGATATATCTACTTCCCATGCATTATGATATGGGGATAACTGTGTAGTTGAATTATAATAAAAATTACTTTCATTAAACGTAGTTCCTACAGTAGTTGTAGCATCAACAGGTATAATACTTAGATAACTTCTCAGTGGTATTGGTGTGTCATTTGTACTATCATATAATGCTGCTGCTGGGGCACTTGTTCTTGTTGTATTGTGATACTGGAATGCACCGGGGTTTAGACCTATAGATATCCAATATCTATAAGGACTGATAAAAAGTCTACCTATGTTTTCTTTCTTTATGAAAGCTGAAGCGCTAGCGTTTGTTGAAAATACAGTGTTGTGTTGTGAAAGGTTGTTAACTACCTTTCCACCCTTTAATGTAATACTTTGAATTAAAAACTTATCTTTTTGTTTATAAATTTTTACAGGAGCCACGTAATTTTGGTCCCTCTTCTCTGTCCTTAAATCTATGGTGTGGTAATCTTCATACGCTAAGTAAATAATATACTCTTCATCGTCATCTAGAGCTAACATTTCTGGATTTGCTACAGTTAATTTATTACCTTCTGTTATATCAACTATTCTTGTAGAAGCTCCTATATGTTCTCTTTTCTCCCATACTCCGGGATGGTATACCTTAGGTGTACCTGCGGTATCTGTCTTATTAAATCCCCATAAACTTCCTGAACCACCATCTACTAATTTGGTAAATCCTTTCTGTGTGAAACCTTTTACAGCATGGCTTAGAGATTCAGCTGCATTGTTACTCGTAATTAATCTTGGTAGTCGTGCTTCTGAAGGGTCAAATGTAATAGTTGTACTTGCTATTGTACCTGTGGCATTAATGGACATTTCTAAAGATGTAGCTGATGTTATTTTCGAAACAACAGTATCGTCTGGTATAAATTGTCCTGAAATACCTTGACCTACCTCAACTTCTGATGTGTTGAAATTATTTGAGGTTGTTAAAGTTTTATCATTTATAGTAGTTCCACACGCAGCTACAGTGAAAGTGGATGAACCTGTAGAAGTAGGATTTGATGCTATGTTAATTCGTTGATAGAAGTTTTGATTATATCTTAAATTAAAGAGTTCTTCATTATCAACTAATGCTACTGAAGTTCCATCACCTATAGTAATAGATGTACTAGTTACAGCAGTAATCTTTCCAACTATAGTACCATTTGACTGTCCTAATATATCTCCTACTGAGAACTTGGTTGTTGCATTACTGTCGACAGTCATTGCGGCTGTTGTATTTTCAGCATAACCTGATGCGTTATTTAATAAAATACCAGTAGCTCTATCAGTTGTTCCACCTATAGAAGTATAACCAGAATCATCATCACCATCTCTTTCATTAGCGTCCTCATTATGTGTAGAAAGTATACCGTATTGGTCACCCAGTTTTTCATTTCTGGTAGAATACCCTGCACACATTGCTGCATCCATTATAGATGTAGTATTGCCATTATTACTTGAACCATATTGGTTCCATAACCAGAAACCAGAAGATGTTGTGAAGTCTGAAGTATTTTTATAACCTATATTAACATATGAAGAAGCTAAACCTGTAGCTATTGAAGCATCAACTCCAGTTCTATAATTCATTACTATAGGTTCAGTATTAACAATCTTAGATGGAGACCTAATTAGTTTCTTTATGTTAGGTGACATATTAACTTTATAATGTTCTGCATTAAATATTGCTAAATTATCAATTAGTAATTGTTGTGTAGAATCTGCGGCCTTCTTAGCTGGTACTGTATAACCACTCATACTCAATTGACCTTGGTCAACAGCATCGCTTGAACTTCCTGAACTTTCTGTCTTTCTGTTCATGTTCCAAATACTGAAATACTTTGTCCAACCGTAATTCTTACTATTAACTGATGTATCCCAAAGATTATCCAGTACTGTTTTATCATCGGCACTTCCGTCATATTGTAAAGCAGCGTAAGAACTAGGATAATGAAGTGCTTCTATTCCGTCCCATACAATATCATCTGCTGGAAATTCCATCTTAGGTAATAAACCTTGACAATAAACCGTTTCTCCATCCTGACTTAATATAGTCCAATCTGCTCTCCCGTAATTTGTATATGTATTGTAATTTTCAGGTATACCACCTGAAACATCAAAAGAAAAACGTATTTTAACCCATTCTCCTATTGGGAAGGTACCTGCTGCACTACCCTTAAAAGCTCCATAATAACCTAAATCTTTTTCACCATTTGCAGAACTACCCCAATCTGCTACACCAGAAGAACCATTTGAGCATACTTCTATGTAATTTGGTCCACGTGCTTGTGGATGTGCATATACGGTACTTCCAGCACCATCTATCGTTAAAACTGACCCTCCATCAGTAAGTGCTAATTTAATTTCAGTTGATGTAAGTCCAGTAGCTGATACATAATAAGTCGTACCATCAACAAAAGCGGTGCTAGAAGAATGTGTTGGCATACTACCACCAATGGTATAAAATCTAATTCTATCTCCTGCGGTTAGACCGTGGGCACCACCAAAAGTAACGTCATTAGCGGATGTGTCAAATACAACTCCTTGTTGTGTTTTTATACCGTTTGTCATTTGGTCAGGGTCAAAAACAGACATAGCTCCACCAACAATACCTGACATAAAAAATAAACCACTAAAACTATTATTTAATGTAAAAGGTCCATTCATAAATGTTGCGCCTGAATTTGATACAGAACCAGCATTAGCGTGTTCGAATAGGTAATAACCTAAAGATGAACCTTCGGTAGGTTTTCTATTAGAGAAAGTTAATGCAAAACCTCTTAGTGTGGTATAATCGCTTGAATCCCAATTCTTACCAACAACTTGATACTGTGGTCCAGATGCTCCTACCTTCATATCAAACGTAAGTTCCATAGGGGCAGAAGGATTACGAGATAAAGCTGAGTGAACGGAACTTCCTTTTAAATTTGATTCTCTAGTCTTGAGATAATTAGCTTCCAATCTAACAGGCATAGGTAATACTTTTGTAACGAAACACTCTTGACTAGCAGATGGCCCGGAAGAATTTGACTTGATACCTGTATCAAAAGCAGGTTGAGCATCACTTGCTAAAGTTCCTTCTTCATCCTCTACTGCTCCCCAATGGTTGTATAATTCTAAACAAGCACCTGATAAACCTCCACTGGTATTAATTCTCACATCACTTGTCATATGTTCTTTACCGTTTATTAGATAATCTTTAGATGTGCTAATCATATCAAAGTTGGAATTATTATAAGTAACTAATTTTTTATCTTGGTCTGCTGCTGCCGTTGGTGCAGCTGTAGATGTATCATATCTTACATAATTTTGAGCATCTTTCCATTCATACCCAAAACATACATTGTCATGTCTAAAGAAATTCTCATTATCTCTAGGAACAGGTCTCCCATCGTCTCTTTTTTTAATATAAACTTTCTTTCCATCAGCATATAGATTTTCAACTTTCTTTTCTATCGCGTTATTACGACCCCATGTATGCTCTACTGCTAATTCTTTAGCATCCTCTAAAGTTAAATATGGTTCTCCTAGAATAATACCATTAGCTTTATCACTATATACTGCTGAAGCGTCTAATTTAATACTCTCAAAGTCTTCCATATAACATGCAGGTGTTAATTTACTACTTACGTTAGAACCTATTACTAAAGCATCTGTTACTTCAGGTTGCACAGCACCCTCAGTTATTTGTGTACCCTTTTTTAAATGATACATATCATAGCCCAACGCCCCGCTCTGTGAGGATGAAGCTTGAACATCGCTAACATAAAATTTTAAATCATATCTTTTAATTTTAGATTCACCTACTAAAGGTGAAGGAGCTACAGGGAATTGAAGTAATGTATAAACACTATCTGCTCCACCTGTTACTTTTAATGCAGAGTCCTGCCCATCTGATAAATCTTGATAGTATTGATAAAGATTAACATCTTTTACATCAGAGTTATCGTTTGCGTTAGTTATTTTATAGTATTCTACCATTATAGTGTTCCTCCTAAATCAGCATTTCGTAAAGCATCTGGAAGTGCTAAACTAATCTTTTCGGCAAAGTTGTCACCATCATACACGTCGCCCTGTATATTTAAAGTTACGCCTTGTCCACCAGAAGCCATATTTTGTGTTTTTGACACGATAGTTTCACCGGGTTCTACTAATACTGGCGCATGTCTACCTCCTAGACTTCCACCTGTATCATACATACGTCTTCCCGTATCTGCCATTTCTAATGAGGACACTTCGTATTCAGAATAATCTATCTTAGGTGGTTTCATCATTTCTGCAAGCATAGTGTTAAATATTGCACCTGCTGCAACACCTGCACCTATAGTTAACCAAAATGTACCCATCATTGCATCGTAACCTAATTGTTTAGCTATAGCCAATCCCATAAAGGCACCTGCTAATCCACCGATGATTGCAGCTAGTGCTTTACTTCCGTTTGCGTATTTCTGAGTTAACATAATCATCATAAACATAGAACCTTGTATCAATGCTTGGTAACCTATTGTCTTTAACATAGAAGTCTGAGCAAGTTTATCCACACCAACCTTCTTAATTTGTTTAGCTATCAGTGCGTCTGTAGCTGCCCTTTCCGTTAATAAAGCTATCTGTTTTTGTTTCATTACTTGGATAGCCTGAACATTCATCATATTAGTGATAGGTAATATACCGTTCATTATCTTCAACGTAAGCATAGCTTGTAGAACGTCTGTTCCCAATGCTCCAAACAATCTAACTAAAAATCTTAAAGGTACTGTCATTAAATTCAATAAACCTGTTATTCCTGCACCTGATTCAGACATCTGTTTTAACATATTAATTATATCCATACCTATAGATGCAAATGCTTGAAGTGATTCTATAGCCATTTGTTTCATCATCTCTCCCATTGGAGTTAACCCTGTGATTACACCATCTTCTATAACAACAAATAAGTTTTCGAACATTCCTACAACGTTATGTAATACCATCGAGAATTCATTTAAGAATCCCATCGATTTTCCTACTTCATCTGATAATAAGAATGGTGCTGCCATAGCGTTCTTAACTCTCTGTATTTGGTTTTCTAAAGAAGCTTGTTGAATCTCTGCCATCTCAGTAGCTGAACCGGCTGAATTCTGTAAATCGTTAACCGCTCCTTCAAATTCATCAGCATTTTGTACTAAGTGAACGAATGCAGTAGCACCACGTACATTTAAATCTTCTAATAATGTAGTCATTAATTCTACATCACTAGCTGCTGGTCCCATAGCAGTCTGGAATTCTTTTGCTATTTCTGTTAATTGTTTAAAAGAACCGTCAGAATTTGTGATTTCTACACCCATCTTAGCAAAAGCAGCTGTATTATCATCAGCGTGTTGTGCAAACTCAGCTAATGCCTGTCTTAAACCACGACCTGCAATACCTGCTTCTAAAGCACGGTTAGTTAATACTTGTAAAGAACCTAATAATTGGTCTACACTTTGTCCTGTAGATGTAAAGAAAGGCATAGCGAACTTGACAGCACTAGCTAAATCTTCATATTCAATTAAAGATTTGTTAATAGCATGAGCAAATTTATCTGTTAATTCAGCAGATTGACTCATTTCTAATCCAAAACCAAATATTGTCTGAGTGGTTAACTTAGCTATAGTGTTATGGTCACCTTGAACAGCCATAGAAAGTTTTAACGTGTCTTGTAATACAGCAGCAGAATCTTCAGCAGATAAACCTGCGGATGCAAACTGGTATAAACCTTCTGAGGCTTGTGATAGATTAATACCATATTGAGAACCGAATTCTACAATCTGGTCACTTAATCCGAATAAAGTGTCGTTTGAAGTTTGAAAAATAGATTGCGCGTTTACAAGTTGCGCTTCAAATTGTTGGAATGTGCCAACTACTTGGTCCATTTTTGCTTTGAGGCCCATAAATGCGGCCCCTGCAACAGCAATTGATTGTGTTACAGTTGATGTGAAAGATGTTTGTATAGCATCAAGTTGTTGAATAAATTCACGGTTTAACTCGCTACGTTGTTTTAAGTAATCTCTTTCTCGTTGTCTTTGTTCATTTATCTTACGTAAATTTTCTTTAGTCTTTCTATGTGCGTCAGATTTCGCTTTATTAGACTTTCTTTGTTCTGCTGATAGTTGTCTATCTAAATTAATACCCTTTTCTATAGTTCTATTTAA
>Ga0098059_1001498_pt1 | contig 11753 bp, 16 predicted proteins | sample 20_taG_FD_92580 | JGI IMG/M metagenome (GOLD analysis project Ga0098059, IMG submission 92580) | Marine viral communities from the Subarctic Pacific Ocean - 20_ETSP_OMZ_AT15318 metaG | ecosystem: Environmental > Aquatic > Marine > Oceanic | place: Subarctic Pacific Ocean | collected 2015-01-19
TCTTAATAGGTCAAATCAATTTTTTTTATAATTCAACATAAAACCCCCTAAAAAAAATTATACAATATACAAAACTACTATTTTTTTATTTTAATTACCACAAATGTATATCCAGATCTTCTTCTTCAATCCAGTTCACACAATATTCTCTTGCAACACAGTACATCATAAAATTAACCTTGCTTTCTAACTTTGCTTCAACAATACAGCCGAACCCCTCTTCCCATTTATGATACTCATAAGCATTTTCTAGCCATTGAATACTAAAATAATCTAGCTTTTCCCCCATCATAAAACTTGACGCCCTCTCAAGCGTGTTAAAGTCATATTCAAACTGCTGTCTAACCTCATCAATAATATTCTCTTCATCTTCATTCTCATTAACATTATTAAAGTTGTTATCATAACATAATTTTTTAACATATTCCATAAGGTTAATATAGATTTGAGAACCCATCATTGTTGATCTCCCCTTCTCCATATATTTAAGCTCCTGCATAAACTCTGTAACCATATTGTCAGTCTCTTGCTTTCCTGTGTTCGGCATCTTGAATAACATAAACAGCTTCTTATTAACGCAAAGCAATTTTTTTTATAATTCAACATAAAACCCTCTAAAAATAACTATAGGATATATAAAAATATAACATATAGTTCTTAAAACGCAGATAATTTCATCATAGGAGCTAATTGGCTCTGTGTAGACATAGTGAGCGGTAGTGTTTTATCAAATAGAGCATCACGCTTCTTAATGGAAGCAATCCCCTTCGGCTGTCCACGACCATAGCCATAAGGAGCTTGAAATCCGTTAGAGTCAGCAATCGGCTCGGGCTTTAACATTCTGTCGCTTGATGGCTGCGAAATGCACGGATACATCGCATTATAAGCGTTATATGATGCAGCATTGTTTAAAGGATCTAAACTAGTAACCTCATATTTTAACCCGCCATCTACATCTTTCGGAAGAGGAAACCCATCAAAAGCATTTAAAGTTTGCTGGAAAACAGGTAGTTTTACATCAATTCTGCGAGCAGCGGTAGGGGCTGGATTCTGCGGAATAAAGTTTTTTATCTGTTGCGCGGAATACATTATATATAAATGCTATATAAAATATATTTAAAAACTTATTAAAGTTCTGGGTTGGGATCTTCAGCAGCCTTTAGTTCTTCAGCACCCTTTAGTTCTTCAGCAGCCTTTAGTTCTTTCGCTACCGTTCGTTTTTGTTTTCCTCTTGGTATCCCAATATCGCTACGAGGTTTACGAACTTTTAATCTTATCTTTTGGGGTTTCTGTTCTGCGATTTCACCACCACCACCACCACCCATTTCAATTTCCTCACCCTTTTCCTCACGCTTTTCCTCTTCTACCGCTACTTCATATTCCCCGCCAAAGTATTCTTTGTAATCTGTATATGTTGGTTCAACATCACCCTCAAAAACAGGAACACTAATATCTTGTTCATTCCGCATAAACCGAAGAACCGAAGGATATACACCGAGTTCTTGATTTATTGCATTGTCTAAATAGTTTTCAACAGCCACTGGTTCTATTTTAGAAATATTAGAAATAGATTTAACTAAACCATTTAGATTGGCTGGAGCATATATCGGAAGATCAATGGGTTTAATTCCGGTTCTTCCTCTTTTTCTAATGAAGTTCGGTTTAGCATCTACTGTTCTGTTAGGATCTAAAACACCAATAGCTTGAACAGGAATGGGTCTAGACATCTTACACATTTCTCTCACCATCTCATCAGTTATAATTGACGGCATATTTTATATATAACTATATTATAATAAAATGAATGATGTGTATTCTTCAAAAGCATTGAAACCGAATAAATGTAGAATAGGATATATTGAGATTAGTGGTGTGTGTGTACCGATAAGTAGAGCATCAGCTACCGCAATCTCTCCACCAACGCCACCCACACCACCCACACCGCCACCAACTCCACCCACTCCACCAATACCCCCTACACCTCCACCCTCTCCTGACCCACCTTCATTTCAACCGAGAAGTTCTGATTTAGGTTTGCAAGTAGGAGAAGGTTTAGCTGTAGCGGGTGGTATAGGTGCTGCTAGTTATGGTGCTTATCGAAACAGAGCAACAATACAAAGAAATGTTAGAAGAATGACGCAACCTAAAGTAAAGACAGATGAGGAAATGGGTTTATTAGAGGAAGGCGATATTGAAATGTCAGAGGCAAGAACAATGGAGTTACAATCAAGAACACGGGGCAGATCAAGTTTAGTTCGCCGTAGATTTTCTAGTAATGTTCCAGATGAAGAAACTGGTTTAATAGAAGATTTTGAGACTCAAGAAACAGACTTGGCGAGAGAAATAAGAGCGGAGGCACAACAAAGCGCGGAAGCACAAATGGAAGATATAGATTTAGAAATTGGAGGTGGTGCAGAGGAATTCAAACAAGGAGAAATCACCGAAGATATGGGTTTTGAAGGTGGTGATTTTGATATATCAGAACGGCAATATTTTGAGGAAGTTGAAGACATTGAATTAACCCCTATTGAAGAACCCTCAATCTCTCCATTAATAGATGATATTGTTTCTGCACAAACCGAAGAGATAGCTGATGTTGCTGTGTCTGATGCTTTCCTTGACACTATTGTTGCTGGGGCTGGAGAAGAAGCAGTAATAGGTGCTGATATTGCTACCACAGCAGCATTAACAGCAACGGAAACCGCATTGATGGTCGCGCCTGAATTAGCTGCAGCGTTAGTTGTTGGAGGTGCTTTATATGGTATAGAGAAAGGTGTTGAAACAATATTTGATGTTGGTTCGGCACAAGATAAGAAATATCACGATAAAAGAAATGATGAGCTAGGTACTCACGAGATGGATAAACGAGAAATAGATTATAAATTAAAGGAATTAGACAAAGCTAAAAAATATTATACGGATCAAGTGGAACATCACAATTTCGGTGATAACCCAGCAAGTAAGGCACAGCACGAAAAAGATAAAGCAATGTTAGCTTCTATTAATCAGAGTATTGATGCTATCCATAACCAACAGAGAAATGGTGTTCCAGTTTATTCTGTTGTCTCTCAAACTGGATTTAATAGAGATGACTTAAGTAGCGATAAAAAGAAAGAGTATGACAGATTGGTGAAACGAGTAGCAGACGAGCAAGAACAGGTAGATTATCACGGGGCAGATAAAACACGACTAAATAACAGAAAAAGAAAGTTGGATACTTTTATATCAGAAAATAGCAATTCTTCTGTTCCAATCGCATATGTCAATAAAGCATCTGATGAGGAATTAGAAACAATTACGAATGATTATATCCAAAACGGCGGTGATATATTCACAGACATTGACCCTATTATGATAGATGCTTTAGGTATCGGCGAAGCAATAGGAACTGATGAGGTTCAGAACCAACGCATACAAGTGGAGGAAACACAAAAGAATGTGCAGACAACTGATGATGTTGCAGCCTCGCAAGGATTAAAAACAGGAGGGGGAAGCGTAGCTTAAATTAATTTAGTAAAAAAAAAATAATTATATAGTATATAAATGGAAAATTCAATTATTGAATTAAACAGCAGCGAGAAACCGAAGCTTACCTCTTTTCAAGGCGGAGCGATGACGGCGGAGGGTTTAGTATGTGAGGACGGCACTTTTATCCCACGTGCCAAGAATGAGCCTCGTCCCGGCTTGACTGAAGAAGATGAAATAACCATATCTAAATGGGTGAATGACTATCATAGAGATTATCCTCACGTTGACGTGGGACTAGTAAATATGTTTTGCACGTGGGCGTATCGTCACGGAGATGCGTGTGAGGAACACGTTAAATCCCAAAAAGATAAGATAATGAATATGACCCAAGAGGAAAGAATTCAGATGTTAAAACGCAACGCCTTTAGTGATTTAGAAGAAGAATATGAGCGACTAAAATAAATAATAATAACATATATTATATAAAATGGCTGGTGTTCTATCAACGACAAAAGCTATATTCTCATCTACTCAACAGAGTGGTTCTGTAGGGTCAGCATTATCCACATTCACGCGCTTTAAGATATGTTTTACTTCCACACCTTTAACCTGTAAAAACGGGCAGGTAAATAAAATCTCTCTAATACAATTCAACGCTCATCGCAATTGGTATACCGTAAATAAATTTAATTCTAAATTCTTTGTGAAATATGTCAAGGGTGGTGTAGAGTTCTCTGTAACGGGTAATTTAACCCATAAAGATTATGGATCTATAGGAGATGTGGCGACGGAGTTTGCAACCCAACTCAAAGTTGCTTTAGATGCTGCTCAAGGCGGAGCTGGTTTCGGTGCTGTCGCCAATCAAGTTCCGGTTGCTGGACAGAGAACAGGACAGACAGGCAAACGCTCTTTCTCTTGTGATATGACTTCGGCTGCTACTCTTACTCTTTCTAGCATTCGTGTTCAGTTTCCCCAGTTTAGAGATAGTGCCGATGAAACCGATTTCAATGATTCTTATGTCCTTTTAGGAGGAAAGAGAATCTCCGACTCAACCGATACCACCACTTCATCAATTAAAGTAACAATCGCAGGAAATAAAGTGAGTTTCCAAGCTCCGTTCCCTATGGTCTTGCAGACACAGCCTTATATGTATCTATCTCTCAATGTTTCTAATGACAATCTTCAAACCGCTAATTTAGGGAATATTAATGCTGCGATAGATGAACACGTGACCTCTTCTTGCTTTTTAGGAAAAATACCGATTCAGAATGAATATTGTGCGATTCAGCTTGATGAGTCAACGCCATATTTTATGACAACTTCACAACGCACGGTGACAGAACTCTTATTTCAATGTTTAGATGGGCACGGCAGAGCCTTCCCTTTTATAGATGATGTAGGCGATGGCGATAATATTGAAACGGAGGGCAATTTATTCTCGGATATGATTATCAGGCACGAGGTTCTGGATATTGGATCAGATGGTAATGTTCTTGATGCTCCCTTCAAGACATATAATTACCAGTTAAATACTGTAGGACAACCGCAGTTAATTGGTGGAGGTGGATTTTAGGAAAATCAAAAATATATTATAATATTTTTATCTTATTAGATATTATAATGTCGTATCCGTCGTACCTTGAATACTTCAGTTCTTCCATTGAGAATGTATCAACTGCGACTTTTAAAATCGCTCCTACCTCCAACAATGCAGTCAGCTCCCATCAACAGCTGCAATTTCTGTTACCCCAGAATAGTCTCGTAGATTTCCGTAAACTCCGTATGCAGTTTCAGGTGACTTCGACGGGCAATTTCACTCGCCTCCCTCCTCACGCTTCGGCTTTCTTCAACCGCATCAGCGTTGAGGTTGGCGGTCAGACCATCTCTTCGTTTGAGAACGCCAATGTTCTAGATGAGATTCTCCGCAACAACCTTCAGATTGAGGTTGACCCCGTGAACGAACACAGCACCATTCAGCGTAAGAATGACCCCTTCTCGGCGACTGCGATTACTGCTGCGGAGACCTACCCCACTGATGACAACAAAGCGTTTTTCTCTATTGATTTAGGCACACTGGCTCGGTCTATCCAGCCCTCTATTGTTGCTCTTATGATGCTTCCCCAAGTCACAGTCACCCTCCACCTAGCCGAGAACGCCGTTTGTGCCTCGCCTACCAACATTGACACTTTAGCGAACTTTATTGCTGCTGGAACTCAAGGAACTTACTCCATTGAGAACGCCAACCTTATCGCCGAGTGCTACGATGTGCAGGACGGCTCACTTATGGCGATGTACCAGCAGACGATGCAGGATCAGGGCTACCTTGAGCTGACCTACGAGAACTGGACTTCCTTTAGCGATGTTTTCAATCAGGTCACGCGCTTCAGCTCCTCCGCCCAGTCGCTCAACAAGATTGTTGCTACCTTCCGTCGTGGTTCGGCTGTTGTTCCTCTTGCTGCTGCTTACAACGCTGCGAATGGTGCGGTAGCGGTTCGTGGCTACAACAATGCTCTTGGTGCTTCGGCTGCGAATGTTGGCTTTCAGGCTGATGCTCTCGGTCAGCCCGAGACACAGGGAGCTGTTTACCAGTCGGCTTTCTTCACTGGAACTGCCCCCATCGTTGCTGCCTCGCTCACTGGCGGAGTACCGAAAGCAGCCACCCTCGAGCCGAGCCTCAACTTCTCGATTAACTCGGTTCAGATGCCGTCTTACAACTGCAAAGCGTCCGGCTGGTATGATGCGACCAAGTCGGGCTGGGGCGTAAGCAGAACTAAATCCAACTCTCTTGCCGAGTTTATGCTTCACCGCTTCTCCATCTGTCAGCGTCTTGACCTTCCGGACAGCAAGGCTCTTCGTGTTATGTCGGGTCTTAACCTCAAGGCTTCCAACGCTAACCTCACCCTCGAGGTCACTGGTAATGCGTCGGCTGCGACCACTGTTGATAACGTGCTAGTATTCGCTGCTAGTTCGAATGTGATGAGAGTCGGTTTAGGTAAGCAAATACAAATTCTTCATTAAAAAATGAGACCATAACCAGTAAGGGTTTATAATATAAAAAATAATATAATTATATATTATAAATGACTTGGAATGAGGTGTTAGATTTTTTAATTACTTTCCCATTTTAGATTTACATTTACATTCTTTTTCGGCTGCAGGAAATATAATAAATTCATTGAGGTTTTTACGGAATCTTTTTGTGGGACAATCTGGATTAAAACTTATAGTTAAATTATCGTGTTTCCCATCTGTTGCATATAAATATGCTTGTTCAAATTCCTCCTCATCAATAGCCCCAGCTAATTCATCTTTTAATTTCTTCATTGCTTCTTTTTGTTTATTTTTAAATAATATTAAATCTGTAGCATTCTCTCTACAACTGCGAGGAATGCCTTGTCTAGCTGAATAACATTGCGATAATATAATAACAGAACAACCAAGAGCTTGTCTATTATCAAATGCCTCTGATAAAGGGGCGATATGCCGATTCATAATACATAGCTTGGTAAAGGCTTCACTTTGAGATAATGCTGTAGATCCCAAAACATCGTCCATAATCAATAGAGATGTAGGAGGTCTAATTTTTCCACTAATATCTTTATACTTCCATTCAGGCTTTAGAAGTTTATTGTTAATATATCCGTTCTCCCCTACATAACCTAAATTAATATATTCATTAAGGTTCTCGGCTTCCATTCTAGCAATGCTATCTTTATTTTGTGTTTCTCTCTTAAACCGTTGATAAATTTCCATCTCAATAAGAAAGTTCTCAAAGTCATCTCTGTCTTGTTCTATTCTTTTTATTACAGCTCCAATAGAATCACGGCTCGGATAATATACATTTTCCTCTGAAATATTAAACTGCGACCAATGTGCTTTATTACTATCAAATGTTGGCGTTATAAAATACACAACATCGAATAATTTATCTTTCTTTGCTTCCAACATTATTTTTGCAGCTGTATATGATTTACCAGTTCCGCGCGTTCCTATAATTAATTTAATACCCGGCTCTTGAAAAGAATGTTTTTTAGTAGGGTATTGGTTAGAAATACTTTCTTTTGGAGTTTTAGAGTATTCATTGATTTTTTTGATTTTCATTATATATATATAATAACATATAATATATAAATGGAGAAATATGCTGACATTGTAAAACTACACTATGAATATTTTAAAGACAGAGAAAAATATAAAAAATACTCTAAAAAAGGGATCAATATTTTAGATAAATATACTGACAATAATAGTATGGTTGTTGAAGATGGAGATGAAATAATTGTTGCGATGCGTGGATTACAACCCTTATCAAGCACTAAAGATATAATAATAGGAACAGAAATATTTTTTGAAGATGCATATCAACAGAGTGGATTTGATTTTGAGTCAGCAACTAAAAAGAAGAAAGGAATATCCATACTCCCAAACTTCTATGGAGAGATATTACTAGAAGAACAAAAAAAAATAGATGATTTAAAAAAAGAATTTCCTAATAAAAATATTGTTTTAACAGGGCATTCACGAGGCGGAAGAAAAGCAATTGATTTAGGTGAAAAAAATAATTTGGAATACCACTCTTATCAACCTGCCGAGATGAATACTATGGGTCAATCAGCTCTTGGATTAGCAACAAATGTTTTAGTCCCCACAGGATTAGCAGGTAATATTGATTTTGAAAAAAAATTATTATCTTCCGCAATTGGTTCAAAAACTTTTAAATCAACAACAGAAAAGTTCTTGGGAAAAGAACCCGAGAAACGAAAAGGATTAACGGAGGGTATTTCAAATATTTATAGAACAAGCAATGATGTAGTGAGCAAAGGATATGAAGCAACCGACATAGTTCCGCCAAAGCAGTATGCATACGGATTTTTTGACCATTATATGTTGGGCGATCATAGCATTGACCATTTTATATCTAGAGAAATGTTTGATGCAATAGATCAAAATAAATCAATTGAAGAAGATATTATAGAAACAGACACCACTTTCTCTCCAGAACAAATATCTCAACCTAGTTCATCAATAGGATATACTGTGGATAATAGGGAGCTATGTAAGAAGTATGGGTCTGTTTATGATGTGCATTGTAATAAAATATTCAGGTAATATATATATGAAATTAGAACTTCGTAAATCTACTAATAAAGGGAAGAAATATATGATGACTTTTATGGAAGATGGTAAAAGGTCAAAGACAACACACTTCGGTGCAACTGGTTATTCTGATAGAACAACAACAAAAGACCCAACAGAGCGAAAAAAGAAATACACCGCTTATCAATCAAGACATCGTGGAGATAATCTGAATGATATGAAATCCGCAGGATCATTATCGTGGTATGTGCTTTGGTCTGCGGATACTATATCAGGAGGTATAAAAAACTATGAAAAGCGTTTTAAAGTAAATGTAATTAATAAAATATAATTATATCAAGTATATATAATTATATGGAGCTATTACATTGCCGTCATTGTGATTCTAATCTTGTGAATCTTATAGGTGTAAACGCAAAGCACGACGAATACGCAGAGAGAAACATCAACATTAAAAAAGGATATATAACAATTAAAGATACAATAGCGGTTAAATTATATGTCAGATGTTATAAATGCACAAAAATATCGGAGGTAGTAGTAAAAAACCAACGGGGTTGTACTAGCATTGAAACCGCTCGGCATAATGATAAAGAACCTAGAAACGAGATAATAGGAGTAGAACAAGGTGGTAGATTTAATTGATTTGTTCTGTCTTTCTATGAATTTCAAGTAACATTGCAAACTTAATATTATCTCTTTTTTTTAACCGGAAGTTACAACTATTACAGCATACAAATCTTATACATTTGGATAAATGGTCGTGTTCCAAAACCTTTCTATTATTTGATTTATTTCCAGCTACTAATTCAACATTACACAATTCGCAATTTTTAGTTTCAATATATCTTTTCCATACTGCATCCTCGTCGTCAATGAATACCCCGTGTCTTTTCCAATCATATATTTTATATTTCTGCGTCTTATAATAATCAATATGATATTGTTTATCTTTTTTTTTATCTGCGTAAGGCATTTGTTTTAATATAAACGAAACCCTTTAAATTATTTTAAAGCTTTGTCTATTAAATCCGAATCTTCCCCACGCCCACGATTAATCCTTCCACCCTTCCTCGCTTTAAGTATATTAAGAACAAGTTTTAATTTCCGTGCATTTCCCCATTGGTCAGGTGATTTAACAGATGGTCGCACTGATGAAGGGGAACTTTTATATGCACCGACCCCACGACGAAAAGCGTCTTGAATTACAGAAGGTTTAATATTAAAATGCTTACCGATCGCAGAACTAGAACGAGATTTATCCTTTGGATATATCTTCTCAAACTCAATTGTAAATTTAGAACGCCTTGACATTTTATATATGTAGATATAAATGTTTTATATGTGGAATGATTATATGGCTTATACTAAATTAACCGATGCACAGAAAAAGAAATTAACAGAACACTCAAAACACCACACAAAAAAACATATGACAGAGATGAGGGCTTCTATGAGAAAAGGTAAGTCATTTACACAAGCTCACAATGAAGCCAAAAAGAAAGTCGGAAATGGGAAAAAGTAAATATTGATATAAATATATAATGAAAGTTTTAGAATTATTTAGCGGAACTCACTCGGTAGGTAAGGTGTGCGAAGAAAAAGGTTGGGAGGTTGTATCTCTTGACTTGACAAACGCAGATATAAATATAAATATATTGGATTGGGATTATAAAAAAGATTATAAAGAAGGAGATTTTGATTTAATATGGGCTTCGCCTCCGTGCAATACATTCAGTCATTGTCGTCGCTCGTGGATTGGTAGAAAACTAAAGGCGTTCGGTGATGAAATAGTAACAGCCGAAATGCTCGATAATGATATGGAAGAAAACGGACTTCCGATTGTAAGAAAAACACAAGAGATCCTAGAATATTTTAAACCGGAATGGTGGTTTATTGAGAATCCACAAACAAGCAAAATGAAAAACTATTTAACCGATTTAAACTATTATGATGTCGATTACTGCAAATATAGTGATTGGGGATACAGAAAGCGAACTCGTATTTGGACTAATAATATGGAGTTTGTACCTAAAATCTGCCGTAAGGATTGTGAAAATATGTTTGATCCGACTAAACACAAAAAGGACATTGGAAATCTTTATATAAATAAAAATGGTAAGATGAAGAAGATGCATAAAAAATGTATAGGAAACACACAATCTAGAATAACAAACCCAAAACCGAATCTAGAACTAAAATATAGAGTTCCTCCTCTGTTAATCAAGGATTTATTTGAGGTAGTAGAGAGAACAAAAATAAATTAAAACCTATTCTTTCGCAACATATTAGCAGATAGTTGTTTTATCCGATTAGCATTAGCCTCCTGTTTTCTACCCATTTCTGCATATCGCGCTTCTTCCGCCCTCTTCTTCATAATGGCTTGTTTTTGTGCCTCTGTTATTAATGGACGTTGGGGTGCTGGAGCTGGGGCTGGGGCTGGGGCTGGAGCTGGTTCATTCATATAAACAACCTGTCTTTTTGATTTCTTCTTTTTATATACAATTTCCTCTTCAGAAGAACTATCATCACTCACATAAATAACCTTCTTTTTCTTTTTCTTTTTTTCTTCTTTCATTTCAGGTGGTTCTTCTATTTCATTTTCTTTTCTCTCTACCTTCACATTCTCCTTCTCTGGTAGATCTAATGGTTTGTCTTCTACCTCCACTTTATTATTAGGATTCTCCTTGCAAGTTTTCATATGCTTCGTTTTACTAGCTCTATATTTAAATTGCGAACCACAGTAATCACACTTATGCTCTTGCTCTTTTTTCATTTGCTCTTGCTCCTTCTCTAAACGCTTATTGGAGAGATTCTCGGCTCTTGCTTTTCTACCTTTTGCTAAATTTTCAAGCATCTGTTTTCTTCTTTCCTCACTCATAGGAGGTCTTGTTTTTTTCTTCGGAGGCTCAACTTCTACAGCTTCTACACTTTCGGCTTCTGATTCCGACATATATATTATATAATTATAAAAATATTATCATTATATATAATGGATTTTTTAATCGACGAGTTCATTAAGAAATACAAATCACAAGAGGGTATCTCTAATCTTTCTCAAGATGAATTAGATACTTATATAGCAAATGAAATAATTGATGAAAAGGGTAAAGTGTTGATACAAATTCCAGAGCCAAAATATTATAACAATGCTGTGCGCGAAGCTATATATAGATATAGGTCAAAGA
>Ga0098059_1001502_pt1 | contig 11740 bp, 8 predicted proteins | sample 20_taG_FD_92580 | JGI IMG/M metagenome (GOLD analysis project Ga0098059, IMG submission 92580) | Marine viral communities from the Subarctic Pacific Ocean - 20_ETSP_OMZ_AT15318 metaG | ecosystem: Environmental > Aquatic > Marine > Oceanic | place: Subarctic Pacific Ocean | collected 2015-01-19
ACGCCCCCAACGTGATAGTAGTTGTTGGTGTACTGCCACCTAATATATTATATATTTCGGTAAAGTTGGCATTAATTTTAGTAGATGCTCCACGAAGTGTGTCGCCAGTATTGTCGTTTGCCAACGTTCCGTTATTAATTGTTTGTTTTGCCATTTTCTAACCCTATAAGTTAAATCTATTTATAATAGTTATTATGCCGAATCGCTGTTATATTTGAACTTATCTGCATCAATAGTAACCTGATCAGTAGAGAATCTAAGGACACCTCTAGAACTATCCGCATCCATTGTCTGTGAATTGATCCTTACGATATCGACGATGTTACCGAACATGTTATCCAAACCACGTAGTGTACCCTGATGATTAGCATCACTATCAGTTCCACCGACTGTTGCGTAATCTCCGAATTTTGATTTGTCGAGGTCAATTCTATATCTACCACCAGTTGTATCAGTTCTACCAGTTAAGTTTCCTGTGTTTGCACTATCGTATGGATAACGATGCGTACCAATAATACCAGATGCAGACAACATTGCTTTCGGTGCTAAGAATGCTTGACCTTCAAATATCGGTAAGTTAGTATCTTCGATAGAAAGTGGCATATTGTTGAATGATATATCTGCATTTATACCCTCAATCAAGACTGATGCACCAGCATACATGCCGCCAGGATGAGCAAACAGTTTGTATAGATCCATCCATTCAGATGAAGATACACCAATTTTGATCAGTAATCCCCAAAATTGATATATCGTATCATTTGTAATATACAATCCTGATTCTGGACCTATGTTATCCCCAACCTTCATAACTAAGTCTTTGCCATAAACGACTTCGGGTGTTTCACCAAAAAATAATTTAAAGAAACGCTCTATACCAAACTTCGTGCCTTTAGATCGATAGAAGTTGTTAGAAAGTTCTGCACCAGTACGTTGATCTAACGCACCCTCGATATAGTTTTGTCCGAGAAGAAGTTCGTCCTCTATAAACGTAAGATTTTCTTTATCTGTTTGTGAAACGTCACGAAGTGTTGGTAAATTATGTAATTGATATCCAAAGTTTCTATCGCTATCCCAACTGTACCCAACTAAACCAACGTCGGAATCGTGATGTTGTATAACATTTCCATTGTTATCTGTAGCACCACTTATTTCTCGTTGTCTTTGAGATGAAACCATATCACCTGCCGAAGAGATACTATGATCAGAATCTAATGTTCTGTAATATCTTTCAAGGAACGATATTAATTTAGGATTATCTTCTCTAAAATATTCTGGTAATACGTCTTGTACAAGACTATTAGTAAGAGATATTTCTCTTCTACCTAGATCTTTTAGGGTTACGTCACTCATTTTTAGTTATCCGCAGTTACAGTTACAGGAGTTATTACAGATTCGGTATCATCATATTCTAATATATTTTGTCTCAATGGTGATATTGCAGATTGATTAGCAGGTAACACAGATATTTTTAATTTACCATCACCACCTAAAAGACCATTAGGTGTAAATGAAACTATATTAACTCTTCGATTTGAAGCATCATAACTACCAATGTTGTCTACAACTACTGTACCCGATCCTGCCGAAATAATTTGTAGTTTATTACTTGAGTATCCAACACCAGCAACGGCATATGTTTCATTGATGATTTGACATGTTTCACCGTTCACTGTAAACAAACTGGATCTAACAACATAATCCTCTGGTGTCGGTGTGTTAGATATAATAGGTTGAGAAAGATCTGATGGAAAGTTTAGTGTAAATGAATTTTTGACATTTACTGTGGGTGTAATTCTTTGTTGCATTCTTATGACTGCACGAGAAGACAGAACCGCAGGACTTACTTCGTCCACTAAAGTTAATAGGTTTGATCTACGGAAAGACTTACCGAACTTGCCTAAAGTTGTAGTAAAGTAATTGCCTACCTTCGTATTGATAGTTGTTGAAATTGCGTTGCTTGATAATGTTGTTAAGTTAGGGTTGATTTGATAGAATATATCTGCTTCGATAAATGTTTGTATTGGATCTGCAAATTCAATATCAAAAGAAATAACTGCTAACTGTTTTACTAGTTCTTTAATAGATTCTTTGGTTGCCGCAATTGTATCAGCATCAACATCATCTTCAAATTTTATCGATGAAAATACTGTACCAAACTTTGGTTCTGCGTTATCTTCTCCACCCCATGACACAATATCATCAATAAGAGTAGAAAAGTTTCTGTTTATAATAGATGTGTAATCCTCTGGTGTAACCATTCTATTTTGTGTTGCATACTGGAACGGTGCATTTCTACGAATAGATTCTATAGTTTCTTTAGCATCGCCACCAACTGATTTGGTAGGACTTGACACAGTAAGATTGTATGCAATTCCAAGAACTGTAACTTGTGATGATGCAGTATAAGTAGTTGCTCCATTTGCAACTGCACCATTAGTAGCAATATATTCTAACTCAATAGCATTGCCTGCCGCAGGTGAAAGTCCAAGAACTCCATTACCTCCAAACGATAATTGGTAAAACCCATTCGGTGTTTCTTTCAGAATAAAAATTGTTGATGTTGGACTAATAGTCGTAGCACCAGTAATGTTATTGTATACTGTATTGCTACTAGAACCATATGTTTCATAAACTCTGACGATTACAGTAGATGCGTCCATATTCAAATCTGGAATGATATACACATCTGATTCGTTGAACTCTCCTACTAAGAAAGTTTTAGTTTTTTGTGTTCCTTCAAATATAGGAATAGCAGAACTACCACCAGATGTCTTGAATACATAGTTACCAGCACCATCATCTGCCGCAGTAAACACCTCTTTTGTCATAAATGTATATGATACATCGTCTACGTTTGCAGTAACTTTACTGAATGCAGGAAGATCTACAGTGGCAGGTCTACCAGATACCGCAGATAAATCTACAGATAATTGTACAGTTGCCTGTGATGCGGTCATACTATCTGGAATATATCCAATACCAGTGGCAAGTGATACAACACTGGATCGTAGTTGTGCAGTACCAAGAAATGATTCGTTCAATGCAAAGTTAGATGTAAGACCATTGATATGCGTATTGTATGCAAGAACATCAAGTATGTTGGACAACCCAGATGCTTCAAAGTCATAGTCTTTGAATTCTGTCTGTGCTTTCAAGTAATCTTTTAGATTCTGCTTGATGCTTGTGAAGTCTAGTGCCGTGGATTTTATAGTTGTTGCCATGTTATCTTAACCTTGCCAGTACGATTGATAGAGATACTTCCTCTTGTGTGTTTATTACTTGGAATGTTATTTTTACATCTACACTGTTATAGTCAGGATTTGATGTTGCAACAACATTTAATGCTTTTGCTCTTGGTTCGTGGACGTTCAAAGCAGAAAGAATATTGTCTTCTATATCACTTTCAGATTCTTGATCTGCTAGATCGAATAAAAGACTTCTAATATCTGCCCCAAAGGTTGGTAAAAAAGGTTTTTCATTGAAATTTGTCATCACTAAATTTTTTACTGCTTGTGTTACTGCCGCCGCATGAGACTTTTTAAAAATCTCTCCATTTGTTTTATTTGTAAAAGTAAGATCGATGTCTTTATATTCCCTAGTTCGCGATCCAAGAATCGTCGATATACCTAAGTTTCCGTCTTCTACTGATAAACTTTTTGCCATGATCTTCTCTTTTGATATTTACCTTTATTTATACCCTAAATTCCGACTTCTGCAATATAGTCGTCCAGAGATATCTCTTTTGTTCTTAGTCTTTCGTCTACACTAACTCCAAACTTGCTTGGAGTAAAATGACCCGAATCACCACTGATAGGATTTGTTATACCAAACCGCTCCATCGATCTTCGGAGTCTTCCAGTATATTCTTCTACAGACTTAGATCCATTATCCCAGACACCATCTACGTATATTGCAATGTCGATTGCCGCACCGTAATTATGCCAAGAGTATCCACCACCTGCCGCTTTAGTACCTGCCGCTTTTAGTTTATTAGACCTTGCTTTAGATCTGAATGCTTCAGTTATTCTCATGTCTCTTAGATCGTTAAAGTTTCTGGCAAGATAATCTTGTATTCCACTCGCCATTTTACCTCTAATACTTGGATGTATTTCATTTATCTTTTCGGCAATACCTGATGCGTATTTGGAAGGTGAAAAGTCTGCACTTGTATATTGTCTACCTGACTTGTGTGGAGATTTAGTAGTTGAACTCACATCCATTCTACCTTTTAGTAATACTTCCACAAGGTCAGAGTTCGATTGTACATTATCGTTATACACAGTCTCTAGTTTATATTCTGCCCTGTCACCATTGACAATCTTATAATCTTGATCCACCTCTGGCATAGTCACAATTATCTGAGTATTGATCTTTTCATGTGGCAATGAACCAGGGTTTGGTTGTATGGTGTCATAGTTAATAGTTATTTTATTATACAGTGGCAGTTGATCTGCGATATATGCCGCAAACTCATATGATACAGAGGGAAGATTCCTATTATTTACATCATAAAGTTCGTATGTTATTGCCTGTCCTTTTTTTCTAAAGTCTAAGACACTGCCCTCAGTAGATTCGTCTGTATTTTTTGCAACCCCTTCTACAACTACCAATCTAAAATTCTTAAATCTGTCTACGTTGTTTCTACAAAGTTTTACTACTTCAGTTTGAAGCATGAGTTGTCTTGCAAGTGTCTGCCGTTTTTCAAAAGAATCTAGATGATTCAATGTGGTAGAACTGCCAACGCCAGCAAGAAAAGTAGAAATAGGAATTCCAATACCAATAAGAGTTTTTGAATTTATTTTCATAACACCACCTTCTGGGTCTATCCAATTTGGATCATATGTTGTATCTGGTATAAATGTGGTATCACCTCTTTGACCAGTTATAAAGTTTCTACTGTTTGTACTCCCAACTGTATTGTATGGTAAATATGCTTTTAGTCCATTTGTAACTCTACCAATAGCAGGTGGAATTTTTATAAAATAGTTTTCGCTGATTACATTTAGTTCGCCCAACTCTTTATAGAAATCTGAAGTTTGGTATATTGCGTCTTTTAGCAAAGCACGTACCTGTGCTACCGTATACTTAACTCTCTTGAATCCTTTTTCTATCTCACCATCTTTATCAATAGATACTAACTTCACTCCTCTCGGATCACCTGTTAGAATTGATTTTATGGCACCTTCGTCTGGTTGTTGAGTTGAGAAGTTATCCATCGATCCTGTCGCGGTATTTGTGATAGCGGTGCCTGCCGAACCTTGCACATTTTCAGCATATGGTTGTGACCTTGTTGATCTAGAAAGTTCTGCTACTCCGTCTAGATCTCCATGAAATGTAGGTGCAGTCATGCCTGATGTAGAAGTAACACCATTGGCAGTTACCGCCTTTGAGAACGTCGCACTAGAACCATAAAGTGTTTTTGAATACATCACTGTGTTCTGTCCACCGATAGTTCCACTGAACAATTCAAACATCCCTTTCGCACCTACAATATCAATCTGTGGACTTGTGATTGCGACCTGTTGTTCTGATGTTACTTTACTATATCCAGTTGCCCCTACGTCAAAGTTTGCACCAATAGTAAACGACATACTCCCCTTTACAATCTGATTGTTGTCTCCAAAAACTATCTTAGTGTCATTGCCGACAATAGTCTCGCTCTTAGAACCTTTCATTTTTGTAATCTTACTACCGTCAATAACTTCTCTACTAGAACCTTTTATCTCCTCGGTTTTTTCTCCACCAACCGACAAGTTATAGTCTCCACCAACACGCATATCTAAATCGCCTGTGGCATCTATCTCTAAATTCTGTGCAGATATTTTTAGATCACCCTCTATAAGAAGTGCGTCAGTGCCAGCAATCTGTGTGACACGATTTTTCTTAGTAGTCATAACCATAGTTCCATCTGCTTTCAACATGAAACCAGACCCATCTTTATGTTTGAGTAAAATATGTTCTTGTCCAAAGGTATCGTCAAATGTCAGAATATGACCAGATTTTGTCCGTCTAACACTTACATCTGAATATGTACTTGCACCAGGCAAAGGTCCTAATAAATCTATTAGATCTATACTAGGATCTCCACCGTTGATGTCGATAGTATTAACGTCTGCACCAGTTGCTTGTTTGTTCAAAGATGGTTGATAATGATAATCCGTGTGTGGATATTCACCGCTAGGATCTGACCACCCATTTTCTTGTTTTTGAGTTTTGCTTACTTGGTTTGCTCCAACCAGATCTTCTTCCCACGTATCTGCCATTACTGGACTCCAATCTTAGTTACATAAATTAAATCAGTGTTTTTTGTGGCAATGATATCATTACTACTTAAAAACTTTTTTGACACTGATGGATTACAAGAGTTTGTTTTTTTGAATTTTTCAAAAACGACATCTCCCACATCAAAACCAGGCGAACTACTTTCATTGTCTAGGTCTTTTTTGCCAAATGCATCACCGCCAGGATATTGTCTATAAAATGCTTCCATGACTGTATAAAAAGATTCCATCTGACTTCGTGTTATAGAGTTTGCGGATAAGATACCTTTAGAACCGTCTGTTGGTCTGCCGTGGTTAAAACCAGCAACAAATGCAATGCCGATACTGAAAGGTCTAAAATTTATAGGTACATGATTGGTAGTAATATCGACTGATGCTCCACTTTCTATATCACCATTTCTTTTGATTACAAGATGGTATGGTATAGTTTTACTGACATTTTTATACTCACTATTAATATCACTTGCCCCGACATTATAGGCATCTAAATAATGACCTGTCCAGTGCCAAACCACTGTGGTTATTTCTCTTTGGGCAGACTTAAATAAATTAGTAATCTCTTCCAGTGATCTTATTGTTTTGAATGCGTTTTGTTTTTTGACTTCTTCTGGTGTGTCTATAACTTGTACCGAACCAGTTGTATCTTCAACTATCGCAGTTGCTAAATCTGCTTTTGTTTGTACCAGTTCGTTAGTCATCTTTCTAACATCTGCTTCAAACGTTCCAAGATCACTTGTAAGATCTGGTGCAACTAATTTCATTCTTTGAATAAAACTATTAAACCCAGCAAGAGATTTTTCTGGAAGTGGTATTCCCATAGTTAATGCTTTGCTCTGTATCTCACTTGGTATAGGAAGATTTCCCACACCCTCATCTACTGCACCTGTTTGATTACTCACTAAAAGTTTATTTGTAATGGATTCAAAAATTGACTCGGATAGATTAGGATTGAGTACACGAACTGAATTTGTTATAGTATATGTTTGGTTTTCAGTTAGGTCTTTCAAGAAGTTTCCACTGTTAAAAGGTCCTGTGCTAGAAGCAAATGACGTAGCAAGTTCTGATGTTTTTGTGGTCAGTTCTTTTACTGCTGAATTTTCTTGTAGAGAAGTTGCCGCTTTTAGAATACTATTCTGAACTTCTGAGTCTGCAAGTTTTTTCATGGAGGGTTCAAAGATATCTAATGTCTTTCCTGTTATACTTGCAAGATTGCTACCCAGACTAAATGGTGTACCATTAGTGATAATATCGTGTAGCATTGTAGAACTAGATGTCATAACAGTTTTTGCCAAAGGAAAGATAGCAGACAAATCACTATCAGATTGCATGTTACTGATTTTAGTTGCGTTTGAACTACTAATTTCTGTGATGAGTTCCTCTACCTGTGGTAAATTATCTTTTATTCTGGCAACAACTGGAAAAAGAGAAGTTTGAGTTTGTTGTGCAAGCGTTGTCAATTCCTCTGTCAATCCCTCGACACCATCAACACTTTGCCCTGATGTTTTACCAAGAAGACTTTCGCCTGCCGCCTTAAAGTTCGTAAACACATCACTCCAAACATCTTGAAATCCAGTTAGATCGATACTGGTCGCGGCAGTGTTTAGTAAATCAGTCATTTTTTTAGAATTTATTGTCATGCTACTCTACTCATAAATTGTGTGTATATTGCGTTTGCCGCATCTATTCTATCTTCTTCGTGCAGTCTTACGTCTACTGCTTTACCATTTACAAGATACTTACTTGGCACTCTTTCACCACCTTCGTCAGGACCTTCACCGTAATATCTATTTCTCTCATATTTGTGTTGCCAAAATACTGCGGCATCTGTAACGTCAGTAAAGTTTCTAATAGCATTAGATCTTTTTTCTTTTCCTTCTAATTCATGTAACACGAACCAAAGTTGAGTTTCAAGATCAGATATCTGAGTAGAACCCCCTCTCACAAATTCTTTTAGATCATCAAGTCTTGAACCTTCCCATTGAGCAAGTCCATATACATAAACCACTCCTGTTTTTTTGACTGTTCTGGATGCAGTCGGATCTAAATCGCCTGCTTTATTTGCAAAAGATTCTACCCAAAAGTTTCCTAAGATTGCGGCAGTGGCAACAGGACTCATGTTTCCTATACTCGGATCTGTAAAGAACGACCATGCATCTCGAAGATTGTTTCCAGATTTTGCAACGAGTCGATCATATCCTGCAAGGATTCCAGTGGTTGTTGATTCTTTCAGAGGATTGTTATTAGACTCTGGTCGATTTAATTTATTATCTAACTGTTCGTTTGAAGGTACATCTATTTTAGGAATACTACCCAAGATTAAAGGCAACTGAGAATTTTTACCATCAAGGAAGATTCCAAATGCTTGTGCCCCTACCATAATATTAGCATTTTGTCCAATACCCGACACTCCACCCTCAGTAGTTGGAATTAATACTTGAGCATATGGCAAATCTGAAAGTGGTATTTCACTAGCATCTGCGTGTACACCATATATTCGAACTTTTGCACGACCCAACTTAGGAACATCATTGCCGACTTCTTCGACAACTCCAATCCACCATCGCATATTATCTCCATAAAAAGCACTCATTTTAATTGTCCTAACTTTACACCCATCAAACTTACTCTATGTTGGTCATTTTCGTCAAAAACATGTCTTGTATTGTAGATCAAAAATATACCAGATCTTTTCTTATCTATTAGATCATGGGGATTTGCACTCTGCCCTGTGTTATTTGCGGTGTATAAAAAATCAAAATTAGTACCCACTGACCTATTCTCTCCATCTACCATATAAGGAAAACCAGGAACCGTAATACTCATAGCAGATTTATTTAATAATTGTTTTATTGCATTTCGAGTTCCATCTAATTTTAATGCCGCCTTGTCAAACTCTTCATATAAGTTGGCAAAATTATTGTATGTATTATTAGATATTAGACGATGATTGTTTACAGAATTCATTTGTTCTATTGGTTGTGAGTCTATTACGTACACATTTGTCAACACATCACCTTCTTCATCTTTTGCAAGCACACCAACTGATTCTAGTGTATTATACAAATCTTCTAAATTGTGTTTAAAAGATTCTGATTGACCACTACCCATATCTGTAACTGTGTAATGAGAACCAACACCACCTGTTTTTATTAGGTTGAAGATTCCGTCTGTTCCAATTGCTCCATAATTCTCAACATTGAAAAGAGCATTAGGAGATAATTCGTGTGGTGCAGATGCTTTGTTTGCATTAGAAAACACATAAGGTTGTTGAGTCCAAGAATCTTTTTTATACAATTCATCAAAAGATCTAAGTTGTAATGCATCTTCTTTCATTGTTTTGAAAAGAAAATACGGTAGACCATCAACTGTGGACATTCTATTCAAGAGCATATTACATGCCTCAAAAGGTTTTAGAAAAGGCACTATAATTTTTATAGGACCTTGAACTTCTTTTACTTCTGGAGGAACAACCGCAAGACCAAGATTATCTCTACAGATTTTAGTTATAATTTCAGTCGGTGTTCCCTGATAAGATTTACTAATTTGTTTTAGGTTATTGTCGAAAGCACATTTGTCTATTAGTTTTAAATCAATCATCTCTACGGTATCACTGATTTTTTTTGTACCTTTTACATATTGAATAATAAAATTTAAAAAAACAGGAGTAGCATCTACCGAAGGTTGTGATAAAACTACCTCACATAATTCAGTGCCATTTATTTTTAAACCGTCGTACATCTCTACATCATCACGTATTATAACACTACCAGTTAAATATGGTCTTTCTAAACTTTCAAAGATATCAAAGACAGAAACATTTTGTGTTATATCAATAGGATCAGCGTGTCTATGAGAATGTATTATAAACGAATCTAAAGTATAGTCATAAACTGACGATTGATATGAAATTGGTTCTGGCATATAATTAACCTTGACGTAAAAGTTTATTGAACTCTGATTGTACTTGTGCCGCAACTTCTGGAGTTAAAACTTTTATGTCTCTTAGAGCATTATTTTTTGCTTCATATCTATTCCAATATGTCACTGGTAACCATCCTGCACCAGTAGTAAGGTTTACGCCACCGTTCGCATTTGGAGTAAAAAATTGATACTCACCAGTACTATCTTCATAATGATGAATTGCGTTGTACTGTGCTACTTCTGTCACTGAAGTTACCTTTGATGTTGCTTCCGCACCGTCTGAATTGTCTTTTATTTCTTCAAAATTCAAACCAAAATCAGAAGTGGCATCAGCAAAATTATCAGTTGATGATATAATAAGTTGCCCCATATCGAGGTTTCTTTTTATGACAACACCTGTTGTACCAGACTGTGTACCTGCGACTGGTGTACCTGGCAAAAGTATATCATGCATAGGAGAGTTTGTTGTAACTACTCTATGTGGGTAATCTTTTTGTACCTTTTTATAAAGTTCTTGCACTGTAAGGGGCCATCCTGATTCTCTGACGTGATCATTTAGATAATAGAACGTCCAATAATAGTCTGGAGTGTTGTATAACATTTGAGAAACAACGTCTGGTCTTTCCCCTTCTCCTATATGATATAGATTATAAAATGAAATGTCGTCTTTTAGTTCATCTATGACGCTGATATAAGCACTAATATTTTGAAAAAGAGCAGTTGTTTCTTCGTCGCCAAATTTGTACTCTGCTAATGGAAAGTTCCTAAAGAAATTTGACATCAGTAACCTCCATCTCTAATATCTGATTTAGTCAATGCTCTTGTTTCTGTAAATGACATTGTGATATCTGCTTGGTTAAATTTTACACCAGGCATCATCAATGGCGAGTTAGCATTATATGTAGCATTAAATGCAGTCATATAAACTGGTAGGAATTTTAACTTTACAGGTTTTTGAGAATCGTTCATGTCACCAGAATCGGTGCTAACTATATCAATTTTAAATCTATTAGGAAATTTGTAACCAACTCTAATTTGACCTGCCGCTAATGTTGTTGGATACAATTCTGTTCTGAACAGTTTGATAATGTTTTCAATTTCCTCTGCTTCCTTGAAACTTGTTGGAATCAAACTAAAAGCAAAAGAAAAGTTTCTCAATCGAACATCTTTAAACATTGCTCTAGTATTTGGGTTTGTCGTCACCTTACTTGCCGCTTGCATACCACCTGCAACTGCTTCACCAGTAGCACCCATCTTTGCAATTCTTTTTTGTGCAAGTATGTCTGCAACACCAGAACTCATGTTACTTCCAGATCTGAAAGCATCAATTTCTGCTAAAGCAGATCCAACTGCCGATCCTGTGATTGCACCCATTACACTAGCACCCGAAGTCAATGCTTGTTCTGCAACTCCTCCTATTGTTCCAAGTTGAAACCCAGTGTCGTACTCAACACCATCTTGAATAGCAATTGCTCTTGGAAGATATAAAGAAACTCTATCAGTCGTTTTCAAGTTTGTATCATCAAATGCTGGTA
>Ga0098059_1001504_pt1 | contig 11733 bp, 9 predicted proteins | sample 20_taG_FD_92580 | JGI IMG/M metagenome (GOLD analysis project Ga0098059, IMG submission 92580) | Marine viral communities from the Subarctic Pacific Ocean - 20_ETSP_OMZ_AT15318 metaG | ecosystem: Environmental > Aquatic > Marine > Oceanic | place: Subarctic Pacific Ocean | collected 2015-01-19
CGTCCAATTCAGGATAGGCGAGATCCCGCGCCCGACAAAATCTGGCAATCACTGGTTGACACCATTCAAACAATAACTGTCGGTATTGTTCATCCGGCAGACGACACTCTCGGTAGAGCCCGGCAATAGCCCTCTGGCGCTGCGCCTCAGCAAGGATGATCGCACAGGCTACCGAGACATTATACGATTCAGACATGCCCATCATTGGCACCACCACACAGCCGTCCACTTTATCCAGTGCCGGCCCACTGACACCGCGCTTTTCTGCACCTAAAACCAACGCGGTTGGCCTGGTGTAATCGACGTCACGATAATCCATGGCACCCCCCTCATCGCAATGGGCGGCAAAGACCTGGAAGCCCTGCCGTTGGAGCTGCTCAATGGGTACGGTGATTTTCCGGTGAACCTCGGTTTTAACCCACTTCTGGGAACCCATTGCGGTCCCCGTGTGTGGACGAAAATAGCCGGTATCATAAACAGCGTGCACTCGATGGATGCCAACGGCATCACAGGTACGAAGGATGGCAGAAAGGTTTTGCCCCTTGTGTACCTGATCAGTAATAACCGTAAGATCCGGTTGGCGACGGTCCAGCACCTGCTGTATTTTCTCAAAGCGTTGCGGCGTCATTATTTAGCATGCCTGATTGGGGAACGGATTGATAAGCCAACAAATTGTAACCTGATGCTTGCAGGCAGATTGAGTCATGCGCAAAATAATTTCTGCGCGGCACTTATCAGCAACGGTTTAATTCAGGAGAACCCATTGAGCAATCTTTCCGGGACAGCACTCTGGCAACAGGTACAGACGGTTACGAAATCGGCCCTCTCATCCGGTGCACTTAAATCAATTCCCACCCGCTGTATTGAGCAACCGGTCATGCTTGGCCAACACACCCTCCACCTGCAAATCAGAGTTGTGACCAACCTTGCCCGCAAATCAAAGGCGACCAAAGATGCGGCCACCCAGATTAAAAAACCCGAGGACTTTGACCCTTTTTTACCCTACGAACCGGCGCTTTATGTGGGTGAACTGACAGCGCATTACCGCTGCCTGTTAAATAAGTTTAACGTGATGGACCATCACATACTGATGGTAACAACGGAATTCGCCCAGCAGCGTGAACCACTCAACAGCGAAGACTTTCACGCAGCGTTGACTTGCCTGCAGGCCCAACAGGGATTGGTTTTTTTTAATGGCGGCCCCGAGGCCGGTTCAAGCATTACCCACAAACACCTGCAGATGATTCCCTTTACCAAGACCGAAAACGAGACCGACAACAACTACCCCTTCGAATCATTGTTCAAACACCTGCCCTTGGCTGCGAAGGGCAGCAAACAGTCAACACTGCCATTTCCTCACAAAGTTGCAAGAACATCCTGTCCCGCTGGTGACGATTTCGATGAAATCAGACGCTGCGCGGAGCTCAACTGCCGGAATTATCACAGGATGCTCAGTGAACTTGAACTGCACAATCTGACTGACGGCCTGGCACCGGCACACAATCTGCTGATGACCAGAGAACACATCTGGGTTGTTCCACGAAGCCAAAGTAGCTACAGCAACCTGGCGATAAATGCGCTGGGGTTTGCCGGCACCATCCTGGTCAAGGATGATCACCAGCTCACACAGCTTGATCAGATCGGCTGTCTCGGATTATTGAAAAATGTGACGCCGGATTGAGCAACTTCACCATCATTTCCGGGAACTTTTTCTGCTTTATCCCATCTGTAAATTTCAAGTGCTTGAATTTTTTATCCAAACCCCAATCATGAGCAGCTGAAAGCCTGAACAGCCCGACTGGAGCCAAAAGAGCCCAACCGAAAGAACAGGAAATCCGGAAGTGATGTTTATATTCTGCGATGCAACCCCATCCCGCCATCCAATATTGGCTCGCCCCCCTCCCCCCGGGGAAAACCACCCGATTGCCCCCGTTATAAAACAATAAAATCACGTCAGCGTAGGAGGACACATGCTGGAAGTTACCCGGTTAACCCGCTTCTATGGCGATTTTAAAGCTGTGGATGAGGTGAATTTCAAAATCGATCACGGCGAAATCGTCGGTCTGCTCGGCCACAACGGTGCCGGAAAAACCACCATCATGAAAATGCTCAGTGGTTATCTGGAACCCAATAACGGTAGCATCACGATTGATAATATTGATTTGCAAATTGATCCCAAAAAAGCACAGCTTGAGATCGGCTACCTTCCGGAAAACCTCCCCATCTATCCCGAAATGACCGTGGCCGATTACCTGGATTATGTGGGTGATATGAAAGGCCTTGCGGAGGACGATAAAGTTCAGGAAATAAGGCGGGTTATTCGGGAAACCGCACTGGTCGACAAGCTGCTTTCTCCCATAGCCACGCTCTCGAGGGGTTACAAGCAGCGCGTTGGCGTCGCGCAGGCAATTCTCGGCAAGCCAAGAATACTGATTCTGGACGAGCCGACCAACGGGCTTGATCCAACCCAGACCGAGCAGATGAGAATACTCATTAAAACACTTGCCAGCAAAGCAACCGTCATTCTCTCAACGCACATCATGCAGGAAGTGGACGCCATTTGTGATCGGGCATTGATTATCCGACATGGCCGACTGGCCGTCGATGCAGGGCTCGAAGAATTGCGTCAAAGCAACACATTACTCCTGGTAGCATCCGCCGGCATAACAGCCGTGAATTCAGCATTGTCTTCATTGGAAGACGAGCTTGCTATTGAGCCACTGCCCGACCATACGGCTCAAGCCAACCAATCGCCTTTCCACTACCGCCTGCGTGTTGAGAGCGGCACCAACCCGCAAAAAATAGTTTCTGAAATAATCCGGCTTCTGGTGCAGGCGAACATTGATATCTTTGGCATCAGCCAGGAGAAACGTGATCTTGAAACCCTTTTCAGGGAGGTCAATACCACCCCGGTGCAGACACCAGCAGAGGAGACAAAAGATGCAGCCTGAAAAAAGACATCTGCCCCTGATTCGCCGCATTGCCGCCAAAGAAATAGCCATTTTCTTTGCTTCACCAACTGCATACCTGTTCCTCGCCGCTTTCGCGGGTATCAGTCTGTTTATTTTTTTCTGGGGCGAATCCTTCTTCTCCAGAAATATTACGGATGTCCGTCCACTTTTTGAATGGATGCCCGTTTTACTGATCTTTCTGACAAGCACCCTGACAATGCGACTATGGAGTGAGGAGCGGCGCACAGGCACGCTGGAACATGTGCTGACCCAACCACTCCCCCTGTGGCATTTTGTACTGGGTAAATTCCTCGGCTGCCTGTTGCTATTGGCCATAGCATTACTGATGACGCTCCCTCTTCCCTTTACCGTTGCACAGCTGGGCGAACTTGATTGGGGGCCAGTCTGGGCTGGTTATATCGCCGCCCTGTTATTAGGTGCAGCCTATCTGTCTATTGGTTTGTTTGTTTCCGCCCGAAGCGATAACCAGATTATCAGCCTGATTTGTTCCGTCGGGGTCTGTGGTTTGTTTTATCTGGTGGGCACGGCCACCATTACGGATTTATTTGGCAATACGACAGGTGAGTGGCTGAGGATGCTAGGGACAGGCTCTCGATTTGACTCGATTACCCGGGGGGTCATCGATATCCGGGACCTCTACTACTACCTCAGTATCATCATTGTATTTCTGACATTAAACACATTTTTTCTCGAAAAAGAGCGCTGGGCAAACCTCAAACGCACACCACGGCATCAGAGCTGGCGTGCGATCACCGGATTGCTGTTGGCCAATGCGGTGCTGGCCAATCTCTGGCTTGGGCAAGTGAACCTGCTGCGCATTGATACTACCGAGGGTGATATTTATTCCATATCTGATGCCACCCGGCAGTACCTGGATCAGGTAGAGGAACCGCTGTTAATTCGCGGGTATTTCAGCAGTAAAACTCACCCGTTACTGGCACCTCTGGTACCCCGCATGAAAGACTTGATTCGGGAATACGAAATCGCGGGCAAAGGCAAAGTCCGTGTGGAGTTCCTCGATCCGGTTACCAACCCGGAACTGGAGGAAGAAGCGAATACCAAATACAGCATTCGGGCGACACCACTGCAGGTAGCCGACCGCTATCAGTCCGCCATCGTGAACTCCTATTTTAATATCCTGGTGCAATACGGCGACGAATTTGAAGTACTGGGTTTTCAGGATTTGATTGAAGTGAAATCACAGGGCGACAACAGCCTTGAGGTGCAGCTTCGCAATCCTGAATATGATCTCACCCGCAGTTTGAAGAAAGTACTCAACAGTTATCGCAGCGGTGGCAATCTGTTCGATATGGTGGACGGCACACTCGTGCTGAACACTTATATTTCAGAAGACCAACAACTGCCGGAGGAGCTTGTCGAGTATAAAAAAGCCATCACTGATGTCATCGATACTCTCCAGCAGCAGGCTGGCGATCAACTGGTCGTCAACCATGTGGCCCCCAATGCAGACGATGCTCAAGTGGTACAGGCGCTAGCCAGCAAATATGGCTTCAAGCCGATGTCGAGAAGCCTATTCAGCGATGAACGCTTTTATTTTTACCTGACTCTGGAACAGGGCGACCAGCTAAGGCAAATTCCTTTTGAAGAACCAACCAGGGCAAGTTTTGAGCGCAACCTGAAAGCCAGTATCAAGCGCTTCGCCTCCGGCATTACTAAAAATGTAGCTCTGGTAACACCAAAGGTGGATGAAAAAACGGAACAATACGGGATATCTACTCCCCGCTTTGTCCAGTTGGAGGAAACCCTCGGCGCTGAACTCAATGTTACCCAGGAAGACCTGAGTGACGGGAGCATATCGGCAGATGCAGATATTCTGGTGATCGCAGCACCAAACAATTTGAAAGACAAAGAACTCTTTGCCATCGATCAGTTTCTGATGAAAGGTGGCACCGTCGTCGCTTCAGCCTCGCCGTTTACTACAACCCTGACACAACAGGGACTTGGCGTGGCAAAGCTTCAGGGTGCATTTCAGGACTGGCTGAGCCATCACGGTTTCAGCATTGAAAACAAGCTGGTTCTGGATGCTCAAAATGCTTCCTTCCCGATGCCCATGATCCGTAATGTGCGCGGCCACAGGGTTCAGGAAATCCGGGTCATTGACTACCCCTATTTTATCGACGCTCGAGGGGAGGGACTAAATGAGGAAAATCCAATTTCGGCCAACATCCCACAGGTCACGGTAGCCTGGGCCTCACCGATCACTATCGACGCTGAAAAGCAGGCCGATCGGGATATAACGGAATTGATTCGCAGCTCGGAGCGCTCCTGGATATCCGACAACATGGATATCATGCCCGAAATTGACGAAAACGGTTTCGCAGCGTTCCCGCTACCGAAAGAGGAGAAATCCTATTTACTCGGTGTGATCAGTGAAGGTCGCTTCACCTCTTACTTTGCGGGAAAAGAATCACCGCTAATGTCAAAGGATGATGCGGCAAGCGACACAGAAACCGGGACATCCCTTGCGGGCTTTTCCAGTGTGACCGAACACTCACCATCCTCGGCGAGAATCATTCTATATAGCTCAAATGATTTTCTACGCGATCAGACCATGACCATGGCAAATTCTGCAGCGGGCAGTGAATACCTGAATCCGATGCAGCTGATGGCAAATACCGTGGACTGGGCGCTGGAAGACGCCAGCATGCTCAGTATTCGTGCAAGAGGTCAGTTCAACAGGACACTGCCACCGATGGATCATGACACCCAGATTTTTTGGGAGTATTTAAACTATGCGCTGGCCATTTTGGCGTTGGCGATTATTGCATTGTTTCAGCGGAAACAGCAGCGTTCCCGTCAACAGCATTATCTCAATGTGTTAGCCAAATAAAGGAGCTTCAGACGATGAATACAAAAACCGCGTTGAGCGGCCTTTTGGCCATCCAGCTGATCATCATCGCAGGTCTGTGGTGGTACGCCCAGAATCAATCAAACAGCAACCTGCCCCAGGCTCTGCTGGATATCCACTGGGAGAATGTCGACAAGGTCACGATTACCTCTGAGACCGGCACAGTTTCCCTGGGCCAGGGCCAGGGCCAGGGCCAGGGCCAGGGCCAGAGCAAGAGCAAGAGCAAGAGCAAGGACGATGGCGAGTGGCAATTACTGGGAGATGGGCTGCTCGCCCAGAGCGACAAAGTGAATGCTTTACTGGAGAAGCTTGAACAACTTCGGGTGAAGTGGCCGGTTGCCACAAACCAGACCAGCCACTCCCGTTTCGAGGTGGATCAAAAAAATGCTCAACGTCGAATAGCCATCCATAGCGGAGAAAACCTGCTCGGTGAAATTCTGATCGGCTCATCGCCGGGACTCAAACAAATACACATAAGAAAGGCCGGGAGTGACCAGGTTTATGTGGTAGAACTGGAACTGGCCGATATTCCCCCAAAAACCACTGACTGGTTGGACAGGTCTCTGTTGGCGGCTAACAACGTTGGCCGTATTGAGGGAGCTGACTTTGTCTTGGTAAAAAGTGGCGAAAGCTGGCAGTTATCCCACAAAAGCCCATCCATTCTGAAAAATCAAGCCAATCCCGTGACCGAAAATCAACAGGAAATTGAGAACCTGCTCAGCAGCCTGAAAAAACTCCGTGTGACGGGTTTGGTGAAGGACAAGCCTGATCTCGCCGAGGGTCATGCCGTAAAGCTGGATGTCATATCTGGTGATAACAGATGGCGCTATACATTCCACGAGAATAATGGACAACACTTCGTGCAGCGCAACGATAGAGATACCTTGTTTACTTTTGCAAAAAGTGACTACGAAGAGATAGCCCAATCCAGTCAGTTGATAGTTGATAGTTGATTCACAGGAAAAACAAAAGGTCGAAGACAAGGAAGGGTAACGAGCAATTCCGAAAATAGTCCACCCCCCCTGCCAGGCTCCCAAGCATGGATGCTCCGGGAGGAAAGTGGGACAGCTGTGCATTAAGGTGATTACCACAGCAAACCAACCAGTCAGGCAGTTTTTGCTATAGGGGAACTACTGGACTATTACGAGCGGAAAACGATTGCCCACCAAGGAAAAGCGCCGCGAAGTTATCGGTCGTCGTTTCGGCAACCTGCTGATAAGAAATACCTTTTATATCGGCGACCATCTGTGCAACCTCTACCACATGGCCGGGCAGGTTTTGTTTTCCACGATAGGGTACCGGTGCCAACCAGGGCGCATCCGTTTCCACCAACAACCTATCGAGCGGCACTCTCTTGACCACCTCTCTTAAGGCAGCGGCATTGCGAAAGGTAATAATTCCGGAAAAGGAAATATAAAAATTCATCGCTATGGCGGCTTCAGCCATTGCCCAGGTTTCGGTAAAGCAGTGCAAAACCCCGCCGACATCCTGATTTACATGCGCTCGCAGAATGGCCAGCGTTTGCTGTTGGGCCTGTCGCGTATGAACGACCACGGGTTTGTTCAGTTGATCTGCCACCTTTAAATGGCGAATGAAACTTTCTTCCTGCCACGCCGCTGAGTCCGGGCTGTAATAGTTATCAAGGCCTGTCTCTCCCACTGCCACGACGGCCGGATGGCTGGCGATTCGGATCAAGTCATCGGGTTCAGGCAATGCTGGCAACGTTTCCTGGAGCGGATGAACGCCCACAGAAACCAGCACATCCCGATTGGATTCCGCCAGCTCAATCAGTCTTGCCGAACTGTCCAAGTCTACACCGACGCCAAGAAAGGCACCGACACCCCGCTGACGAGCATCGTCAAGTATTGAGGAAAGAGAACTGTGATTGTCGTCCAGATTGAGATGATCCAGATGACAGTGTGAATCCACCAGCACCGTCTAAAGCCTGTTGATTGTGAAATTACATGGTATTGGTGGGCTTGCCCGCTTCCATCAAACCTGCCAGATAGGTTTCAAATTTACCCTGAATGTCACCGTGTTTTTCATTCAACTGGATGCCGACACCCTCGCGACGGTTGCCGCCCATGCCTTTCGGGGTAATCCAGATAACTTTTCCGGTCAGGGGCAAACGATCCGGTTCTTCCATGAGATCCAGCAAGATGAACACCTCATCACCAAGATTGTAGTTTTTTCGTGTAGCAATAAATAAACCGCCATTGACAACAAACGGCATGTAAGCAGCATATAGCGCCTGCTCGTCTTTGATCGAAAGGTTCAAAATACCATTTCGAACGCTACCACTAAACGCTTCCATATCCATAATCAATCCGAAAAATTTAACAGAAGTCTACTATACAAACGTTGGGGACAGTCAACCTGACTGCCTCTTTAAACAGACATACGTCTCAAGCTTACCCTGCCCGTCTGGATGGAGCCAGTGATAATAGAAGTTGCCAATCCAGCATCAGCTCCTCCCACAATAATGCTTTATTGGGGTTGCCCCCCGCCTGAAGTCGTCTTTTTATCTGTATAAGTCGATCCAGATAGCGGTAGGTGCCGGGGTGCATTTTTTTTGTCTTCAATTCCAGAGCCAGCCGACTGTATAGCCAGTCGATCGCCATCAATGTGTCGAGAGACTGAAACTTTTGAGCTGCGACAATAGCGCTCAACTGCCCAGAGGCCAGCTCATCGAGCATTTTATCGAAAGAGCGTCGTACCTCCAGCAGGTCTGTCTGAAGCAATTCCAACGCCAGCAAGGGTCGGCCTTCGGCATACTGCAATAACTCAGCCTCATTGCTATCGCAATCCGCTATCTTCGATGACAACCAGGCATGAACTTCAGCCGGGGCAGGAACGGGAAAAACAATTTTCTGGCAGCGGCTCCGCACGGTCGCTGACAACCTTGAAAGTTGATGACAGACCAGTATCAACAGTGTTTTTCTGGCTGGCTCCTCCAGTGTTTTCAACAGGGCATTAGCCGCATTCATGTTCATCGCGTCTGCAGGTGAAATGATCACAATCTTCCATCCATTCTGCTGTGCTGTCTTCTCAGTAAATTCACTCAACTGACGAATGCGGTCAACCCGGATAGCCTTACCTTCTTCCTCCGGTAATACCCGCAAAACATCCGGATGATTTTGCGAAGTAAACAACGAGCATTGTTTGCAGACACCACATGCCACCTGCCCTTGTTGATTGTCACAAAGAAGCCTCTGCGCCAGGGCGTAGCCAAATTGTTCTTTACCGAGATATCGAGGTCCACAAAGAACCAGGGCATGCGGCAATTTTTCCTGACTGATCAGCCTGTTCAGCTCCGCCCACTGGTTTTGTTGCCAGGGATAAGGCTCGGTTATGGGCAACATCACGCACCACTTTCCAAAAATTGCTTGAGATGCATGGCCAGAGAGCTCTGCACATCGGCAAGCGGCAGCGATGCGTCAACAATGCGATATCGGTGCGGCTCTTCACTGGCACGTTGCAGATAACAATCGCGAACAGCGTTGAAAAAAACCAGCTCTTCCCGTTCGAAACGATCCGGCTCACCACGCTCCCTTGCCCGGGCCAATCCCTGTTTGACAGCAATGTCCAACAGCAATGTCATGTCAGGGCGCAACTCTCCCTGCACCAGGCTTTCCAGCTGCGCAATTTTTGCTCTGTCGATCCCGCGTCCACCTCCCTGATAGGCATAGGTAGCATCGGTAAAGCGATCACAGAGAACCCACTGGCCGCGGCGTAATGCCGGCATAATCACTTCTGCTATATGTTGAGCGCGAGCAGCAAACATCAGCAACAACTCGGTATTTTCCGCCACCGGCTCCGCCCTAGGTTTCACCAGTAACGCTCGAATCTCTTCGGCCAGCGGGGTCCCTCCCGGCTCTCGGGTGGCAATATAGGGAATATTGTGACGTTCAAGCCATTCACCGATAAAGGCCATATTGGTGCTTTTACCAACACCCTCGCCTCCTTCCACGGTGATAAACTTGGCACTTTCAGGCTTCATCTCAATGGTATTCATTATGCTCGCTAGCGGGGGGTTGAGCGGTAATCGGAGCGCCGCTGCAACTGGAATTTTTGGACGGCTTTCAAATGTTCTTCATAACTGGCGGAAAAGTAGTGACTGCCATCGCCCTTTGCCACAAAAAACAAGCTGTCACCCTCTTGGGGATTTAACACAGCGTGAATCGCACCGCGTCCCGGCATTGCAATTGGCGTGGGAGGCAACCCATTAATAATATACGTGTTATAGGGCGTCGCTTTTTGCAAATGCCGGCGCTTGATATACCCTTGATAGTCATCCCCCAACCCATAAATGATGGTGGGATCTGTCTGCAGCTTCATGCCACGTTTAAGTCGTCGCACAAAAACACCAGCTATCTCACCCCGCTCAATGGTGACTCCCGTCTCTTTTTCCACAATCGATGCCAGAATTAAGGCCTCGTAGGGCGAGTTAAAGGGTAGGTCTGTCGTCCGTTGTTGCCATTCCTCGGCCAACACCGCCTGCATTCGTTGGTGGGCCTGCGACAAAATATCACGATCACTGTCGCCATAACTATAACTGTATGTATCAGGAAAAAACCAACCCTCGGGGTGTTCAATCTCCAGCGACAGGGTTTCGATAACCTCACCATCGTTCAACCCCGTCAACAATTTAACCAACCCCGGTTGCTGATTCAGCAAATGCAGCCATTCAGAAAAACGCAAACCCTCGGGAAAAGTAATCTGATGCTGGACAACTCTGCCTTCCGTCAACATGTCGAGCAGTTCTCTGGGCGTATCACCCGGCTGTAGTTTGTACTCTCCAGCCTTGATCGTGCTTTGCCCAGTAACTCTACTCCAGACAATCAGTACATCAGGCCACTTCAACATGCCTTTCTCTGCCAGACTGAGAGATAACAGGGTTAGCGAGGAACCCGAGGGAACAGTGAAGACAAATTCATCCTCACCCACCTGCATCGGACTATCCAGGTGCCAATTGATGACCAGGAAAACACTGATACCAGCGAGCATAAACGTGAATATCGCAAGCAGGAAGTAACGATGCATCACCCGTAACACGGTAAAGCTTCCTTGAGTCGCTGTTGAATGGATTTGACATGCTCACCCAACGGCCAATGATACCGATCAGCCAGTGAAACCACGGGCCATATGCCAACGACCGAGTTGCACAGGAATACCTCTTCGGAAGAGACCAGCTGTTCCAGTGTTATTCGTGATTCTGTCACTGGAACAGGCAGTGCCGGTAGCAGTACCGACATCAGGTATTCACGCATCACCCCGGCAACACCGCAGTCCGCAAGGATCGGAGTAACCCATTGACCTTCACGAAAACAAAAAAGATTACTGCTCACCCCCTCAACCACAAGCCCCTGCTGATCTAGCAATAGTCCTTCGGGATACTCATCTCCCCACTCAGCTCTGGCCAACACCTGTTCGAGTCGGTTGAGGTGTTTCATTCCGGCCAGCGAAGATGAAATCGCCAGTTTGTGCTTGCATAAAAAAAGGGGTGTTCCGGTGGAAGACCAGTCACAGCTGTAGTTGGGAAACGGAAACCACTGAAACAGGTAGCTGGGAAAAACGGACTCCGGTGGCCGATAACCTGCCCCACCAACCCCTGCCGTCAGGACAATTTTAACAATACCGTTATCCGGGCACTGTGCTAACAGGGTATCCCGATATTCCACCAGCATTCTCTCGTCACAGGGTATTCCCAGGCGGCTGGCACCTGCAGCCAACCGCTTACAATGTAATGACCAGAGAGGAATAGCGCCGCCGGACAGCCTTGTTGTTTCAAACAGACCGTGTCCGTAGTAAAGACCACGATCAAACGCATTGACGCAGTTGGTGTCTTCACCATTTATCTGGGTGATGGGAGAGTGGTTATTCATGGGTGCA
>Ga0098059_1001505_pt1 | contig 11720 bp, 7 predicted proteins | sample 20_taG_FD_92580 | JGI IMG/M metagenome (GOLD analysis project Ga0098059, IMG submission 92580) | Marine viral communities from the Subarctic Pacific Ocean - 20_ETSP_OMZ_AT15318 metaG | ecosystem: Environmental > Aquatic > Marine > Oceanic | place: Subarctic Pacific Ocean | collected 2015-01-19
TACAATTTCTCCTCAAAGCAGTTGGTCTTTAGATTTTAATGGAACTGCAGATTATGATTGGAAAACAAGTAATAGACTTATTCCTACTGATATTATAGAGACTAATTCTGCTGCAGGTTCAAAAATATGGGTCCTTTGGACACCTGATGGAGCAAGTCAAGATGATATGATGCATTATTTCGACACAGAAGAAACTGAATCTAATTGTGCAGATAGATGTCTTTATGCAGGTGATTTACCAACTACAAGCGGTGGCACTATATATCTTGATGATAAAAGTCCATCTTTTGGAAAATCAGGAGGTGTGGTTAATACAAATGGTTCTGGCTCTTATCCAAGTGGGATTGTAAAATCAGATGGAACGGGTGGTTATCAATCTTCTCGCCATTATTATTGCAAAGAAGAAAAAGATTTTGACGGTTCAAGTAATAAAGGGTATACTGGAAATAGCTATACTCAAGAGTCTCAAGTTGATGAATTTTCTGCTTATAATAACTCATCTCCTGTTTTTACTATTAATATGCAAGGAGGGTTTTTTAATAGTGTAGGAGGTGATGGAAATGAAGTTAGCTTTGATGGGGATTTACCTAAATTAAGAGTTCCTCGATTAGCTCCTGTAAAATTTAGCCTTATAGATATGAGCTCTAATTATAAATCGGGTGAATCAGGTATGCCTACATCAGAGATTGTTCATGTTGTAGGGTTTTACTGTAAAGTCCATAAGAACAATAGTGATAATTATTCTGATTCTACTGTAGGATGGTGCGAGAAACATTATGGGAAAAGTGGTAGTATCTACGAAGGTACTGCTCATGGTATAAAGCAAACAGGTTTAAGAATGAGATACATTAATCTTGAAGAGCATAATGTTTTATGGGTTCAATCTTTTGAGAATAATAGAGGAATCTATCAGAGATTTCCATTGTATGGTAATGGTCATCATACAGGATTAGAATCAGATGTAAATAAAGATGGTATTTGGGATGAGACCCATACAACTACAGATGAAGTTCCTAATGGATGTTTAAATTTCCCTTCATCTAATAGCACTGTTAATAATAAAGCTTTGAAAATGCTTTTTGTTAATACTGATAATAATAGTGGAATAGCTAATGGTGGTAATATATATTCAGTAACTAAAGACCCTGATGATAGTAGGGTTATTCTGACATATGAGAAGGATGGTATTCCTTATGCTTATACTCATTCAATAGCTCAACAGACTACTAATGAAGAGTCAAGTGGTGATACTGCTATATCATCGGCTAATAATAAAGAGCTTAGATTTATAAATGGACATCACGATAATAGCCTTACTGCCTATAACGATGGAAGTTATCCTTCAAGAACTGCTCAAAGTGTATCAGATAGAATTATTAATAAAAAGATTACTACATTAAAGCTTGATGGTTTAGATTCATCAGGAAATACTATTAATGCACAAAGACCTGTATTTACATTAAGAAATATTGACTATCCTACACCAAGTACTTCAGACCAATTTGAATGGTATATAGGGGCTCTTTTTGCAAGTACAGGGATACTTGGTATATATCAAATAGATTTATACAAAAGAGTTTATGAGACTACTACTGATGATTATACTATGACTATTTGTGATAAAGATTCTGTTGGTCTTCATTTGACACCTACTAAAGATGAATATCATGAACAGATACCTCATACAACTGTTACTATGGCTCCTGTTTCAGTATCAACATCTGAATCGAGTACTTCAATAACTCCTAATTCAGCAACTCTTGGTGATAGTAATAGTGAAGGTTTTTTTAATACATCTACTGATTATAAGTATAAAATTTCTTTTACCTATGATGGTTATCAAGAATCTCCTCTATCTATAGTATCTGCCGACTGGAATGCATCAATGAACTCTGAGTCGGATGGAACAAATTATGGTAATAATAGTTTAAAAATATCTTTTGGAATAAGGAATATTCCTAAAAGAGTTACTCATTTTAATATATATAGAAAAGATGGCTTAGAAGAATACAGGATAGTAAAAAGTATAAGTGAATCAGATTCAGAATACAACTTTGATTCTACAAAAGATTTGCATATTTTTGAATTTGAAGATATAGGAAATTCTCAAGAAAGTTATGAATCAAGAACTGGAATACCTGAAGTTAATATAAAATCTATGGTTAATTATGCATTATCTACAGAACTAAATAATCAACTTTTTGTAGCTAAGTGTTATATAGCAGAGACAAAGTTTTCTGCACCTACCTATATGTTTAAATCTAAAGTGGGTAACTATAATCAATTTGATTGGTCTAATGATTTCCTAATACTACCCACTATCCCGACTGCTATAGCTTCATTTCAAGGTAGAGTATATGTTTGGGATGATAATAATACTTATAAAATAAATCCTGCAACTTTAAGTGTAGAAGATATATATGAGGGGATAGGTTGCGTAGGTCCAGAAGCTATATCTGTGACAGATTATGGAATGTGCTTTGCTTCAAGGAACAATGTTTATCTTCATAATGGAACTCAAGTTCAGCCAATAGGAGACCCTATACTAAGAAGCTCAAAGAATCCTTATTGGTCTCATAGTTATCAATCTGCTGTAGAGCAGACAATTAATAATGGGGATGATATAAATGTTTCATTTTATCCTAAAAGAAACTGTTTTTTAATATTCCTTTCCGATTATATAGCCACTCCTGATGAATATGGAAATGTAGAAGGAATTGTAGGTAGAGTCTGGTCTTATGATGTTGCAAGGAAAAGATGGGATAGATGGGATTGTCCTAAAGTAAATTCTGTTGTAACCTCTAAGTATGGAGAGGTGCTATTATCAGGAGTTCCAGATACAAGTAAGCCTGATGAATATAGGATTATAAACTATTTAAAAGATGAAGATAATAAAAGGACTTGGAGCTGGGATAGTAAAGATTTTGTATTAGGTCAAGCAACTCAAGATAAGATATTTAGAAGAATTAAAGTTGAAGGTTCTGTAAATGAATCTATTAATAGTACTAATAATGCTCCATCTTCTACTGATGATATAAGAGTATATATAGACGGAACTCTTTCTAAATTAACAAAGAGAGAGGATGGTTCGTGGAATCTTGATACTACTGTAAAAAAAGGTAAAAAATGTACTGTAGGATTCTCTAATCAGACAGGAGAGGTCGATTCTTTTGGAGTAATATTCAGGAGAAGAGGTGCCAAATAAAAAGACAAGAAATAGGATACATGTATCTACAGGGAATCCTGATTTAGATAGAGCCTTTGGTCAGGTATATGATGACCTCAATGATATTAATAATAAAGTAGTACAGCCTAAGACAGTAGAAAAAGCAAAGAATACTGATAAAGTTAAGGGTGTAGAGATTAATGATTCAGATAAAGCCGATGGTAAATCTTTAGTATTTAACTCTAAAACTAATAAGCTTGATTATAAAATTATAACAAGTGAAACTACTTCTTTAAATGAAGTTGATGATGATATAATTCTATTAAATACTTCAATTACATCTTATGCTATAGATACAAGTGTAATAGAATCTGGTAATACTTTAACAGTTGGTAGTGGAGTAGAGTTTGCTGTTACAGAAGTAGATAGAGATATGAGTCAAATAGAAAGTGATATTAGTAATAATGCATCTGAGGTATCAAAGGCAAATAGTACTGCAAGTGTAGCTAAATCGATTGCAAATTCAGCTTTGGCTAATTCAGAATCAAATCAAGAAAATATTAGCGTAGCTATTAGTGCGATAAATTCATTGACAAGCCTCATTTCGAATGAGCTTGGTGTTAGTACTGATGAAATAATTATAGGATAAAATATGAGTACAATAAAAGTAAATACAATCACAACAGCTACAAATTCAGAAGTAGAAGTCGGTGTTCCTTTAAAAATCCTTGAAACATCTGCCCCAAGTGCATCTGATACACATGGTATGCTTTATGTAAAAGAAGATGGAAAGATTTATTATAGACATACAACAGGAACATCAGGTGGTGAAGTAGATTTAACTGCTGCTTCTACAGGTGGCGTGGTGACATCTTCAAGTAATGCTGCTTCGGCAACTAATGCACTTGTATTATATTCAGGCACAGGTGCAGGTGGGATAAAATCTATTGCTGGGATTACATTTGATGGAAGTGACTTAGCTTGTGCAGCTAATATAGATATTACAGGAGACCACGATTTAAGTCTTAAAGATGATGACCAGAAAATTATGTTTGGTGCAAGTGAAGACATATATCTTCAACATGACCATGATAGAGGTTTAAAATTAATACATCAAACAGGAACAGGTTCAGGAAAGCCTATATATTTAACACTACAATCAAGAGAATCTGATATAAGTCTAAATGATAAAATAGGTGTTATAGACTTTCAAGCAATAAATGAAGGTACTGGTTCTGCTGCTATTCTCGTAGCAGCAGGCATAGAAGCTGTTTCTGAAGGTGATTTTGCATCAGATAATAATGCAACAAAACTATCATTTAAAACTGCATCAAGTGAAGCAGCACTTGAAAGAATGTCTTTAAGCTCAGCAGGTCTTTTAACTGTATCTGGTAGAATCATAACAGATGATGGAACACAAGCTACATCAACAACAGATGGTTCTCTTCAAACAGATGGTGGTTTAAGCGTAGTAAAAGATAGTGTATTTGGAGGTGATGTAAAATTAAAACATGATAGTTCAGTTTTATATTTTGGAGCAGATAATGAAGTTACTTTAACTCATAACCATAATGCAGGTCTTACTCTCAATGGTACATTAGTAGCTACAACATTAGATATTTCAGGTGATATAGATGTTGATGGAACAACTAATCTTGATGTTGTAGATATTGATGGTGCTGTTCAAGTGGATAGCACTATAACAGTTGGAGCTAATGATACAGGTTATGATGTTAAGTTTTTTGGAGCTACATCTGGTGCTTATATGCTTTGGGATGAAGACCAAGATGATTTAATACTTGCAGGTGCAGCAAGGGTAGTAGTTCCTAATGGACAACTTGTACTTGGAAGCACAGCAGTCACTTCTACAGCAGCTGAATTGAATGTATTAGATGGTTTAAATAGAGGACATATTATTGTTGGTAATGCAAGTGGTATACCTACTTCATTAGCCCAAGGTACTAACGGACAAGTTCTTACAATGGATTCAAATGGAGATGCAGATTGGGCAGCTCCAGCATCCGTTACTACAGTTACTGTATCTGATAGTTCAGCAAATACAGCATTTCCATTAGTATTTCACGATGAATCTAATGGTTTACTTGATGATACAGATACATTAACATATAATCCAAGTACAGGTTTGTTAGTAGCTCCTGGTGAAATTGAAGCAGCTTCTTTAGATATTAGTGGGGATGTAGATATAGATGGTACAATGGAAGCAGATGCTATCACAGTTAATGGTACTGCTCTTGATACTCATATAGCAGGCATAACAGTTACAAATGCTACAAATGCTACAAATTCTACAAATGCTACTACTGCTACCAATGCTAATCATGTAAGTGTAGCTGATAATGAAAGTACAGATGAAAATAATTTAATACCTTTTATTGAAGATGCTTCTGCAACAGGTAATGTAGGATTAGAATCTGACGGAGATTTTCATTATAATCCATCGACAGGTAAACTTACTTGTACTACAATAAGTCCTTCCACCCAAGCTAATACTTTAAATATGAATGGTGAAGTTTTAGACAATGCAAAGCTACAATCATATACAGAAAAAACTCATACTTTTACATGGGATACATCAGGAAATGCTTCTATAGATTTAGCTAATGCAAATATATTTGTTTTTAATATTCAAAGTACAAAAAATATAACAGGATTCAATGTGACTAATGTGGTTTCAGATGCTAATACTATGCAAAGTTTTACAATTATTATTAACCAACCAACTGGGGGCAGTGATACACCAGGTACTATAGACTTTAGTACAGGCTCATGGTCAGCAACAGATGATACAAGCACATCTAAAACAGGAACTCTAAAGTGGCAAGGAGGAGTTGAGCCTACAGAGTCAAATGCAGTTAGTAAAACTGATATGTATACATTTTGGACTGTAGATAATGGTAACACATTCTATGGATGTGTAGCAGGAGTGGGGTGGTAATGATAGCAGATACTGCAAGAATAAGTAAATTAGAGTATGCTTATGAAACACCTCCTGCTTCATCTCATTCTGATACTAAATCACAAAAGACTAATAGCTATTATGAAGGTTTTTATAGTGATTATTTTAATTCGGGTACTTTATATGATGCTATGAAGTATGCTACTGCTCCCAATTTAAGCCTTAGTTATATAGCATGGATGAAAGTAAATAATACACATACTGGTCACAGATATTACACACAGCCAATAAGGTATATTTCTACTGGCGGTCATAACACCAGTTATACTTATTCTCCAATAATTGTAAGACATTATAGAGGCAGAGGTCCGACAATAAGAGCATATATAAGAACTAATGCTGGTTCATCCAGAAGTCATAATTTTTATAGTTACAATGCAGGTACTGTTCCAGATGATGGTCAATACTTTAATAACTGGATGATGTTGTCATTTAGTTTATATAAACCAAGCTTAGCCTCAACCAGTCTTAGTTGTAAATTTTATATAAATAATACTTATATAGGTGTTCATACTTATGCAAGTACGTATTTTGCAAACAAAGGACTGTTTATCCCTACTAATTATTATATGGCAACTACATCTACAGTATTTCATAGCAGTGGCTATTGTTTATCTCAAAATGCTACTTATTATGGCACAGATGGTCAAACCATTACTCAAGCTGATGTTGATGCTCATTACAATAATGGTGTCCCTGCTGATTGGAGCAATATAACAATGTCATCAGGTCATAATATAATTAGTAATTATTTATTTGGGGATAGTGCTAATGATTCTGTTTCAACACCATTAATAGAAGACCAAAGTAGCAATAATTTAGATATGGATAATAAAATGTACACTCCTGAATTAATAAGTGATGCTCCATAATGCCTAAAAATGTGAGTGAAATACCATATACAAGTATATCTTCTGGAATGGAAGATGACTCTACAAGAGGCAGTGGTAGTAAAGATTTATACCCAAGAACTATTAGAGGATATACTGATGAATCATTAGTTGAGTATGATGAATCTAATAGAAGTACATATAGTAGTTATAATATTCTTAATGTAAATAAATCATTAGAACAATTAACTAAATTAAGTAGATATGATAATGATTCTCTTGATGCAATTAGAATTATAAGCGTCAATTCAGACCATATAAAAATTAAAGGTGGTGATAATGAGATTGTTGATGTAGAAATAGAGAATGGTGGAAGTGGATATTCAAATGGTACATTAACAGCAGAGAGCTTGGGTACTAAGTTTTTAGCCAATTATACTGTAGATTCAAGTGGTGCTATTGAAAATATAGATATTGTTCATCATGGAGCAGGATATACAGATGAGCCAACTATAACAATATCTGATAGTAGTGGAAGTAATGCATCTTTAAAAGCTATTTTAGGGACATTATCAAATACAAACTTAGAACAGGGTGCTCAATTAAATCTATCTATAAGAAGTGATGTAATTGGTAATGCATTAATAAAATCTGATGCAGGAATTGATGCTACTAAATTGCATGATGGCTCTATAACAAATACAGAACTTGGGTATATAAATACCTTATCTTCTAATGCTCAAACACAGTTAAATGCAAAGCTACCTCTTGCTGGTGGTACTATGACAGGAGATATTTCTCATGCTGGAGATTTTGCATTAGATGTAGCTGGTAGTATAGAGCTTAATGCAGATACTATGACAACAGGTAATGGTATTAAATTTAAAGATAATTTGACTAAGTTTGCAGACTTTCAAGTGCATCATTCAGCTACTTGGTTATATTTATATGAAAATGGTGGAGTGTCTAATGATGATTCTTTTGGAATTGAATGTTTAGCTAATGGTGCAACTACAATGCATACTGTTGATACTGCTGCTGCTGCTGCTCATCTTACTTTAAAGGTAGATGGAGATATAGCTTTAGATTCAGAGACAGGTAATTTTATAGCTAAAAAATCTGGAACAGAATTTAGTATAGCTAATTCAGCTTATGCAGGGATGATAGTTGGATATACCTGTATAAGAAATGTTACTGCTACATCAGGACATGATACTATAACAATAGGCACTTCTTTTGCTACTTTACAAACTGCACAAGGTACAGATGTTTCAATAGTATTTAAAGCTCCTCCAAGTGGTAGTGTAGAAATAGCTTTTAGTGCAGGAGTTTATGGTTCATCTAAGGCAATAAACTTAGCTTTATCTGATAATTCTACTTATAATGAAATAAATCAAATACATACTTATGACAATAATACATGGAAATCAGATGAAACAGATAGAGATGTATTAGATGTTAGGTTTGTCGTAACAGGATTGACAGCAGGTACAAGCTATACTTATTATATAGGTGCTAAGGCTTCAGGTGCATCTGCATATATATACCAGGGCTCAACAAGGTCAAACTTATATTCACCACCTATAATTGTAAAGGCTACAGCATTACCTGGAACAATTACAACTGGAGAGTAACTTTTAAATGAATTGGTTCATACAAAATAAATGCAATAAATTATAATGAAGAATTGGAGCTAAATATATATGTTTGGACAACAATACACATCAGGTGATACTATTAAAAATGACATGCTGGCGAATCCTATGATTCAAGCATGGAAGAATAAGTCTAATAAGTACTCTAATATAGCAGATGATTATAGAAATGTAGATTCTCAATTTTATAATCAGGCAGAAGATTTCTACAGAAGAAATGCATCACAGCTTGGTGCAGACCAAATGGCTACCATGAATAGACTTGGTGCTCAGAATCAAGCTTCTATGGGTATGGACCCAAGAAGTGGTATAGGTTTATCTCAGAAACATCAGCAAATGAACAAAATTCAGTCAGACCAAGCAAGACAGCTCCAAGGTAATCTTTTTAATACATGGAAACAAGGTCAGCAATTAGCTGGAGGATATGATACTCGTGGTGATAATGCTATGAATGAGTATGGTAGTTTAACTACAAATGCTTATCAAGCAGGAATACAGCAAGACTTATCTAATCAACAAGCTCAGAATGCCAATAGAGCAGCAATGTGGAAAGGTGGTTTAGGGCTTATGGGTAATTTAATTATGCCAGGAGTAGGTGGTTTAGCTATGAATGCCTTTGGTGGTCAAAAAGGTGCAGATGGTCAAGATATTGATTGGCGACAAGCTTGGTCAAGAGGTTATCAATACCCCGGGAGTAAACAATAATGGTAGTACAATTTGACCCTAAAAGATTTCAGAATAATGCAGCAGATAGAATTGATGATACATTTGATGTGTTTGGTAAAGCTCTGCAAGGTGGAATGCAATCATCAAGATATACTCAAGAGCAAGATACATCTACTGCTGTAGAAGGTGCTTTTGATACAGCTATGAAGAATGAACTTGCTAAATATGGTGACCATGAAAATATTAATCCTAATGAAGTAAGAGCAAATGTTGCAAGGACTGTTAGAGAGCAGATGGGACATATGCCTTACTATCAAGGGGCTGCTGATAAATATGTTTCTGATGATTTAATAACCCAAGCTATAGGTGATGAAGAGTCTTTTAGAGGACAACAGCTTGATAGTTACCTTGCAGGTCAAGATATAGATTGGGGTGGAGATAATATTCCTATGGAATATGCAGGTTATCAGAATCAGTTAGCTGAAAAAATAGCTGCTGATAAAGGTATTTCTATCTCAGAAGCTAATAAAATAGTACAACAAAGCCCTATGTTTAGTCAAGCAAGATTTGACCAAAAGTTAAGACCTTGGCAAATGGATAAAGCTGGAGAATATCAAGGGTATATTAATGAGTTTGCAAGAGAGCATGGTCCTGAATATGTCAATAAGATGGTAGAGCAAGGGCTTCTTGGTGCACCTCATACTAAACTTGGTCAGTATGGAGATAAGCTTCTATGGCCCAGTACTGATGGAGGTTATGGTGAGCCTACAAATGTTTGGGATATTGCAGGTGGTCAAGGCAATCAAGGGCAACATGGAGGAGTAATCCCTAATACTCTTGGTCAAGGAAATTACAATGGGTATACAGAGCCTGTAGATTATATACAAAAAGTTTTTAATAAAATGCCTAATGATAATAGAAATTGGCAAATTGCTGAAGAAGAAAATGATACACTTCCATTTACTTTTAATATTGATTAATGAAATTACATAAGAGAGAACAATATGGCTTATAATTTAAGATACCCTCAAATACAACCTGACAATACAGGTCCTGCAGAAAGAATGTTTAAAATGCAGTATGGTCAAGAGCAGAAGGAAAAGAAACAGCTCATGGCTAAGATTCAAGAGTATAAAACTAATCATAAGAAATTTGCTCCTGAAGAAGTTCAGTTTATGCAACTTAAAGCTATGGAAATGGGAATCCCTTTTTCTACTGATGTCAAAACATCTGATTTACATACAGTAAGTGTTGCAGGTGGAGAGTTCTTAGATAAGCTACTATTTGATTTAATACCTGATAATGCTAAAGAGGCTCTCTTTGGTAGACCAATGAATGAATCTGAAAGAAAATGGGCTTCTGCCGCTGGTACTATAGGTTTTCTTGGTGGATTTGCTGTTCCTTTTGGTCCTGCTAATATGATGATGAAAGCCTTGAGACCTAAGATGGTTGCTATGTTAGGAAAGAATCCTGCTATGCTTAGGAGTATGAGAAACAGTGCAAAAGCTATGGGCTTTAAGAATCCTAAAATATTTAAAGATGCTGTTAAAGCAGGTAGAAAAGGTGAAGGTGGGGCTTATAGTAATTTCATGAAAAAAACTGGAACTACTCCAGATGATTTAGTTAAACAGGCTAATAAAACAACTAAGACAGCAGGTGATGCAGCTAAAATGAATTCATATACAAATGCTAAAGATGTAAAAGATGCTTTCCAGTCAAAAATAGTTAATGACCCTGCTTTTAATTTTGCAGTTAGAGATGCAAGAAGTGCAAAAGAGTATAATACTATAGCTAAAAAGTTCATGCAAGACAAAGGCTGGGGAATGAACCCTGATGGAAGTGTTAATTTTAGAGCCAATGCTGCTATGGATAAAGTTCTTGGAGATTTTACAAAAAATTGGGCAAAAGGCAAAGGAATGTCTGGCTCTCAATCTATATTAGCTCAAGCAAGAGGCTTAGTACCCCAAGGTGCACCTATGAATATGAATGTAGGTAGATATAGAAGAACATCAGGTGGTGGTTTAGAGCAAATGCCAATGGGTGGAGCTCCTCCTATTCAATTAGGACAGGGAGCACAGCCTGTAGGACTATTAAATCAAGGGCCAGCTGGTTTACTTGGTCCAACTCCGGGAATGAATGTATCTACTTGGAGAGGTTTTTAATTAGTTAATGAATGGAACAACAATTTCAGCCCCAACTTAAACCCGAGTTTGTTCAGAATGCTATAACATTATACAAAAAGAACCCCCGTTCCTTTAATGATGATTTTGTAAATCAGATACAGACTCACGCAGAATACTATCAGATTCCTTTCCAAAAAGATTGGAAGGATGAAGATTTTAGACTCCTCGATACAATACAACAAGCAGGTAAAGGTTTCCTTGAAGGCTTTACAACGCTTAAAATGGGTGAAGAACCCAAAACTA
>Ga0098059_1001507_pt1 | contig 11712 bp, 10 predicted proteins | sample 20_taG_FD_92580 | JGI IMG/M metagenome (GOLD analysis project Ga0098059, IMG submission 92580) | Marine viral communities from the Subarctic Pacific Ocean - 20_ETSP_OMZ_AT15318 metaG | ecosystem: Environmental > Aquatic > Marine > Oceanic | place: Subarctic Pacific Ocean | collected 2015-01-19
CGCCAGTAAGGCCTTTACCAGCTTGAAGTTCAGCTAATGCTTTGTTGAAGTCGAAAGATTGAGTCATGTGTCACTCCTGTTTTCTTAATAATACTGAAATGACACAGATTTCTAAACACTACCCTGCCTGAATAACCTTTTTCACGGTACATGTATTTACAGCAGCAATAAGTGCTTTTTTATATTTATCGGGGAAACCTTCAGGCAACCCAATTTCAATAGAAAAACGTTTTTTACCGTTTTCATCTACATTCTCGTTATTTTGTGTCAGCGTCATGCCGTCGGTTGAGATCTCTCTTTGCTGACAAAATTTACGCGCATAAAAACCAGCGCACAAAACCATGCTAACCAAAAAATAGTCAAATGGTTCTGGGTGCTCTGCCCCACCACCGGCATTGATGCTTTGATCGCTTATTACTTCATGCTCACCAAACTTAGCACTCAACTTTTGACCGTCTAACATTGAAACTGAAATTTCCATTGCTAATCCTTATTTTCCAAACAGTAATTCAAAAAAGCCTGGAGGCTCATGTAATTTATGATATTTTTTGCGTAAATTATCGATGGCTTTAAGTGGTTTTTTTGCAGCTTCGAGTCCCTGCTCATTCGCTACTTTTTTTGCCAACTGAGCTTGAACCAGTACTTTATCGAGCCCTTGCACCGACTTCTGAGCTTCTTTATAAAATTTGGCTTTCTTACCTTGCTCTATCAATCCAATAAATTGATCGATAGCACCATTAAATTCTTGCAGCTGGGTTGCTTCAACACTTTGTTTATAAGCCAGCCCAATATTTTTCATGGTCTTTTCTAAATCACTTACGTCATTAGCGGCAACTGTTTGACTAAAGAGTAATACTATTAACAATAAAACTGCTTTCATTCATAAATCCTAAAAAATTAATTGCTGCATACATGCTAAACTTACTGGGGTATTATATAGCATAACGCTTAGATGTCACCACGGAGCTAGTTAGCAAGGTAAAAATCGAGCTTTATAAAATCTATAGAGAAACATATGCCTTTGTTTAAATTATACCGCCTGATAACTTATACCTGCCTGCTATTCAGTAGTTACAGTATTAATGCCTTAGAGATCATATTCATCAATCCTGGCTTTTCAAATTCCATTGAGGCTGAGAGCAATAAAACAGGTGATTTTTGGTTTCATGTTTCTAAAATTATGCAAAATGCTGCCACTGATTTAGATGTGACATTAACTATAAAGTACGCCAACCGAAATCATATTTTAATGAAAGAGCTGATCCAGCAGGCCATTAACGATAAGCCTGATTATCTGATATTAGTAAACGAAAAAAATGTCACCAGCCAATACCTATCTAAAATAGACAGTAACAAGGTTCCCATTTATTTTTTATTAAATCGCCCTTCCCCTGCGTCTCTCGAGCAATTGCAAAAAAATGGCGTCAATGTGGTCGGCAGTATTACCCCAAATAATCGTGTTGCAGGTAAATCATTGATGCAGCAGCTTTATAAAAAGTTTACCAATAAAACAAAAACGCCAGCTCATACATTAGCTTTACTAGGGGACTACACAACCCCTGCTTCCACTTTACGTACCCAAGGGTTAATGGATTTTTTAGCGCAAACACCCAAAGTAACCTTAACCGCTAAAGAGGTTGCAAATTGGTCTGAGCAAGAAGGCTATATAAAAACCATGGCCTATATGCAACTTGCGCCTGAAATTAACATTATTTGGTGCGCTAATGATGCCATTGCGTTTGGTGCTAAAAGAGCATTAACCCAACTAAACAAACAATCGCAGGTTTTTGTGGGTGGGATTAACTGGGATTCTGCGCCTAATAACGCATACGCGCTTGATATATCGATAGGGGGTCATGTTTTATTAGGGGCTCATGCAATTATAAACTTATTTGATAACCATACTGATTTAAAGCGTTGGCCACTTTTTCACAGCACTAATGATATTTTTCAGCCACTCAACGATACAAATAAGCCTTTATATAATGCAATTAATGCGAATAATCTAGCCGAAATAGACTTTTCGCAGTTTAGTAAAACCCGCCCAGACAAAGTTGAATTTACTATAGAGAACTTACTACTCGCGCTTGAGTAATGTAACTGTAAAGCCCCTTTACAGTTACATTGATTACTTTAAACGTCGTTATTTATGCTCTATTAGATAACCAGAGTGTTTGATACGGTGCTAATTGCATAGTTTTAAGCTCTTCATCCAGCACTGTTTTAGAGAGCAGCTCATACCATTGCTGTGTATTTATTAAGTTCAAATCGGCCAAGGTTAAGCTTTGTGGCTGACTGCTGATATTATAAATACAAAAAATACTTTGCTGGCGGTCAATGCTTTGTCGCCAAAAACCAAATAACCCCTCTCCTAAATGCAAAGTGAACTGTGTTGCATTAGGATGAAATGCCGCTTGCCTTTTACGCACTGCTAATAACTGTTTTACTCCGTTGAATACTTGATGATGATGACTATATTTTTCTGCAATTGCCGCTAATAATTTTGACTCTTGCCAGCGATGACGGTTAATGGCGCGATTGTGCTGCGAATTATCAAAGCGTTCATAGTCATTAGTGGTGCCAAGTAAACTATGTATATACAGCCCTGGGATCCCCTCCATTGCAAACATAATGGCGTGAGCACATAAAAAGCGCTCAAGGCCAAATTTATCCGCGCCATTATGCGTCCCTTGTAAGGCATCAAACAAGGCAATATTTAGCTCATACGGGGTATGTGTGCCATCGTGACTAGTACGCATTGAAACGCGCCCACCAAACTGCATGGTGGTACTGACTAATGAAGCAACCTCACTGGGTTGCAGCAAGCCTTCAATTGGCCTTAAACCAATGCCATCGTGAGAAGCAATAAAATTAAAATACGCAGTGCCGTTTTGTGCAGGCGGCATACTCATCATCCAATGCTTAAGCGCCGTACTATCGCCACTAAGTAAGGTATGCAACAACAACGGCGGCAAGGCAAAGTTGTAAATTGCATGGGCTTCGTTGGCATTACCAAAGTAAGACAAGTTCTCCTGATTGGGAATATTAGTCTCGGTGATGATCACCACACTTGGCTCGGCATGCTCAATCAGCGTTCGTAATAAACGTACTACTTCGTGGGTTTGCGGTAAATTTATACAACTGGTATTAAGTTGTTTCCATAAAAAGGCCACAGCATCAAGGCGAAATAAGCGAATACCGTTGTCTAAATAATGACGAATAATGCCGACAAACTCTTTTAACACCTCGGGATTTTCAAAATCAAAATCCACTTGATCATGACTAAATGTGCACCATACATGTTTTTCACCACTGGTTGTTGTTACCGTATTTAATAGTGGCGATGTACGAGGACGAACTACTTGGCTTAAATCGTCAGTTAAACTGGCTGTTTTAAAGTAATCTTTTCCGGGGTGTGTATCAGTTAAAAAGTTTTCAAACCAAATACTTCGACTAGAGCAATGATTAATGACTAAATCCGCCATCAGTTTTACATCTTTTGCAATCGCGTTAATGTCTTGCCAGTCACCCAGCGCTTCATTAACGTGTGCATAGTTCATTACCGCAAATCCTTCATCTGAGCTATACGGATAAAAGGGTAAAATGTGCAGTGCATTAAGCTGATGATCGCACTGCTCTTTTATAAAGCGATGCAAGGTTTTTAAAGGCGCCTCTAAAGGGGTGCCTACGGCTAAATCACTGTCTTCATGGTTTATTATCGAATCGCCATAGGCAATTAGCACAACATCTTGCTCATCCCAGCGGTTAGTGTGTGGCGTGGGATCGCGAAGTGGGTTATCACCTAAAATTAAGGTGATCAATTCTTCAGTCAATTCGCTTATTGCTATCGGTAATTCAACATCTTGATAAATAGCATGTAAATGTTGTTCAACTCGTTGAAAAAAAAGTTCTTTAACTATATTCACAGGCGCCTCGTTTAATGATGTTAACTGTATTGTTCGTTATCTAGCTCAACGGCTTCTTTTAAACGCTCAAGTACGTCTGGCATTGCCGAGGCCACACGATTCCAACTCGGCACAAAGGGTGCTTCCATTGGGTTTTCTAAAAAGTGCTGACCGGCATTCATGATATTTTGCGCAAACATTTCAACGGCTTTTTCTTCTTGGTGAATATCCAGGGTTAAACCGTTCATTAGTGCATCATTATGATAGGTTTCAATAAAATCTAAACCAATACGGTAATATGTGGCTTTTAATGAGCGAATAGTTTCGCTGGTAAAGGTAACCCCTTGCGTTGCTAATTTTCTAAATAGTGCTTTGGTGATATCAATCGACATTTTAGAAAGGCCAGCGGTTTGGTCGTCGAGCGATAATTCCTGATGTTTATGATCGTAGTTATCGGCAATATCGACTTGGCATAATCGGTTATGAGAATAGTTACGGTACATTTCGCTTAATACGCCAATTTCTAATCCCCAGTCGCTAGGAATACGAATATCGTTTAATACATCGCGCCTAAACGAAAACTCACCCGCTAATGGGTAGCGAAACGAGTCCATGTACTCAAGGTAATCACGGCTGCCTAAAATGGTTTTAAACGAGCGCAATAACGGAGTAACCAATAGCCGAGAGACACGGCCATTAATTTTTCCATTGGCGGTACGCGGGTAAAAGCCTTTACAAAACTCATAGTTAAATCGAGGGTGTGCCACAGGGTATATTAACCGCGCTAATAAGCCTCGGTCATAAGTTAAAATATCACAGTCATGCAAGGCGATTGATTCAACCTCAGCGGTGGCTAATTTATACCCCATGCAATACCACACATTACGCCCTTTACCGAGCTCGCGTGGCGCCACACCTAAGGCTTGAAGCTCTTTGTCGAGCGCTTGTAAGCGTGGCCCGTCGTTCCAAAGTACTTTGTGGTTTTGATCAAGCGCTTTAAAAAAGTTCAGTGCATAACGATATTGGCTTTCGTCGGCTCTGTCTAAGCCTATGGTAATTTGTGATAAATAAGGTACTTTTTGCAGCTCTTTAACAATATTTTGTAGCGCGGGGCCTTCTAACTCACTAAATAATGAGGGCAAAATAAGCCCCATGGGTCGCTGCTTACTAAAACTCAGCAACTCTTTTTCTAAATCGTCTACGGGTCTGTTGGCAATATTATGTAACGTTGTAATGATGCCATTTTGATAAAAATCAGCCATGTAAACTATACTCCTCAAAATTGGGTAAAATGCTGTTAATACAAGGTAATGCAGTGATTTCTTCTACCCAGCCTAACGGCGCTGGCAACTGAGAATAACGCGCTTTGTTATGGGTTAATTTAACCGGCTTTTTACTCTCTGGATTGGCAATAATAATGGCAATATCTGCCTCTTCTAGCATTTGCTTATCGTTATCACTATCCCCAAGCGCAATAATGCTTAGCGGCTTAGTAAACTGCGCAGTAAACTGTTTCACCAGCCATTGCTGCGCCATGCTTTTATCGGTATTTTTACCAATGTGGATAAAGCGCCCGCCTACTTTAACGTCGTAGCCGTACACTGTTATTGCGTTTATAAATTCGTTAAGTTTGTGCTCTTCGCCATGCCAGCAGAGCGGATCTGAATATTGACGATTCTGTGCTTGCGCCGCCTGTATCTCGTTTAACCCTGTGATGTGCATTACCTGCTCACACGATAACTCACTGAATAAACTATATTGGTCGCTGTAGTCTTTTTTTAAATGTGTTAAATCAGCCCATAAATTGCTAATGGGCGCCGCAAATGAATAACACCAATAGCCTTGGTATTCGCTGCAGCCAATGGGTCTGAGGGTAAAGTAATTTTCAGGAATATAGACAGCCGAGCCATTTTCAACAATAAAAGGCTGTTTAATATTGAGCGCTTGTTGCAGTGCCACCACTTCACTAAACGTTTTACTGGTGTTAAATACCACCGGCACACCGCTGTATTGCAGCTCTTGTAATAAAGTGTCGACCGCTTCGGTGTTGTAGTCTCTATGATTTAATAACGTACCATCTAAATCGGTAAAAATAATGGGCTGACCAATATTGTCGCTAGTTAACTGCATTGCGACTACATCACGGTGACTATCAAGCTCTATTAACGCATTTGCTTTGGCACTGAGGGTACTTAAATTTTCTCGGGTAATACGCTCAAAGTGAGAAATAAACCAAAGCAGCTGCTCGTCGGTCATGGTACCTGCGCCTTGGCCTTGTTTTGCGATTAGCTTGTGCTCTTGCTCTTGTCGCCATGCAAATACATCGTCAAAACTCGGCGCTTTAAGCATAATTGTGTAGTCAATTTTATTAAATACGGTTTTATACTCATTGGCTAAACAGCTATTAATACAGCGGCGCCATAGTCCTTGCTGATCGTATGATTTTTCTAGCTCATTAATAGGCTCAATTAAGGTAAAAGGCTGCTGTGGCTCACTGGCTACACACCACCCTTCTAAAATAACAATATCGACTGGCTGGCTATTGGTTAACCATTTATTTTTTGCTACGGGTTCATCTTGTTGTTTGTCAAAACGTGGCAGCGGTACATTAACCTCTTTATTTAACAAGCGACTAATGGTTTTATCCATAAGGGCAACATCATGTGTGCCTGGAACTCCACGGGTGGCAAATAAACAATGCACATCTTGTGCTAGCTGCTGACGTTTTTGGGTTGATAAATAAAAGTCATCAATAGAGAGTGCGACACAATTTAGGTGGGTGTTTTGCTCAAACCAAGTCACTAAATAGTCACCAAGCGTGGTTTTTCCTGAGCCTTGGCAGCCGTTGATGGCAACAAATAAAGGCGCATTTTTTTTGCTGGTTAAAATATCCTGAGCAATCACAGAAAAATACTGCTCACTAATATATTGATATTTCAACGGCAATTGATGTTTTACTAAAAAAGCATTTATATCCACACTATTGGCCTCCAATATAACAATCCCTGATTCAACTATAGGGTATGAATAAGGAAATGCAGTTACTAGACCAATATTATTTATTGTTACTTTTTAGTAGGTTAAAAAAAAAGCGCATTTAAAATGCGCTTTTTTGGTGCAATATTTTTAACCACAGTGCAAATTTAATTCTCGTTGCTCTGTGCTTTTGGGAATACTAAATTTAATACTATGCCTAAAACAGCGCATAAGCTCACACCTTCAAGGCTGAACTGGCTGCTACCAATGTGCATACCACCAATACCGCAAATTAAAATAAGCGCCACAATACTTAAATTGCGTGGTTCGCTTAAGTCATCGCCCGATTTAACTAAGGTATTTAAGCCAATAACGGCAATAGAGCCAAATAATAAAATCATTATGCCGCCCATTACAGGGACCGGAATGGTTTGCAAACCCGCGCCCATTTTAGCCACAAACGCTAAACAAATTGCAATAATGGCAGTCCACATCATCACTTTAGGGTTAAAGTTTTTAGTTAGCATTACCGCACCGGTTACCTCTGAGTAAGTGGTGTTAGGTGGGCCGCCAAATAATGATGCAGCAGACGTGGCTAACCCATCACCAAATAAAGTGCGATGTAGCCCTGGCTTTTTCAAATAGTCTTTTTTTGTAACTTGGCTAATTGCCATCATGTCACCAATGTGTTCAATAGCAGGCGCAATTGCCACCGGCACCATAAACAAAATTGCTTGCCATTTAAACTCTGGCAGTACAAAGTTAGGCACTGCCAACCACTGTGCATTACTGACTGTTTCAAACTGCACTACACCCATAAATAACGAAAGCGTGTAACCGGCAACAACACCGGCTAAAATTGGGATCAGTTTAAATACTCCTTTGCCCCACACGGCAAACAATAAAGTTACTAGTAATGAGAACATAGAAATAATAATGGCACTGTCGTAGGCAATAATTTGTGTACCACCATCGCCACTTTTACCCATTGCCATATTAACCGCAGCTGGCGCGAGTGCTAGGCCAATCACCATAATCACTGGGCCGACCACAATTGGCGGCAAAATTTTATGTAAGGTTTTTGTGCCTTTAAACTTCACCAATAAACTCAACAGCATATAAGTAAAGCCCGCTGCCATTAAGCCGCCCATAGTGGCGGGTATGCCCCACATTTGCACTGAGGCAATAATGGGTGCAATAAACGCAAATGACGAGGCTAAAAAAATAGGCACTTGGCCTTTAGTGACAAATTGAAACAACAAAGTACCTAAACCTGCGGTAAACAACGCAACACTCGGATCGAGGCCGGTTAAAATAGGTACTAATACCAGCGCACCAAACGCTACAAATAGCATTTGGGCACCCGTTAAAATGGTTTTTATTGAAAACGTAGAATTATTTTGCACTGCTAAACCCTAGTAAACCGTACCGAAAATTTTATCACCTGCATCCCCTAATCCTGGGATAATGTAGCCTTTTTCATTAAGGTGGCTATCAACTGAGGCAGTAAAAATCTCTACATCTGGGTGAGCAGCTAATGTTTTTTCAACGCCCTCAGGCGCAGCAACCAGTACAATAACTTTAATTTCTTTACAGCCCGCTTTTTTAAGCATATCGATAGTGGCGATCATAGAGCCACCAGTAGCCAGCATAGGGTCAATCACTAAGCTCAAACGCTCATCAATATTACCTACTAGCTTTTCAAAATAAGGTACTGGCTCAAGTGTTTCTTCGTTACGCTCTAACCCCACTACACTCACTTTAGCTGCTGGGAGTAATTGCATTACGCCGTCCATCATCCCAAGGCCCGCACGTAAAATTGGCACAACGGTAATTTTTTTACCTTTAATATGCTCAACTTTAAGTTTATTACCGTCCCAACCTGTAATTTCGTTATCTTCTAATTCTAGGTTTTTAGTGGCTTCGTAAGTTAATAATGTCCCAACTTCTGAACACAACTCTCGAAAACTTTTCGTGCTAATTCCATGCGCGCGCATTAAACCTAACTTATGTTGAACAAGGGGGTGAGAAATAACGTGAATAGCCATAGTAATAAACCTAGTGATAAAAAATTTGACGTATTTTATATTAAAACAGGCCGTTTGACTGTTAATTTTAGCCCTGATTTCATAGTTCGTGCCAAAATATTTAATTTAGCCATAACTGTTCAACTTTTTGTGTTTATGAGTTGTTACTGGCTAACCAATTATTTACCTGGGCTTGCATGTAGCCGTTAATTTTTTTGTGCTCGGGGCTCCACCCAAGTAAAAACCGATAAAAGTCTGCCCACGCCACCGGCCATAAATGAGCCCATTGTGCAATAACGTCATCCGCATTCACTGCTGGTTGGTAGTGACTGAGTGCGTTTTTAAACTGGCTAAAATAATAATCGAGGTAAGTTTGTGCGTGTTTGTGAAGCTCAGAATCATCCATACAACTGGTCATAAAATACATAACATCTACCACCCCAACACCCGCACCCACATATTGAAAGTCATAACCGAGTATATGCCCTTGGCTATTAGCGGCAAAATTAGCAAGCTTGGCATCACCATGAATTAACGTTTGGTAGTCACATTGTTTTAACGCGTTATTTAATTGAGTAGCTGCCTGTTTAATATCGGACTTTTCGGGCAAGTTATTAAATTCATCAGGCCGGGTATCTAAATGCCAATAGCTTCCTTGCGGCCATAAGCCATCAAACTTTGTATTTAAATGAAAGGCATGAAACTGTCCCAACCACTTTAATATGGCTTTTATATTCTCGGTGGTTGCTTGGGTGTATCCCAGCTTTGAAAAATCTTTAAACACCAAGGCAAATTCATCGCCTTTGTTGATTGCTTTAATGCATTCAATAGCTGCCGCTTGCTTGGGCAGTTTATGGCTAAATTGCTGATAAAACGTATATTCAACGTGGTAAGAGTCACGCTTCCTAGTCAGCGCAAAGCTGCTTTGTTTAATTTTAGGGTGATTAATATGATCGGGTACTTTAATCGCTTTAATCACACAGGCTTGTTCATCAAGTTGGCACTTCACAATTTGACCACAGCCACTCCAAAGCGAGGTTAGGGTTTCGCCAATAGCTATACGTTGAAAATGCGGGATAAGTAACGGAAGATAAAAAGACATAGCCATATTAGGTTGCTAAATTTTAGTTAGCTTAACATTAGACGGTGTTTTTAATAAAAGGTCTTAGTAAAAAGCTCTGTATGTTTTTTCACAACCCTGTATGTAAAAAACGAATGCTAGTTTTTGAATGGGCGGCAAAATTATCTATGCCACTACAAACTTATCGTCGAATTGAGCGCTTTACCCGCTGAAATACTTTGTTGTATCCATTTTAGTTATGGCTTTGTTTAACAATAGAAAGGATAAGACTATCAATGTCATTATTCACTGCGCAAATACTACTATTACTTAAAATCACATAACCAAAGTTAAGGTCAGTGATAGAGCGTGATAGCGAGACCCAACCACGATTAAATCCAGCAAAGCCAAGACTGCTATTCTTTGCGTCAACAACATAGCTCATACTCCAGCGCCCATTAGTGTTTGGCGCGGGCTTTATCATCAGATCAATTAATTTTTCTGGTAGCAACCCTAAACCATTATAATCACCATCGTTGTTGCGCAACACAGCCATATTAAAGCGTGCTAAGTCTATTGGCGTTGTCTGTAAACCAGCAGCTGCTTTCTCATTAAAATAAACCATGCCCGTGACTTTGCCGGAATTATCGTAAGGTGTTGCCGACTTTTTGATAACTTTTTTAGTAATGTTAAAAGTAGAATCCTTCATATTTAGAGGCTTAAACACGTATTGCTGCATATAGTCTTCAAATGCCATGCCTGACACATCTTCAATTAAAAGTTGCACCACTGAATACCCACCACCAGAATAAGACCATTTTGTATCGGGCACATGAATAAGTTCAACAGATCCGGCGCCATTGTTATTGCCATTTAGTGAGTCAACTATAGATGTTAACTTTTCTGGAGACTCCCAGCCTGTATATGGGCCAAGTGACAAGCCTGAAGTGTGAGATAAGATATTTCTCAATGTTACTTTTTTTGCGTTAAACTCAGACTTAGGGATCTGCCAACGTTTGAGGTATTGGTTTATTGGCGCATCTAAATCGACTTTGCCTTGAGCTACAAGTTGCATTACTCCCCAAACAGTAACCAGCTTAGAAATAGACCCTACGTTAAACATTGTGCTTTGGGTAATCTCAGTTTTGGCTGCTACGTCGGCAAAACCATAGGATCGAAACTCTAGAACTCTATTTCCATTGACAAATGCAAGTGCAACACCAGGAGCTTTGTGTTTATCTAAAATCTTTGGTATGTCATCTTCCAAGCGCTCTGTGATCTCAGACACATCAGTAAACTCTTCAGCGGTAGCAAGACTAGCTAAAAACAATGTAAATATTATCAGTATTGATTTAATCATAACTTTCCTTAGTTCGTAAAACGCCAATATAAACAGACTTGAAATAGTTGGCTAAAATATTAAACAGTGTGAAAACAACCAACGGTTTTTTTTCGTTTGAATATTCTTACTAAATACCGTTTGTTACCGATAAGTATTTGCTTTTACCGAAACTGACATAATAAATAGTTAAAAAAAGCAATTTGAATATATTACTACCAAAAGAATTTTTAATAATAATTCCTTTGTCAGTAATTGAGGCTACAGGAAAAGTTTGGCTTGAACTGTAGTGGTCAACTAATTTTGGCCACAGTTTTAGAATCTTGATATCTAATCTCAGATTCATTCGGCGCTAAACCAGCATTATAATGATGTGGTCTAACATTATTGTAATATCCGTTGATA
>Ga0098059_1001509_pt1 | contig 11709 bp, 8 predicted proteins | sample 20_taG_FD_92580 | JGI IMG/M metagenome (GOLD analysis project Ga0098059, IMG submission 92580) | Marine viral communities from the Subarctic Pacific Ocean - 20_ETSP_OMZ_AT15318 metaG | ecosystem: Environmental > Aquatic > Marine > Oceanic | place: Subarctic Pacific Ocean | collected 2015-01-19
AGGTACACAAGGATAATTAAAATGTTATGGATATTATATCAGGAGATGTTAAATGGCAAGTACATACACAACTAATTTAAGGCTGACTAAGCAGGGTGATGGAGACAACCCTAATAGTTGGGGTCAGGTTCTAAATGATGGTGTCATTAGTCTTGCTGATGAAGCAATAGCAGGTTATACTACTGTATCTATTGGTAGTGCTGCAACAGTAAATTTAACAGCTAACGATGGTGCTGATGATCAATCACGATCTGCTTTCTTAGAAATCAAAGGATCAGTAGGAGGAGTAGCAACTTCAATCTTTCTTGTTGTTCCTAGCAATACTAAATCATATTCTATATTAAATAAAGCTACCTATACAAGTACTAGTAATGTAGTTATGATGAGAGTAGCAGGTAATACTGGTGTTACTTTAGGACCATCAAGTACAACTTTTCAACATGTAGTTTGTGATGGAACTTCAGTAAGAAGTGCTAATCTTTTACCTAATAATGTTTGTATAGCTGATAATTTATTTGTAGGTAATAATGCTCAAATAGCAGGTACTGTAACAGTGGCAGGAGCAGGTACTTTTAAAGCTGCTGTATCTGTAGAAGGTGCGGCTAAGTTTGCTTCAACGGTTACTGTATCAGGAGCAGCTAATTTTAAAAGTACTGTGACAGTAGAAGGCGCACAAGTTAATAAAAGTACAATACTTCTTGAAGGAGCCGTATCACTTGATGATGCACCTGTACACCAAACAATAACAACGATTGCAGATGCAGCAAGTATTGTAATGAATATGGCAACCAACAATCAATTCTTAGTAACTCTAGGTGGTGATAGAACATTAGCAGCCCCTACTAATTTAACAGTAGGACAGACAGGACATATCTATTGTATTCAAAATTCTGGAGGAGGTCATACTCTAGGCTATAATTCTGTATTTCAATTTGCAGGAGGTTCTGATCCAGTTGTAACACCTGCGGGAGGAGCAGTAAACTTATTAGTATTCTCTGTAAGAGCTACTGATAAAGTTGATGCAGTAATGGTAAACGATCTTAAATAGGTAAGTATTAATGACTACGCTATCTAAAATTAAACTGAAGCAAGGTCTTCATAGAGAGTCTACTCAATATGAAGAAGAAGGCAAATGGTATGATGGAAACCATGTGCGCTTTCGTTCAGGTAAACCTGAGAATATGCGTGGATATGAAACTAAAGTAAGTACTGCATTTGAGGGAAGTGCTAGAGATTTAATTACGTACCAAAGCGGAAATAATAAAAAGAGGGCTGTCTTTGGTACACCTGATAGGCTTTATGAACATGATGGTGATAGAGTTGTAGATATAACACCAATTACAACAGCCGTTACTTTAGCAAATGTTTTTGGTACTTCTTCTGGTAGCACTAGAGTATGTTGCTCAGATGCTGCACATGGTAGAGTTGTTGGAGATTATGTTTATTTTACTTCATCAGCAGCATTTAATAATGTTAGTCTACAGGGTAATACCTATGAAGTTGTATCAGTAGATAGTGCTGCTGTATTTACAATATCTGTAACAGATGCTGCTAATGCTACAGCAAGTGATACAGGGTCAGCTACATTTAATTATTTAATACCTACAGGTAATTCAATAGCTGTTGGTGGTACAGGCTATGGTGCTGCAGATTTTAATGCAGCAGAGCCAACTTCGGTTGGTATTAGTAAAATTACTACAACAGAAAGTAATACTTTAGTAACAGTATCTTGTGCAGCAGCACATGGAGGAGCAGCAGATGATACAGTATTTTTTATACCGTCTTCTATTGGTGCCGTTCCTGCAACAGTTGGTGGTAATTTAATTTTAACTAAGTCATCTTTAGGTGGAGTTGCTATTGGAGGACCAGAGTTTACTATTGTATCTATAAATGGTACGCAACTTATTTTTAATGTTGAAACAGCAGCATCTGCAGGTGGTGATGTTACATCTAATATTGACATGACTGCTCGTATTTATCCACAAGAAGCTGGATCAGCAGCAGCTACACAAAGATCATGGAATGAACCAGCTAGTGCAGATGCAACTGATATTGTTTTTGATATAACACAATGGAGTCTTGACAACTGGGGAGATGATGTTGTAGCAAATAGAAGTGGAAGTAATATATTTTATTTTGAAAGTGATGCTTCTACTGTACCTATTAGAGCTACATCTATAACAACTTCTCCTATTAGTGTCAACTCAATTGTTGTATCACCTAATGATAGACATTTAATTTGTTTAGGGTCTAATTCTTATTCTCCTACTGCTACTGTTAGTGGTACTTTTGATCCAATGTTAGTACGTTGGTCTGATCAAGATGATCGCACTAATTGGGTTCCTTCAGTAAGTTCTACATCTGGTGAGGTTGTTCTAACTGATGGTACTAAAATTATAGGTGGTCTTCGTTCAAGAAGTGCTATTCATATTTGGACTGATAATGCTATGTGGACAATGCAATATGTTGGACCACCATTTACTTTTAGATTTACACCTGCTGGTACTAACTGTGGAATGATAGCACCACATGCAGCAGTAGACTATAATGGTATTTCATACTGGATGGGATACGATAACTTTTATAAATATGATGGTCAAGTAAGAGTTCTTGATTGTACAGTACGTAGATTTATATTTGATAGATTAGCTACTAAATATAGTACTAAAGTTTATACAGGGGTTAATTCAGAGTTTAAAGAAATTATTTGGCTTTATGCTTCTGATGGATCAGGAGTTACGGAGTGTGATAGCTATGTAATATTTTCTCCTGAGAATAACTATTGGACTTATGGTACAGGAGTCTTTACAACCTTTGCAGATAAAGAAGTATTTGGTAATACTATTACTACAGGTGTCTCTATTAATGCTGATGGTTCTTCTACTGGTAATAATAAATTATTTAATAATGAACCTGCAGATTATTACACAGAAAATAATAGAACAATAACTTCTTTTATAGAGTCTGCTGATTTTGATATAGAAGATGGTAATCAAATATTATTTATGAATAGATTAATACCTGACTTTGATTTAAATACAGGTAAGTTAAGAGTAAAGATTATTACTAAGAAATATCCAGAGAGTAATGAAGAGATAACTAAGGAGTTTGATGTAACTCAACAAACAGATAAAATTAATTTTAGAGCAAGAGGAAGGCAAGCAAAAATTAGGGTATCTTGTAGTTCACAGGGATCAAGCTGGCAGTGGGGATCAGTCAGACTAGGGTTCCAAGGTGATGGACAAAGATAATGGCAAGATACCCGACATTTCCTACAAGATTTATTGATACAAGTGATGAAGAGTTAAGAGAGTTATATACAACTTTAGAAACATGGTCTGGTCTTTTAACAAGTGAATTAGAAACTAGAGATGTAGATGTAGATGCTGCACCAGCTACTAATATTTATACAGTGGTTACATTATCAGAGATAGGAAGACCACGCAAAGGAGATATAGCATATGCAGCAAGTGCAGGAAAGTATAAAGGATATGTTAGTCTTGGATCAGAAACATCTTGGCAGGATTTAAACTAATGAAAAAAATGTCATCAGAACAGTACTATGATTTAATTAACAACAGTACCTATGTTAGTAATCTTAATCAAGGTAATGTTGTTGATCCAACTAGATACTTATTAACACAGAAAATGGAAACATTTAAAAAATTAAAGCCTACTGAAGATTCTAACTTCATGGCAGATCAAACAAAAGCACAGTCTAATTATGGAAGAATAGATAATGGCAGTACAAAATAGTCCTCTTGGAGAATTAGAAGCTATAAAAAAGATAGCAGAACGAAGACAAGCTATGGGTGCGCCTCCTCCGGGTGCTGGTGGGCCTCCTATGCCTCCTAGTGGCCCTCCCGGTCCTCCTCCGGGTGTTGGTGGGCCTCCTATGATGCCTCCTAGTGGACCTCCTGTGATGCCTCCTAGTGGACCTCCTATGGAAATGCCTGAACCTAAAAATTTAAATGGAATATTAAAAGAACTTGCAAAAAAAGTAATAGTTCCTGATTTAGTTAATAGAGCTACTTCTCCAGAGACTAAAGAAATTATGGAAAAGAAAGAAGAACAAGAAGAAGAGGCAGCATTACAACAAAAAGCAAGTGAAGAAAATCTTATTATGGCAGCAATGCAAAGAATGGCTGGTGATCAAAATCTTGCTATGGAAAGCGGTGGATTAATGGGTATGGCTGCAGGTGGATTTGTTGGACAAGTGCCGGGAAGAGGACATGGTATGGAAGATAATGTTTACATGCCAATAGTAGAAAGGCAAGCAGGGCAACAGGTAGGTACACTTGCTGTTAGTCCTGATGAATACGTAGTTGATGCTCACACAATGTCAGCACTTGGTAATGGAAGTGCAGATGCAGGAGCAAAAGTTATGGATCAAGTAGTAGAAGGTGTACGAGAAAAAGCATTTGGTACAGATAAACAACCAAATCAAATTAACGGATTGGCAGCACTTAGGCCAATGATTGAAAGGGCATAACAATGAGTTTTTTATCATCACTATTTGGATATTCAGATAAACCAGCAACAACATCAAAAGTATCTTATATCCCTCCTGAATTAAAAAAGTATGTTGAGCAAGTTTTAGGAGATACCCAAGCTTTGTATGAACAACGTATGGGAGAAGGTTATATACCTTATACTGGACAAACTATTGCTGGCTTTACTCCTGAACAACTTCAGTCTCAAGAAGGTTTAAAAGCTCTTGTAGGTTCACAACGTCCTTATCAAGAGGAAGCTCTTGGAATAATGAGAGGTGGTAGTGAACAATTTACTGCAGATACAGCTAAAAAATATATGTCTCCTTATCAAAGAGCAGTTATAGATGAAGAAAAAGAACAAGCTCAACGTCAGTACGAAAGAACTCAAGTTCCTAAATTTGAAAAAGATGCTGTAGCTGCAGGGGGTATGTCTGGTCTTGGTACAAGGGCTGCTGTAGAAGCTGCTGAAAGAGCTACAGGACAGAATAGATTGCTTGCTGGTATAGAAACTAAGGGACTTCAAAAAGCTTATGAAGATGCTCAAAAACAATTTGAAAGTCAAAAACAAAGAGAACGTCTACAAGCTGCAGATATTTCACAAACAGGTCAAAATATATTTAGTGCTGGTCTTGCTGAACAAGGACTTCTTCAAGGTATAGGAGAAGAAAAAAGAGAGATGCAACAAGCAGGTTTAGATGAAGCTCTTTATAAATGGAGACAAGAACAACAGTTTCCTGAACAACAACTTGCTCGTTATATGACTTCTATTTATGGTAATCCTATGATGGAACAACCTACTTATACTACTACAGCAAAACCAGAACAAGCTTCTATGGGTAAGAGTTTATTAGGTTTAGGTCTTGCTGGTTATAGAGCAGGAGGTGGCTTTACACCGGGAGGATTTAGTTTTGGTAACATTTTTGGTAAAAAAGCAGGTGGTGGTCAAGTAGGAGGACTTAGTACACTATATAGACAAGCTGGTTCTCAAGTAGGAATGCCACGTTATTCAATAACTGGTGATGAAATTTTTACAGAAGAAGATGCTCCTGACTTTATAGAAGAGGGTAGTGGAGATCCAACAAGTAGACAGGAGGCTTTTATACGGCTTGCTGAAAATATTGGAAAAACAGAAGAAGCACCTGCACCTAAACCAACACCTGCACCTACTACAGATAAACCTAGACGTAAAACAGTAGCTGAACTTGTAGCAGAAATTAGAGGTAAACCACAAGATGCAGTAATGGCAGGTATAAGTGCATTTCTTAAACCTTTTGGTACACCTGCTGATATGCCGGGAGCTATGGCAGAGGCTGATAGAGCATCAGAAGTTGCAGCAGCTAAAGAAGAATTAAAAATAGCTAAAGAAGAAACTGAAGCTACAGCTAAAGCTAGAATAGCACGAGAAAAAAGTCTTAAAAAATTAATGAGTTCAACCAATAGTGATGTTAGACAAGCATTTACAAACCAACTTACTACATATTTAGGCGATATAGAATATGATTCTAATGGAAATATAATAGGTGTTGATAATGCTTATCAGGGAGACCCTGATCAAAAAGATGAATTTAAAAAAGAACTTACTCTCATTAGAATACAAGGTATGAAAATGAAAGAAAGAGGTGATCGTCTTTCATTCATTCAAAATTATTATGGTAAGGCATTAAAAGCATTAGTAAATGATCCTCGTTTTAAAAAAAGAGATAAGTAAGGATTTATAATGGCTACTAATCAAGATGATTTTTCTGGGTTATATATGCCCGGTGATCCTATTAAAACTGAAGATGATTTTTCTGGGTTATATATGCCCGGTGATAATGTAGAAACTGAAACTGAAATTAAAACTGAAACTCAACCACCTGTTGTTAAAGATTCTGATATAGAAATTACAATGGATGATTTAGATAAACGTAAGGATTGGCTTAAACAAGCACGAACAATTTATAATTTTGAAAATCCTGATAAAAGTTTTAAAGGTACAGATAAAAAACTTTCAGATTGGTTTAAGAATAGACATTCATCTTTAAACCACAATCTAACAGATTTAATTAGTACAGGTTTTGATACTTCTGAAATGAATGATGAAGTTAAGCAAGCTTGGTCACAGTCAATGGATACGTATGAAAAAACAGATAGTGATTTTGCTACTTTTTTTAGAGCAGTACAGAATACTTTTGAAGATCCATTAACTTATGCGGGATTATTTGGTACGGGTGGTCTTGGTTTAATAGCAAAAATAGCTGGTAAAAAAGGAGCGAAGTCTGCATTAAAAAACCTCTTAGGACGCTTTCAATTTAAAGAACAACTTAATAAACAAATAGAAACTGAAGTAAGTAAAAAAGCTGCAAAAGAATTTGCTGAAACAGGAGTATCTAAAGAAGTAACAAAAGAAGTTTTAAAGAAAGCTAGAATAGATGCTGCAAAAAAAGTAAGTAACGCACAAACATTATCAGGTGCAGCTTCAGGTGCTGGTTGGGGTTTAGGATTTGGTGTTGCACAAGAAGATTTTGAAATAGGTATAGAAAAAAAAGATAGTGCAGACTTACTTGCTATTGCAGTAGAAACACTAGGAGGAGTAGCACTGGGAACAGGTCTTGGTAGATATGTACCAAGATTAAGTGAAAAAGTAATGCGAAATAGAGCATTACAAAAAATAGCTGATACTCCTACACCAACAAAGAAAAAACAAAAAATTATTGAAAAAGAAATTTTTAAAAATTCTGATGATAATCAATTTAATAATAATATTTTGTCCAGATCTATTGTAAATAGTGATGAACTAGAAGTTGGAGGTACAGTAGAAATTATAACTGATAAAGCTTTAACTGTTAGTCAAGCCAAAAGATTAAAAGAAACTTACGCATTACATAATATTGATATTGTGCCTGTACTTGGTAGCAGAAAAAAATTTAAAGGTACAAAAATTCAAGAAAGTGAAGAAGTTATAGCTTCTGATATATCTCCCGGAAGAAGTGTATCTAATAAACTTATAGCTAAATTTAAAAGAAATTTTTATGATGATAGTGGTTTAGGTGATTTATATAAAGAAGCTCAACAAACATTAACAAGTGCTTCAAGAGTTACAGAAAGAGATATACATAACAATTTTAAAAAATTAACAAATGCTATTAAAAAAGATTATAAAATTAAAAACTTTAAAAATTTACCTGATAAAGATTTAGGAGAATTAAATTTAATATTAGATCAAATATTAAGAGGGGATAAAAAAGCTATAAGAAGTTTACAAAGAAAAGGATATAACGATACTGTAAATCAATTACAGTTAATGAGAAATAATATAAAAGATCTTCAAGAAGAATTATTAAGTAGTGGTGTTATTGATAAAACTTCTAAAGCAGGAAAAGAATTAGCTGTTAAAATTCGTAAATCAGCAGACGGTTCAGAAGAATTTTATTTAACTAGACAATACGAAGCTTTTGATAATCCAAAATGGAAATCTACTCTTCAAAAAAGAGATGGCGGTCAAAAAATATTAGATAATGCTTTAAATTTTATATATAAAAACAATGTAAGAAACTATAGAAATTGGGCAAACAATGTACGCAATCCTGAACTTAAAGCTAAATGGGCAAAAGAAGTTGCAGAAGGTAGAACTAATCCAAACAGCAATCCATCACAAATTCCTTTATCAGGTTCAAGATACAATCAAAAACTAGCAGAAATTAAAAAAGAATCGAATGAAAATTTACAACAATTATTAACAAAAAGAACTGCTGATGATGTATTAAGTACTCTCAATACATCTGCACCTTCAATAGGTAAAGCTAGTAAAATAGTTGGACGAAGAAAAGATGTACCAGATCAAATAAGAGCAGTATTAGGAGAATACAAAGATCCATTTAGTAACTATGCTAATACTGTTCAAAATTTAAGTAGACTTAATTCACAATTTGCTTATGAAAAAAGAATAGCTGAGTTAATAGATACAGCACAAGCTGGTGGAGAGGGTATTAAAGGAGCAGCAAAATTTAAAGATGCTGATCCTGAAATGATGAACCCTTTAATAGGGGCTCTTCCTGATAGAGTAGGTGATCAATCTCAATTACGAAAACAAACAGATCAGATACTTAAAACAGGTCGTGATCAAAACATGTCTGCAGAAGAGATAGGTGCTAGATTAACTGAAGTAGTAGAATTAGAACCGGGAATTGTTAAACCTTTAAGAGGCTATACAGCTTATGATGAAGTTGCGGAGGCTATTGCAGTAGGTAATGAATTAAAACCAGTTAGCACTAATGCAATAGCTACATATTTAAAATGGCAAGGTTATACTAGAGCAGCTAAAACTGTATATAGTCCTTCAGCTATTTCTCGTAACTTTATGGGTTCAGGTATGATGGCTTTAGGTGCTGGTTATCTACGTCCTTCTAAAGTAAGAGGAATGATGGATGTTGCTAGAGGTTTAGTAGATGATGCTAGATGGAATAAAACTAATCCTAAAGTAGCAAAAGAAGAAACAGAAAAAATGATAACTAAAGGACTGCATCTTAACTTTATTCAAAGTGGTCTTGACTTTAATGCTTTTAGGGGCGCTCTTAATGATGCTGGTAAAAAAGATTTTTATAATTTTGAATCTCCTATTTATAAAGGTGGAGTAGAAGTAAAGAAAAAAGTTAAAAAATATAACACAAGTGCTGTTAAATTTTATCAAGCAATGGATGATGTCTGGAAACAATTTTCATTTCTTAATGAACAAGATATGCAAAGACAAACATTAATTGATCTTGGTAAAAATCCTGATGCAGTTGTAAGAACAATTAAAACACCTGCTGGTTTAGATGTACCAATAACTGAATTAGATATTGCTGCTGCTAAACGTGTTAATGAACATATGCAAAACTACGCTAATGTCCCTCGTATTGTAAAAGGATTTAGGCGATTACCAATAGCTGACTTCTTGGCTTTTAAAACTGAAGTAGCCCGGACTTCTAAAAATATTATTAAGAATGGTATTAATGACTTCCGAGAAGGAAATCAGCTAATGAAGAAAGGAGAACAGGCTATTGATAGCCAAGGTAATCCTACAGGTAAATTAAAAGGACAGCATCAAAGAAGTGAAGGATTAAAAAGATTAGGTTCTGCAGTTGCTGTTATGTCTGCTGTTCCTGCTATTGGTACAACAAGTGCTGTAATGATGTTAGGTGAACCTGATAAAGATGAAGATGATAAATCTAAATTAGTAGTAGAAAAAACAGGGTATACTAGAGATGAAGGACTTGAAAGAATTTTAAAAACTGATTGGAATCCCGGCCATCATTTTTATTATTTTAGTACTCCTGAAAAAGGAAAAGGAAGAAGACTTAATTTAAGTTATATTAATCCGTGGGCATCTGGTGATGAATTAATTACTGCTGGAGTAAGAGCTTTAAAAAGTGGTAATGATGTTAATGAAGCTTTAAAAAATGCAGCTTACGAAGGTATATGGAATCCTATTAAAAGTGCTTTTGGATTATCTATGCTTTTTCAATTTGGATCTAACTTATACAATAATGAAGATGAATTTGGAAATAAATTATTTAGAGAAACAGATGATAATTTAGATCATGCAAGGGCAGTCGGTAGTGAAGCAATGAAAGCATTTGGACCGGGAGCTTATAAAACTATTGAAAATACTTATCTTTCTTTACAGGGAGAGTACCCAAAAGAATTTGCTGAAAAAGAAGGATTTATTTTTCCTGAAGATTGGGACAATGCTCCTATGTTTAGCGATCAGTATTCAATAAAAAAAGGTAAAGCAGGAACTAGACTATATGCTCAAGATCAATTCACAAGTTTTCTTGGTATTAAACCAGAAACATATAATATAAATACTATATTTCCTTTAAAACTTAAAGGATTAGAAAGAAAAAGAAGAGATACTATTCAAGACTTTAAAAAAGTTTATCAAGATCAAGGTATATTTACAGAAGAAGAATTAGTTAAAGCTTATGAAAAATCAATAGCTGGTGATTATATGTATTCAAAACAAATACATGATTTAATACAACAATACAGGGCTGCAGGTGCTACAGAAAATAAAGACGGTACATTAACACCAGCTTCTGATAAAAAAGTACTTGATATTATTACAAAAAATAATTTATTTAAAGAAAGAGCAAGTAAAAGATTAATAAGAGAAATAATGAAAGGTAAATTTATACCTTCTAAAGTTAATTTTAATGATCTAAAAAAATGGAGAGCCTTTACTAAACAAGAAACAGGTAAGGCTCCTCCTATAAGAGAAACGTGGAGTATTTTACAAAAATTAAATAGACAATACCTAAATGAACCTTTAGGAGGCGAAGTAAAAATGAAAGAAGGTGGTTTTATTTCTGATAGTCTGGCTAATAATACTGAAGATTATATTCCAGAAGTTGTTGGAGATGACACTGAAGCTATTAATGATATAGATAATATTATCTTTAATAATTTTGAAAGACTAAATATTAATGTAGATGATTATGATGTAGCTAAAAATAATTTAATTGATTTTGCTACACGTACCAAGATGGCTGAAAGTAGTGGTAGGTATGATGCAGTTAATATACCTGAAAAAAATAAAGAAGCAACAACAGCAAAAGGTGCTTATCAATTTGTTAAAGGATCAGTATTACCAGCACTTAAACGATTAGAAGTTAGAATAGGAAAAAGAGATTGGATAGATAAAGCTAAAGAACATAAAGATATTTTTAAATTAACTCCTTTACAACAAGATGCTCTTTTTCTTGGTGACATCATGGAGAAAACAATAAAAAAAACACAAGGTCTTGGAGATAAATATATTAAAAGAATTTTAAAAGGTGATGTAAAAGCTATGAAAGATTTATATAGAATAGGACATCATACAGTTGGAAGAAAAGGTATGTCTCCAGCAGCTAGAAAAAACATGAACTACTGGTTCCAATAATAGGAGAATAATAATGGATGGTTCGAGCCACATGATATGGAATGCTATACTGAGTCTTGCTTGTGGCTCATTTATATGGTGGATGCGAGGTATTAATGTGAAGATAGAAGAGAATAGAAAACTGGTAAGCAGAACCAGAGAGGAAATAGCAAAAGACTACGCACTCAAAGAAGAGGTTGATAAAGATCTTGATAAAATCATGAGCCGCTTTGATCGTGTGGAAAGTAAACTAGATAACTTAATGGAGAGAATAATAAAGTAATGTCTATCAACTCACAATTCTTTACAAGGAAAGAACTAGCTTGTAGAGGC
>Ga0098059_1001512_pt1 | contig 11695 bp, 10 predicted proteins | sample 20_taG_FD_92580 | JGI IMG/M metagenome (GOLD analysis project Ga0098059, IMG submission 92580) | Marine viral communities from the Subarctic Pacific Ocean - 20_ETSP_OMZ_AT15318 metaG | ecosystem: Environmental > Aquatic > Marine > Oceanic | place: Subarctic Pacific Ocean | collected 2015-01-19
GATGAAATAATCATATATGAAACAGAAAATGATTTACACAAATTATTATTTGACTTAGACCCTGATGTTAGAATACTTGGTTCTGATTGGAAAAAGAAACCATTTACAGGATATAATTTAGATATTCCAATATATTTTCACGAAAGAAAACATGATTATTCAACATCAGCATTAAGAAAAAAGATTTATATAGAAGAAGCGTTAAGATAAAGAATGCAGTATTGTGATACATCTAAATTATCAATAAGACAAGTAGATAAACCAACGGCAAAGAAAATGATTGTAAAATATCATTATTCTCATCTATGGACTAAATGTTCAGTAGCGTTGGGTTTATTTATAGATACAGGCAAACAACATTCTTTCTTCGATGAATCAGAAGAAAAAATGATTGGTGTTATTGTATATGGAGATCCAATAGGCAGACATTCCGGTGCTTCTATATGTGAAACATTAGATAGGACTGAAGTATATGAATTAGTAAGATTATTTATTCATGATGGTTATGGTAATAATATAGAAAGCTGGTTTATATCACAATCATTCAAGTGGTTAAATAAATATAAACCAAATATAAAGGCTCTCATATCTTACGCTTCTCCAATGGAAAACCACACAGGTACAATATATCAAGCTACAAATTGGTTATATCAAGGTAATAATATAAGACCAAATGAATCGTGGTTATTTAAGTTTGATGAAAATGGAGAATGGCAACATGGTAGAACTATATTTCCATATTATAAAACAAATGATCCAACTAAGATAGCTAAACAAGTTAAGAAACCATTTTGGATAAAAGAAGAACTAAGAAAGCATCGGTATGTATATGTTCTAACTAATAATAAAAAAGAAAGAAAGCGTATCATAAGTAATCTAAAATATCCAGTATTATCATATCCAAAGATTAACGAACAAAAAGAAATAAAGGTTAAAAAGATAAATCCACAAATGTAACAGTTTGTAACAACATCAAAAAACATTTGGTTCATATAGTAAAAACCAGTTATATTATAGTAGTTGGTTAAGGGATTAAAAAATATTAAAAATAAAGGAAAAAATATGAAAACAAACTCAACTATCGAAATCAAAGGAAAAAATTACTCAGTTAAATTAAACGAAAAAACTTATGGTGTGGGTAACTCATCATATGTTCCAGTAGCAAGTGTTGCTGGTGTATTAAGAACGGTTCTAAAGGAAATGAAAAAGAACGGTTCAATAGGATATAAAAAATTGTGGGTTAGAAGTGAAAGTTATAGTGGTGGTACAAGTATTAATGTTAACACTCATGGTGGTACTAATACAGAATTAATAGAATCAGTAGTCAATCTATTTCAAGAAGGTAACTTCAATGGAATGATAGATTTATATGAATACGGTAATGGTATGCCAGTTACAAAAGAAAATGGTGAAACAATAGAAATAGGTGCTAAATATACCTTTTACAGTAATCGTTCTCCATTCGGTACAATAGAATATAGGAAAGAACAATATGTAGATGATTGTTTAACTAAGGGTGTAACACCAACATCTGCTGGTATTGATAATTGGATTTCAATGTATAACTAAGAAAATAAAATGACATATTGAATGTATTGGTGATTGATTATATATTGGTATGGAACAGTTATATAAGATAGAAAGTACGGAAATGCTATATGTTAATATGTTGATAACTTGTGGATAACTTTGTGTGGACCGCTAGAGAAATTATATTACACATACATATTGTAAAGTACAAATTTTCGGTAGCTTTTCTCACACTCCCAATAGATATATTGTACATTACAACTATCAAGTTACAAATTGTTACAATTTAATTGAAAAAAGGCTTGGTTTATATACCCAAACAGCCCTATATTACAATGTATGATAAAGGAAAAAGAAATGATAGACATAAATGAAATGACATTAGGTGAATTGTTTGGTTATATGATGGCTTCAAGGGGTGTCATCAATGGTCATGGTAGGGTAACAGCCTTAAAGGCTTTGGTAGATACCACACGACAGGCGTCTAATAAGCTAGCTAACATAGCTGAAAGTATAATAGTTGATTTTACTTTGGGTAAAGCTGCCAGTTATATGGAAGTATTGGGTGAAAATCCGGGTGAATATATCAGTAATCAGACTGGTGAAGTGGTTTCAGTACAAATGATACCATAACAAAATCGCTGTTTTAGCCGTGCTGAATAAGATCCGTACGACTGGGAGAGCGCCGGTTATTGAAAATAATTTAAAAAAAGGCTTGTGTTGTATTGGTAAAACCAGTTATATTATATAAGTAAGTTAATTATAAACAAAAGGAGTTAGTTATATGAGTTATGAATTATTTGGTTTTGAAGTGGTTGAAAAAAGTGATGAATCTATAAAAGAAAACCACAAAACTTTTAATGTTAAACATTGTGAAGGATGTCATCGGTCATATGAAATGGCTGGTAATAGTGAAATATATTATCATATAGATTTTCCTTCATATGGGTTAGAGAGAGAAAATTGTATTAATTGTTAACATAAAATTTGCGGTGTAAGTATCAAGAGAGATACGATGACTTTCCAAGTCATAGGGTGTGGGGCAGTTCCATAACACCGCTCTAAAATTTGCGGAATAGGTTTCAAGAGAGAAACGATACACATACCAGTGTATAGGGCGTAGGGCAGTTCTACGATTCCGCTCTACAGAGATGAACCATCATATCAGGTCCTGTGTTTAACGACATAATACTGGTCACTGTTGGTTCTCTCTCCACAAATTGAATAGGTTACATAATGTTGTAGTAGGTCTTTTTTCCTTTCTACCTGCTACACATCAAGGCTGTCGTTTTACACTCCTTTCCGGCAGCCTTTTTTTGTGCCATAATATAACTTGTATAATACAACTAATTTTTTTATAAAAAAGCTTGACTTGTATTAGTTAGATGTAGTATATTATACTGGGCAGTTGCGCGCTATATAGTTGTTAGAGTTACGGGCAGTGCCAGTGATTTTGCTGTTACAAACTGTTACAATTTAATTCATTTTTTTCTTGGTTTATATACTATTTACTCCGTAAATTACTATGTAAGATGATTGATGATTTATTAAAAAATAAAGGAAAAAGAACTATGAAAGTTAATGTTAATTTTAATCCAAATTTAAGCGGTTCAGCTGAAGCCATTGTTACTAATCAATCGGGTAAGATAGAAGAGTATTTTGCTCCCAAGACAGACTTAATGATGATGTCATCTAAACCGAATGTTAAGTCAATAGAAATAGTGTCAAGTTATGAACCAGCTACAGCGGAAGCCATCGCTATCTTTAATGATTATAAAAATTATTTAAAAAATAATTAAAAAAAGGCTTGACTGGTATTGCGAAAACCAGTTATATTTAGGTGTATGGTTAATGATAATTATTCAATAAAAATAAAGGAAATTTTATGAACAACGAATCAAGTATTATAGTTAAGATAGAAAAGTCGGGCAACCGATTTAACGCTTGGGATGTTAACGGCATCAAGTGGACTAGTCATATTGGAACTGGCACTCGTAAACGGGCGTATGAACAGGGGATGGCGTTAGAGCGCCGTGTTAATAAGTCGGGAAATTATTTTTGGTGGAAAGTTCCTATGGAAAATTTTGGTGTGTCTGAATCACCTATTCCATCAGTTAATGAAATTTCAAACCCTGAAAGTATTATTGAAATACCATCGGAACATGAAGAGGTGTTAGCTTTCATTCATAATTCAATGTCATTAAAACCTCGTGGGTTAATGATGAAAGAATTGAAATGGAAGTATTTAGTTCGATCCGCTGTTCGTGGTAAAAACATTATGATGACTGGTGCTGCCGGTTGTGGTAAAACTATGGCGGCTAAAGCTCTTGTTAATAGTCTTAATAGACCAGACTTTTATTTTAACTTAGGTGCGACTCAAGACCCTCGTGGTTCACTTATTGGTAATACTCACTTTGAAGATGGTAAAGGTACTTACTTTTCAGAATCATTGTTTGTTAAAGCAATATCAACTCCTAACGCTGTTATCTTATTAGATGAATTATCAAGGGCTCATCCAGATGCTTGGAACATCTTAATGACGGTTCTTGATTATGGTCAAAGATACTTACGATTAGATGAAAAAGATGGTCAGAATACTATTAAAGTAGCTGAAGGTGTTACTTTCATCGCTACCGCTAATATCGGTAATGAATACACATCAACTCGTCAGTTAGATAAGGCTCTAATGGATAGATTCACTATCGTTGAAATGGACTTATTAACAAGTGAAGAAGAGAATGAATTACTCTCTTATATGTTCCCTAATGTAGATAGTCAAGTGATTAACAATGTAGCTTCTATCGCTGGTATTACAAGAGTAGAATCCAATTCTGAAACTGCTAGAATACCTTCCGGTATTAGTACAAGAACAACAGTTGAACTATGTGGTCTATTATATGATGGGTTCTCACTAATTGAAGCTGCTGAAGTGTGTATCTACCCTCAGTATGATAATACAGGTGGTGTGGATAGTGAACGAACTTTCGTGAAACAAATTGTTCAGAAATTCTGCGATGACGGTAGTAGTGATGACTTGTTCAACGAAGAGGAAGTAACAGAAGCTTCCAACGCTTTTTAAAAATAATATTTTAAATATTATCTCAAACGGATAGGTTTTCCTTATTTCCCTATCCAACTTTGGGGGTGACTACGGTCATCCCCTTTTTTTATGCCCAGTCAAATAAGGATGGCTTCTAAGGAGCTTTCTTTTCAAGTTCAAGTTTCCACATCTTGAAATGGTTTTTCGGTTTGAGAAGCGAACCTGTGAAGCGGCTCTGACTCACGCACAAATTGTACTCAATTTTTCACCTATAGGAATTAACTCAAACCGTTTCACTTACATCAAATTAAAGTCGGTTTTAAATCATTGGTTGTTAGATATTTATATTCAGAAAAAGGTCACACATATAGGTTTTATAAATGGTTTTGATTTGAAAAAAATTTTAGAATCAAAAAATCCATATGGAGAACAAATTTGGAAGGTCTTAATAAAGATGGTGGGATTAACTTTGAAAGAAAGCGTAACTTTTCTGTCAAGGAAAAAGAACCTGAAATGTTTTCCAGAAAAGCTCCTGATGAGGAACCCGAAGAAGAAATAATAGAAGAACCGGTAGTATTATTAGACCCCATTTCTGCAGCTCGACAAGCTAGATTGGAAGCAAAGTTAAAAACTGCTAAGACAATAAACTATTCAGGATTTGCTGTAAATGGTACAAGTGTTATAACCCTATTGTTTGGAATGAATGCTATCATATCAGATCCAAATACATTGAGCCTTCTTAATTCAATAAATGATATGTTCGGGTTGGACATAGACTTTGAATTGATTTTATCAAACATTGAAGCCTTTAAGATGCAATTGATTGGTTTGTTTGTTTCTGTTCAAACTATGTTGATGGGTTACAAAGATACTTGTCAAAAGATGAAGGATAGAGATACGGAGTCTTTTATGGAGGTTATAAATCAAGAGATGGATAAGATGTAAGATGTTCTATATATATGGATATTTTCAAATTTTCAAAATCTTTCTTTTTCCTTGATTTGTGTACCCATCTGATAATTTTTTTAAAAGTTTATTTTTTTTTTAATTAATATTTATTAAAGTGAATATATATATAATTTATAAAAAAAGAAATTGAAAGTTATCAATAACATATGAGTAGAAGAAACCTTTTTAGAAATAATAAATCATCACCAAACAATAGGAGGAGTACTCGTTCTTCCAATGTTATCCCAGGTGATGGAATATATGATGGATGTGATGTATATAACAGCACCATGTTCGGCGTTAATGTACATAATTGCAATTTAGATAATTGTTGTAAAGTAATAACTGAAAAGGATACAAGTGGTTGGTGTGCTTATGGATGGTGTAGGGGTGCTCATTGGCAAGGTAAACCACCAGAACAATCCATACATGCAATCGATGTTACGAAAGAAGATAGTACGGATTTTACAAATATTGCGTGGTCAAAACGCCCACCCACTCGATTTATCAAATATGATAAAAGTTATTATCAAGAATGTACCACACCAAGAGATTGTATAGAAGGGATTTATCAGTTGTGTGTAAGTAATGGTAATTGTGATGAAGAAGGGTGTACGGATCCAAATGCTTGTAATTATAGTCCTACCGTACAAACAGATGATGGTTCTTGTTCTTATCCACCAGAAGGTTTTGATTGTGATGGTAATGAATTACCTTGTGAACAACAAGATTTAATTACTTGCCCGGATGGATCTTGCGCAATTACGTTTAATGATTGTGCTGATTACTGTGAACCGTGTACATATTGCCCGGATGAAGCTTCTATAACATGGGAAACTGAAGAACAATGTTTAGAAAGATGTTCACAATTTGGAGAAGATTGTAGTTGTGAAATTGATTGGTGTTCATGTAAATATTGTATTGGATGTTTAGAAGCTGATTCTTGTAATTATGTTGGAAACCCCGACCTTGATTGCGATGGTTGCTGTGAATACTCGTTTCAATTTTGGCCAGATGGGGGTAACAAGTGCGTACCTATACGATATTACAGACCCTGTAATGGTAATACATGCCACCCATCATGTTACAGTTGTTCCGGCGGTACTATTCCAGGAATAAGTCCTACAGATTGTTGTTGGTATCCGGAAAATGATTTTGGTGAATTATTACCATGTTGTACATGTAACCAACAATATAATGATTGTGGTAAATGTGTAGATTTTGAAGAACCCTGTGATTGTTGTGGTAATCCTGATGGAAATGCAACGATTGATGGAACTGCATATGCTTGTACAGTGAATGAATTATGTATATTAACAGAAAATAGTCCATATCACCTTGTAACAATCGATGGCTGTACAGATGAATCTTTTTATTGCCAGTCAATTGATGACTATAATGCTAATGAGGTTATAGCTATTCCAGGTGGTTGTTACAATCCATATTCCACCGATTGTATTAATAATCAATATCCAGATAATTGCCCAACAGGGTATGGGGTTGAAGATTGTTGCTCCGCCTGTAGTAGTGGAATCCCCACAGTTACGCTTCCACCAGCGTGTCCTAATATTTCCCCAGCGTGTTTAGGAGTTCAATGTTCAGATATTAATTGTTAAGTTAAAAATAATATCTAAATAAAATGCTTGTTTTATATATGGAAAATAAGTTATATTATTACTATAAGTTAAATTCTAAAAAAATAAAATAGAAAGTATATAAGTTATGACAACAAAGTTATTTTTAATATTTGCAGTTTTTGTATCAGCCATTTTTTCAAGAAATGATTTACCAAAAATTTCCGATTTGGAAATTTACGAGTTGGAAGATTATGAACTTCATAATAGAAATGCGATTTTAATTGAAAAATCAAAAATTACATATGAAGATGTAAAAGTAACCGTTGGATTATATACTTATGATTATGAATATGATTCATCATCAAACCCTCATTGGAAAAATGGTTTGTATATGGATAGTGGTATATTTGTATTAATTACAAGGTCTGGTGTAGATACTACACTAAAATATTTCGAAATTGGCCCTGAATATTCACGGTGGGATATTCCAACACCTTTAGTAAAAATGAAAAAATTAAATTCAGTTAAGATTGATGGATATTCAGCAATAGTAAGTTATATCTATTTTAATGATAAAGAATGGAGTTGGAAATTCGATTTATTCAATTACTTACATTCATTAGAATCAAATTAATTAATAATTTGTTGTTCTTTTTTCCTCGATTTATATACCCACTTGTTCGTAACTTATATCATAATTTTATATAAAAGATTTTTCAAAAAAAAAAACACTTGTTTCGTATTATTAAATATCATTATATTATTATACCAGTTTAATGAAAGAAAAATCAATGAAAAAAATACTATTAGTTATATCAATTATTTCTGTTTTGTTTTCACAATACAGACCATTTAATTCTGAAGATATTGTTATCGAAAAACGAAGTTATGAAGAAAGTATTTTTGGTAGGAAATATTATCCAACAAATAAGTTAACAACTTCAAATATAATAAATAATAGAGATGAAGGAAAAGGGCAATGTGCTAATAATCGGAATTTAAAAGTAGTTATGGATAGTGTAATTTATAGTTATCAAATTGAAAATGATTCAACCGAAGTATCTTTATCTGGTTTTAGGATTACAAAAGTTAGTGATTCATTAAATTATTATATAGTTTTAGGTGCATTTACTTATAGTAATTTATGTAAACCACCTGAAAGTAATTATGGTGGTAGGTTTGATTATCCAGATGAAAGGGATATGTATAGAAACCCACAAAAAAAATTCAGAAATGGAGTATTTGTAGCTCTACTTGAAGATTTCTATATGATTGATTATGTTGAATATTATGAAACTGCTTCAAAGAGAATTATAAATGGATGTTCTAAGAACCCACCATTTGAATCAATAAATCGTTTTAGAGAAATACAAGAAATATATCCACCAAAAGTTTCTGTTGAAAAAAATGAATTAATTATAGTTAATTAGAATAAAATCCATTAAAGCTTGGAAACGAACAATTAATATCAGTACCCGAAGCTGAGCAATCAGTCCACCAACCGAAATAATAACTTCCCACATCCAACCAAAAGTTATTCAAAGAACCATGATTAAAGTGTGGGTAATGGATGTCTCCGTTATAAAAATTATTAACGGTGGAATATTGAAAATCACTTTCCTCCCCACCAGCGAATGTTGGTGTATTGTATGCTTCGGAATTATAAAAATAATGATGCATTCTATAAATCCAACCGTAATAGGATACACTATCGTATGTGATTAATTCTTCAAAATCCCAATCATCATACATACCTACCCCATGTACTGAATGTGGAGGTCCACCTGAAGCTATATCAAAACAATCCGATGGAGTATCACAATCATGATTATCATCATTATATGATACTGTACCATACCACTCACCCCACAGCCCCCAAGTTGGATTATCTGAATAATATTCGTCATTTGGTCCTGTATTCTCTGTGAATGAATCACCCCATCTTCTAGAATATATCGTTTCAAGATGTCTTATACTTACACAATATCCAGTATCATCATATATACCATCCACCCAGTCTATACAATTTCTATCATCATCGTAGTTATTACAAGTTTGACATTCAATTCGTCTATTAGATAAATCTCCCGGACATCTAAATTGATTTGTTGTACTTAAAATATTACCCCACATATCATAACTATCTGAAGTATCACATGGCCATTGGTTCATTAAACCTCCATAATCAAAATTTTGAATCATTAATTCGGTCGTTAATTCGGTTGGTTTGATACAATTATCTCTAAACCAGGGAGTTCCATCATAATCAATGTTGTTACCCACCCAATGCAATCCATTAGGTCCACATGCATTTATTGTATGTGGATCTAAACAGAGTGATGTTTCTAAATATGGAGTGTCATCAAATGTCCAGGGTCCTAACACATATGATGGGGAAGGTCCTATTGAATCGGGTATTTCCAATTCGTGCCAGTTATGAACATCATTTGCAAAATTACAATCACCACAGGAATATCCCCACTCTCTACACATAAAATTTGGTAGTATTGTAAAAGAATCGGGATCAAAATTACCGGTACCTGTACATAAATTTTCATTCCCTATACCATATTGATATATTTCAATTGGTGCACCATTTAGATATTGTCTTGATGAATAACAGTTACCATTACAATCTGTAAATCCAGGATCATCTGGGTCAGAACAATCACATACTTCACCGGGTAAAAGATCACGATTTACACTCCTTCTATCATCACACGGACCACCACCTTGTTCAGGTGGCTCTTCACCGAATAAACAACTGTTATCAAAACCAACTGAACTATATTCCACGAAAATTCCATTTTCAGCACCATATCCATGAAAATTAGCATGTCCTGCCAAAGCTGGTTCATAACCGACACCATCTTCCATATGATATGTAGCTTTTAAACAATTTCCACTACAATCTTCAACAGTTCCACTTGGACATCTACCCTGACACGATGTGTGATAAATCAAATCACCATATGTACAATGTCTTGCTATACCCACTCCCCCTTCTGAAAGTTCTCCTAAAGAAGTTGTGGTAAAATTAGTTACATGATTATCCCCAACACCTTCTACACAATAGTCGTGTAAACCCGAAGTTTCATCGATTATTTCTCCATATGGATTATTAAACTGACCATTGATATTAATCAAATTTAATCCAGCAACCATACACATATAATATCTCCAATCCCAACAATGATTAGGTTCTCTTATAAAATAATCCCAATCATCGGGTGCATTGATACTACTAATATTATTTAATACATCATCTGGTGAAAGAGGATTAGAATTTGGATTGGTAAAGTTATACGCTGTGTGAGATTGACCATCTTCAATATGCGGACCTACATCACACGCTGTAGGATCAACTTTACGAGCAGAACCACCACTTGCAGTTTCGGTGGTTGGTGTATGGTCAGGTCCACTTCTTCTCTCCCAATGTCCTAATATATATCTTCTATCAAGGTCAAAATCCCATCTCTGTGATATATCAGCTACTAAAGCCGCCGAACCCCAATATCTATCTTTATACCCATCTCTTATAGTTTGTAGTGGATTCATTTTAGTACATTTACATTGGTCGTTATAGTCTCCACATATTTGGTTTGAACTTGTACACTCACCATATTTAGTACCACTGGGTCCGTGATACATCACATGTTCTATTCCAATGTAACTTGCATTATTTCCACTAGTTTCAGGAATTTCACTAAGATGGTATCCTGTAGTATGGTCTAATTTAAAATGTTCACATGCTAATTGAGCAATACGACCATCAGCGCCAACATAATAATGAGCGGTGGCATCTACACCATCACCTAAGTATCCATCCCACGATGTACCAGAAGTACGCGGAGCTTGAACTAAATCTACATACATACCCTCTAAATAAGGTCCTTGCTCGTCAGGTTCATAAGGATGTTGAGTTGAATGGAGAACAACTCCTTTTATTTCTTCATTTGTTCTGACCCCACCTTCAAATTCAGATATTAAAGAACCAGTAGTTTCAGTATGTAAAGTCATTTTTCTTAAATCTGCATTCCACCATTGATCTAAAAAATGAACATCAGGATAAGATATATCACCTTGATATTTTCCTGGACCATAATGTGCTGGATTAGCTGGCACCCAATCTTGTACACCCCATTGATAACCTTCCAACCAATCACCGGCGAGTTCACTTGCTGGATTATATCCTGTAAATGCATTACACCTATTACCGTATTCACAATTTGCAACAGTAGAAAACCACCCTTTACAATTGCTTATATGTGATTCTTCCCAAGAGTATTGATTCCAATAATTTTCAAACCAATACAAGCTATCATCCCATTGGTATGGTTCAACGCATGTGGTGTGACATCCAATCAAATCATTTATGTCAGCATCACACGGAGTTGGAAGATTTAAATCAAAATGAAGAGGTGGGTGTGTATCAAAATTATATTCTTGTATATCAAATGAATGTTTTAATATATTTTTTATATCTTGTTCAAAATAAGCACCTTTCCAACCGGTATTTTCACGATTTAAACGCAACTCATCGGACATGTTTTCTCTTTGAATAGGTTTTCCGGATTCTTCATCAAAAGTAATACCGAAA
>Ga0098059_1001513_pt1 | contig 11688 bp, 4 predicted proteins | sample 20_taG_FD_92580 | JGI IMG/M metagenome (GOLD analysis project Ga0098059, IMG submission 92580) | Marine viral communities from the Subarctic Pacific Ocean - 20_ETSP_OMZ_AT15318 metaG | ecosystem: Environmental > Aquatic > Marine > Oceanic | place: Subarctic Pacific Ocean | collected 2015-01-19
TCATTTAAGGCAAATACAAAGATAGCACTATTTCATGGACCAGTAAATAACTCAACTACAGATATAGGTTTTAGAGTATCGAATGATGAGCTTAAAATATCAATGTTTTCTGGTTATGACTTAGCACTATTAGGTGATATACATAAACATCAATTTCTAGATAAAAGAAAGAGAGTTCACTATGTAGGTTCTTTAATTCAACAAAACTTTGGTGAGGCATTTAGTGGTCATGGATATTCAATATGGGATGTAAAAAATAGAACACACAAGTTTACAGAGATACAGAATGATTATGGATATTATACGATAGACGTGATAGATGGTATCATGCCTGATATACACGACATACCAAAATATCCAAGAGTAAGAATAAGAACTGAGAATACTACACAGGCAGAGCTCAAAAAGGTAATAACAAATATAAAGAGGGCATGCAAAACAACAGATATAGTCACAATAAAAAGTGATAATATATCAAACTCTTCAGAGAATAGAAAAGCTAACTCTTTGACAAAAGACACAAGAGACGTCAATTATCAGAATAAATTAATTGATGACTATTTAACTAGAAACTTTTCAATCGAACCTGACGTCTTAAAACGTATTAAAAATATCAATAGAACACTAAACCAAAGCTTATCTGGTATTTCCGTATCTAGACACGTAAACTGGAAGCCTAAACGTTTTGATTTTGAAAACATGTTCAGTTATGGTAAAAATAATAGTATAAACTTTGAAAAGACAAAGGGTGTCGTTGGTTTGTTTGCAAAAAATCATATGGGTAAATCTGCACTATTAGATGCATTATCATATTGTATATTTGATAAGTGTTCTAGAACTAAATTTGCAGGTGATGTACTTAATAATCAAAGGTCTAATTTTAGTTGTAAATTTAACTTTGAAATAGATGGTGTAAACTATTATATAGAAAGGATAGGTAAAAGGCAAAAAAATGGACATGTAAAGGTTGTTGTTGATTTTTGGATGGATGGCGAAGGTGGTGAACCAGTATCACTTAATGGAGAGCAAAGGGTATATACAAACCAAAATATTCAAGGATATTTAGGGACATATGATGATTTCGTTTTAACTGCACTATCTGTTCAGAATAATAATACTGGCTTTATAGACAAGACTCAACTAGAAAAGAAAGACTTATTAGCTCAATTTTTAGATATAACTGTATTTGAAGAGTTATACCAATTGGCGAATGAAGAAATTAGAGATGTACAAGCATTATTGAATGACTTTAAGAAGACAGATTATTCACAAGAGTTGATAGATGCCGAAGATGAATGTAAGTTAGCAAAGTCAAATTACGAAAATGAAAAATCTGACCTACAAGATATTAAGTCAAAAATCTCTAGTGTAAATCAAAAAATAAGAGCTTTATCTAAGACATTAAATAGAATAGATGACACATTAGATATAGACTCATTAAACGGTAGAAAAGAATTTGTCAATGATGCGATAGAAGAACACAATAAAAAATTAGACAAATATAAAAACTATACAGATGAGAATAAGAAATCATTTAAGCAAATAGTCTCTGATATTGCTAGTATAGACCTGGAAAAGGCAAAGCAAAATAAGATTCAATATGACTCTACTGAGCTACAACTTACAAAGGTTAGGCAAAGCATTGAACTAATTAAGGTGTCTGTAAAGAATAAATTAGATTTAATTTCAAAGTTAGATACACATGAATATGACCCAAATTGTAAATATTGTTGCAACAACGAATTTGTAAAGTCTGCATATAAAGCTAAAGAAGACATTATTGAACTAAAAGTGGGAGTAAAAGAGCTCTTAGATAATAAATCAGAATTAGAAAGTAAGATGGATGACTACTCAGACTTTAGTGGAATAGATAGGCATTCAAAGCTTGAAATGCAATTATCAACAATAAAGCAATATCAATCAGAAATAAAAGCAAAAACTGCAAATAGAAACTCAGAGATAAGTTCATTAAAGTCAGATCTTAGAATTATTAATAGAGATATTAAAAGGTATAATAAGAATGAGCAAGCAATAGCTGAAAATAAAGATATAAATATAAAGATTGAAACTCAAGATAAGACAAAGGGCAATCTTGATATTGAGTTAATTAGTATAGAGGGTGTAGTCACAAGTGCATTTAGTGACATCAAGCTAGCAGAAAATAAAGTTAAGTCAATAAATGATTTAATAGAAAAGGCTCATGATTTAGAAAATAAACAGAAGGCATATGAATATTATTTAACTGCACTTAAGAGAGATGGAATACCGTATGATATAATAACAAACGTTCTTCCATATATTCAAGATGAAGTAAATAACATTCTTTCTCAGATAGTAGAATTCTCTATAACATTTAGTGTTGATGGCAAAAACATATTAGCTAATATAGTTTATGATGATGTAAATACTTGGCCATTAGAATTGACATCTGGAATGGAAAAGTTTATAGCATCTTTAGCAATTAGAGTAGCTTTAATAAATGTATCAAATCTTCCAAGGCCAAACTTCTTAGCAGTAGATGAGGGTTTTGGTAATTTAGATACATCTAACTTAAGTTCAATATCTACGTTATTAGATTATCTAAAAACAGAGTTTGACTTTATATTCATAATATCGCATATAGATGTAATGAAAGATATGGCTGACGAGTCTATAGAAATAACAAAGCAATCTGGTTTAAGTAATGTTATCTATTGATATTTATATAAAAAGGGAGTTTAGGTTTGCCAAATAGCATTGAACAAGGAATAGATTTAGGTCAGTCTTTTATCGCCGGAAGACAAAACATCGAATACTACGGTATTAAGGATATGGATGTGCTTATAGAGGACACTAGTCCTATGAGCTCACAGTATTTTAAGGTAATAAAATTTCCAAATCAGATCGAAGGTGGAAAGAATGCACTATTTCTTTTGGGCGATAGTGAAATGCTTGAAAAGGGCAGCGAAATTCTTATAGAAGTGTTAGATGCTAATGGTGATAATATCTTCGTTGAGACAACAGAATATGGAGAGGATAGACTTTGGGTCCAAACATATTCTCAAACAATAGCAGATGCAAAAGGTGGAAAGAGGTGCATAGCTATATGGCTTCAATCTGATGCCGCTCCTGGTATAGGAAAGATATTAATAGCAGGCATAGCAGCTAGGACCCCAGATGAAAGGCCAATACAAGGTCATCCAAATCCAGAAATTGCAAAGTATGCAGATCAATATAATGTTAGGTGGACTAAGGATGTTGTAGTTGAACCCTTTAGACCAAATAGTAGTGAGCTTATATACCTTGATTATGATAGAAGAAAGTATAATTCATACAAGGATGCCAATGCAATATCTGCATCTTTATATGAAGCTACGTGGTCATATAGCTATATTACAAGCGACAATAACTCAACACTAAGTAAGACAATATACTACAGTATGTCTAGTGCATATAATACAAAACACCATGCATTTGAGGCTGATGGAGTATCACCAAACCCTCTTGCAGGTGAGAGAATACCCGGATGGAAAGAAGGGTTTGATGCTAATTATGGAAATTGTATAACAATTGGTGTTCAAACTGGCAGTGGTAGGCAAGTAGGCTATGAAGATCCCGACCCAACATGGGTATGGGGGCAAGCAACAGACGGTGCCACAAAGAATGTATCTCAATCACTACCAACACCTTTTGGTGATGCACCCTATACAAATGGGGCAGGAATAAATGTACAAGTAGATAATTATACAAATCTTGCTGATGATGGCATAATATCTGCATACGGATTTGGAATTGATGGAAAAAGTATGTGGAGATTAATGGCATCACATTCATTCTGGCAACCAAATGAAAGCCACTCTGTGGGTGAATATATATATAGAGTAAATGAATCGGGAGGCCCCTACATTATCGAAGATTCAATTACTGCAGACTATTATTACCCGTATGCAGGCCTCTTCGGTGACACTTTAACATTTGGCCCAGCCCCAATAGCTCCAATGTCTGTATCAAAGGCTGGACACTCAAATACTGGTTGGGCAGACTTTGTTAGGCCTGGTGACTTTGCAACCATAAGTGAAGTTGTTGATGATGGCTCAGGCATTGAATGTGGTTGGAGAGAGTATAACTTAGGTGGCGGTGCGGGTGATGAATGGTTGATCTCGGAGACAGATGGTGGAGATATATACGGAGGCTTGGCAGGGTTGGGTGGAATGATAAATTATCAAGCCTATATGAATTTTGGTCTTATCAAAGAGTATTTTGGCAATGATATGACAGGAAAAACAAACGCACCAATATGGACAAGATTTTCTGCATCTAGACATAGCCCCTTTGGTGATGATGCGGGTTCCGGGACTGGAGCAACACAACATCTACACGAAAACTCAGTTAAATTTGCATACTCTCAATCTTCAGAACCACCAACAGAAACGGGTGCGTCAAATAACCCTTATAAGGGTGCAAATAGCTATCAAAGGGCATTCAGAGAGTTCTTTGAAATAGATAAGATAGGATCATCAGATGTTGACCAGAATTCTGTCTATAAGGGAGGATATAGTCCGTATTCTTTTTATTGGAATACACAGAAGATACACTTCGGCACTCATATATACAATTCACAAGGTACAAATGCTCCTTCAACAATGGTTGGTGTAAATGCATTACCTAGTGAAGGGGGAATAAATGCACCAGTCGCTAATTTTGGTGGACAACCATCACAAGACTACCAACAAAAGTGGATGCTTTGGTATAAGCCACAATATGACTATCAAACCATACCATTTAGAGGAGAGGTTGACCCATCACCATCAGAACACGGAAAAAATCAAGTAAAAATAAAGCCATATCCTTGGTCATTTATATTTACAAGAAGTGCTATGGTACACTCACAACAGTATACAGATTATTATACAAATGGTGTAGAAACAGGGACAATCACTCTAGATGGAGGTCTGCCATACTTTGACGGAGAAATGGCAGGCGATGGGTTTGCTCAAGGGATAGGTGATTTTGATAACCCATGGACAGGTGGCCCATTTGGTCCTACTCCACCCCCACCACCTCCACCACCACCTCCAGGAGGGGGGACCATAAACAAGATACAATTGCCTAACCATATCACATTCTTATTTTATGATAACGGTTCATCAACGTCTACATTTGCAAATAATTTTTATGTAGGAAATGCAATCTCATACCAGGGCCAACTTCAACCAGATTACAATTGTGATATAACAAATCCAGATTCATTCAACGATGAATTCAATACATTTCAACTAAACGGTAGCTATTATACTGCTGAATACTGTTCATTTATGAATGAGTGGGTAAATGCAGGCTTACATGTCTCTCTTTCATATGCACAACAACCTCAGCAGTATGAGGTAAATAATATTGTTTCATATCTTAATTTTAGAATAACAAATTTTCAACCGATAACGGGTGATGTTTATAAAGTTAAGGTTTATAAGAGACCTAAGTCTGGTCTAAAGTCTTGGGAGTTCTTGGATGATGTGGTAGTAGAAAGAACAGAGCTATTAAGATCTGAAAGTACATCAAGACCAATTAGTCCAATTGGATTTTTCGACCAACAAGAGACAATAGATAATAATTGGTACACAGGATCGGGAACATATCTTACTCACTTCTTCCCTGACACAGATGATTCGGGAAACCCAATCCCACAATCAACATCTTTACAACCATATGATATCCCATGGAGAGGTATAACAACATATACAACAGAAAATAACCCAAATGCATTCTATCCTCCATTCCCAACTGCATCTATAAGTGATTCATTAGTTCTTGGCTCAATAATACCAGGTATGGGGGCCGACTTAGTTAGTCAATCTTGGGATAATGTGACTGCACAAATTCAAGGCCCAGATGACAATGGCCTATTATATTACCCAAATGGATATTCAAATTATAGTGCACCTCTAAATGGCGATTCAGGAAACCTTAAACCAGGAAAATGTAGGTCATTCTATGACTTCCATCATTTAGACGGAATTACACTAAGTACAAATAGAACTTATGAGCTTTCATTTATAGCAAATGCAAAACAGTATGGGGCATTCCAAACGGGAAGTGATGGAGCTCCAAGTGGACACAATCCTGCTTGCATGCATGTATATATGTCTGGCTCTTCTTTCCCAACTCAACATGAACAAGACCCACTAAGGCAACACAATTTTGGAAGATATGTTAGAACATATTTCATTCACCCTGATCAAGCTGCAGATGGTCTTGTTAAGTCTTTTGGAAAACAATATGCTTACTTCCAGACAAATGAATTAGCATCTAATAATAGGCTAAGATTTATAATTACTGGTGGACAATGGGTGCTTTCTGAGATATCAATAAAGGATGTAGAACAAACTGGATTCACACCATCAGATTTTGGATTCCAAGTGAAATTGGGAACAGAACAGTTTGGTGAGTTTATGGACTTTAAGCTAGAAATGTATAACTGGTATGGCTTGAAAGCAAATAAAGATTTATATTTACCAAACTACTTTATACAGGGAGGTAATACATATACTAATAATTTGAATGACGTAAACCAAGGAAATACTTTTATAGGGAATGTTCCACCAGCTGGTGATAACGTGGTGGGAATGGCTGATAGTGGAATTTCAATATTTGGAGCTGATCCCAATGGACCAGACGTTGTTGATAACAACTACGGAGGCGGCTAGGAGAATAATATGCCAGGAATAAAAAATACATCATATAAAGGATTTAATGCAGGGCATGCCTCGGGGTCTTCTGAGGGAGGATGGATGTTGTGGAGTGGCTCATTCTTTTTTACAAACTCAGCTGGAACAAGAACAGACTACTCAGGAGTAGGTATTGAAGCTATAGGAAACAGCGAAAGTTATCTTAGGTTTTCAAGTTCAAATGGAGGTGCACTAGATGTAAGGGCAAATAAGTTCTTTATTGGAAATCCAGATATACAATTTATCTCGGGTAGTAATAGCCAAATAGAAATTAGTAGTTCGGGTTTACATATAAGACCTACAAGTGCAACAACAACAGAGATAACTGCAAGTGCTGGTAGAATTGGTAATTGGGAAATTAAAGATGGAAAATTAAGTGGTTCAAATGCAACATTAGATGCTGTTGGAGCTGCTTTATATATGTCAGACAAGGGCCCAGATACAGATTCATCTGCAGCATTTGACATACTAAGAGATGAATACTATATAGACTTTACTCCTAATGACCAAGGGAATACTACAGATTATTTTGTTAAATTTGGACCCAATTTTGCAGTTGATAAAAGTGGAAGCTTACATGCAAGTGGTGCAGTGTTTGAAGGAACTATAACTGCAAGTGCTGGTCACATTGGGGGGTGGGTTATTGGTACAACTGCACTATCATCTTCAAACTATGGAGGACCTAGTGGAACTGGTATAATGTTAGATGGCCAGGCAGGGACTCCTCAAATACTTATTAAGAGAGATTCAGATAATTTTATAAAAATGCACTATACAAATGCAAATGATAATGGATTTATAGCTCACACAAACGGATTCGATGCATTACAATTAGGCTCAACAAATAAAATAGCAGGATGGGAAATATTAGCAGGTGCAATAACGGCAAGCAATATACATATTGGAGCTAATGGTACAATACAAACAGAAGATTTTACATCAAGCATTCAACCAGCTAGTGCAGGTAGGGGCTGGAGAATAAAATCAACTGGTGAAGCTGAATTTGAGAATGCAACAATTAGAGGAACATTAAATACTGCAGTATTTGAAAAACAAAGTATAAATGTAGTAGGTGGACAATTACTGGTATCAAATGGTACAACAATTACTAGTAGTGCCGGCTCATTAATCTATTCTGCGTCAGATGGTTCAAGCTCTGCAGTACCAGTTGCAAATGCATCTGGATTTGTTGTTGGAGAATATTTAATAGCAAAGGCTACTGGTAGTACTGGTTTTACAACTGAGACAATGAGGATATATGCAGTAGATTCTACTTCAAAGCCCAATACACTAAGCTTAGAGAGGGGTAAGGGTGGTGGCTTAACAATACCTACAATGAGTGCTGGTCAAGTATTCGCATCCGCTGGAGTAAGTGGAAGTGGTTATATTCACATGAATGCAAGTCCAGCTGATACTTCAACTCCTTATATAGATATTATAGAAAGAACAGGTAGTAATAGTGAATCAATAGCAAGAAAGCTTAGACTAGGAGACTTATCTGGTGTGGCAGGAGAAGGACCAGTATCAGCAACTCCTGGATTTGGTCTCTACTCTGAAAATGTATTTTTATCAGGGACAATTACTGCAAGTGCTGGTAAGATTGCTAATTGGCACATGAATGGAAGTAGATTAGGATCGCAAGGAGGCCAAATAGTAATGGATTCATCAACTGATCCTAGTATTACTGTAAGCGGCCCAACATCACCAGCACAAAATCAAGTTGTAATACACTCTGCAGCTGCCGGCACTTGGGGAATAACCGGCAAGGTTGGCAACAATGACATATTTGAACTAGGTGACACAAACCAAATTGCAGGTTGGGATTTTGACGATACAACAATAGCAAAAAATAATGTCACAATGAGTAGTGCAGGTATTATCTATGCAGGAAATCCAGCAGCACAAAGAATAGAGATAAATGGTTCTCAGGCAAGTATGTCATTCTTTGACTCTTCTGGCACAGTGGTAATGACAATTGATGATAATATAGCTGACTCAATGCCAGGTATATCCATGACTGAAGGAGCAATAATAATAACTGGTTCTACAGACTTCGGTGATGGAGCAACATTAGCTCCAGCTGCAATTATGGCTAAAATGACTAATGTGACTGCAGTTAGTGCTGCTGGAATTCAGGATAGCAGGGTTGGTGCAATATTTGCTCTTAGTGATGGTGCATCTGTTAACACAGACTACTCAGACTTTACAACTACATTTATTGATACTTGTGGTACAAAAGGTGGTGGAGGAGGAGGTGGCTGTTATGACGTAGGTGCAATTGTAGGTAGTGTACATAATGCACAAAATACAGGAGCAATGTACTCAGGATATGGTCATGATGCATACGGAATAATTTCAAGAGCAATAGTTGCTGACCCTTCAAAGAATCAGCAATGGTCTTTCTTTGGTGAGCATGGCTATTTGGTAAACTCACAAAGTGCAGTTATTGGAGGAATATTTGAACCTAGCGATTGGGGTACAATGCTTACTGTATATGAACCAGCAGGAGGTGATGGCAAGGGTATATCATTAGTCTCTGGAGACTCAAGTGGTGTCTTCCTGCACTGTATGAATTCAACTACAGGTGATACACCCAACACTGATGGTTGGAGAATAGGGATTGATTCATCTGAAAGATTTGGTATTGCTAATGAAGAACAAAATAGATACGCACTCCTTATAAATGATCCCGATAATGAAGTGTGGATTGGTGGTAGAGTTACTATAGGTAGAGATGCAATAGGAACAACAACAACACTTCCTTTTAATCTTGATGAAGCGGACACAGGTACAGATGGTGCAGCATCTCTTATTGTAAAAAGTGATGTTAATCAAGAGGTTGCAGTTATAGCTGCCATAGGACATGATTATCAAAGTTCGGGACTAGTATTCGTAGGTCAAAATACTAATTACGGAGGTGGAATTGCATATGAAGGTGGTGATAGTGGGCATGTTGCTGAGCTAAATAATCTAACTGGAGAAAAAGTCCACCTATACAGAGTTGATAACAATACAGTCGAAGAAGTAATATATTGGGGTTATGGTAGTAGTGAGGTATCTGTTATAGGTGACGTAACAGATGGAGTATCAGATGAAAGGCTTAAAGAAAATATAAGAACCATAGATAGCCCAATTGATAAATTAAAAAAAATCAGAGGTGTATATTTTGACTATAACAAAATGGCTGGTGAAGCAGGGTTTATGTCTAAGCAAGACTTCTCCATAGGCCGAAATAAAGGAAATATTGGTGTTATTGCACAAGAAGTAGAAAAAGTTCTTCCCGAGGTTGTAAAGCCTGCACCATGTGACGGAAAGTGGAAAAGTGTTGAGGAAGACGGTAGGGAACAATACAAAACTGTTGACTATGAAAAGATTGTCCCATTACTCATTGAGGGCATTAAAGATCAACAAAAAGAAATAGAAGAGCTAAAGAATAAAGTAGAGGAGATTAAAAAATGTATACCAGGGAAATAACAATATATTCTGGGTCATTCCCTTCGGCAACGGGTAGTAAGCCAATATCAAGTTCAACATTTAAGCAACTTGCAAGATGGGAAGTAGACCCAGATGACGCAACAAGTGTCCAATTTAGAATACCATCTGCATCATTTGGAGGAAGTAATGACAGAATAGCACTTTATATCTCTGGTAGTGGAAAGATAGGAATAGGTACAAAAAATCCAGAAACAGCACTTGATATAAGAGATATGGCAGAAGATGTTAGTGATCGTGAAAGTGATGATATAGAAAATAGAAGAGAAAACCTATTAAAGCTAGATAGAACAGCAAATAATATTAGTGTAAAAGCAACTGCACTAAAAACTGCTAGAACAATTGGAGGCGTAAGTTTCAATGGAAGTGCAAATATAAATTTACCAGGTGTCAATACAACTGGAAATCAAGACACATCAGGTACAGCCGCAGAAGCTACGATATTAGAAAATGCAAGAACAATAGGAGGAGTATCATTTAATGGAAGTGCAAACATAAATTTACCAGGAGTTAATACATCTGGAAACCAAGCAACAACAGGAAATGCAGCAACGGCTACTAATTTAGCAGGTTATACATTTGCAACGGATAGATCTAATAATTTAGTAATAACATCTGCAGATGGCAGAACTACATGGACTATTGCGCCAGACTAATACTTAATTAAAGATAGGATGATATTTATATATGGCTTCAGTAATTAAAATAAAGTGGGAAGGTGCAGACTTCAAATGGGACTCTTCTCCTCCTAGCACAACATACAAACCAGGATATAAGCCAAATGTCTTTCCATATACTTGGGATGATGTAGCTTTAGTTGTGGACCTTGTTAGTGGTGGTTACGAAGACATAGATAAGGTAGACAAAGAAAAGAAGAAGAAGCTTATTCGATTGATAATGAAAAGAAATGGAATAAAAGAATACGATGAGGAAAAAGAAGTAAAAAATATAAAGGCAAAAGTTAAAGACGTAGAATTAATCATAAAGGAGGTAAGATCATCAATAAAAATAGTAATATAAATAAATCTAAAGGTTTAGGTGATACAATAGAAAAAATCACTGAGGCTACTGGTATTAAGATAGCAGTAAAAAAGATTGTTGGTGATGATTGTGGTTGCGATGAGCGTAAAGACAAGCTAAATAAAATTTTTCCATATAAAGGGGACAAGTAATGGCATATAAATTATATACAGACAAAAAAGAATTATTTGAGTGTGATATTAAACTATCTGGCGCTTCAATAAAAGATTCATTTGCAAGATTAGTAGTCGAATCAGATGATATGAATTTTGTCTTTAATGGTACTATATCTAGTGACGGAAAGTGTAGCATACCAGTAAAAAAGCTTAAGGGATTCTTAGATGAAAATGCATCTGGAAATATAAAGCTAGAGGTTGTAGCAGATGATACTTATTTCGTCCCATGGAAATCAGAATTTCTAGTTGAATCTAGTAAAAAAGTGACTGTTGAAGTAATGTCACAACAAAAAGAA
>Ga0098059_1001514_pt1 | contig 11680 bp, 7 predicted proteins | sample 20_taG_FD_92580 | JGI IMG/M metagenome (GOLD analysis project Ga0098059, IMG submission 92580) | Marine viral communities from the Subarctic Pacific Ocean - 20_ETSP_OMZ_AT15318 metaG | ecosystem: Environmental > Aquatic > Marine > Oceanic | place: Subarctic Pacific Ocean | collected 2015-01-19
AGGCTCTTACAAATCCAGCTCACCCTAATTACAACCACCAACTAGCTCAAGAGGAGTTTGGTGCGATGATTGTAAAAAATTATAAGAACAGACACGACAACGCGAGAAGAGTACGTGATGAGGCGGAAAGAGAAAGAATTAATAAAGAGGGAGCAGTGACACGAACTTATGCTCAAAACCAGTCGGTCAAGAACTTCGAATTATCAATGAAAAACCCAGGTGGGAAAATTAAAAAAGGTAGTTCACAGTATTATCTGTATGACCCTGGATCAGGAATGTTTGGGTTACATAATCACGGCGGAGGAGGCGCGATTGAATATTACGATTGGGACTATGTTAGTCAAGACCTTGGTATGTATATGACAAATACTGAAAGAAAGAAAATGGATAAACTTTGGGAGGCCCACAAAGCTGCCGCATACTCGGATGATCCACCAACTACAGAGGTAGTGGAGGAAGAAGCTGAAGTTGAGGAAGTCGTTGATAATGATGGGATAAAAGCATTGAAAGATGAAGAGGTCGTATCAATAAGATTTTTCGGCGGCATAACTAGCCCGACTGATATTAAAAAAATAAACGGGGTTTGGCATAGAGACAACGGTCATGTAAACCAAGAAAAATGGGAAGAAGTTTCGAAAAAGGAATTGATAAAAATACAAAAACTTTACAAATAACAATATATGTTTGAATACGAATTAGACGGGGTGTTATACACCATGGCAAACGTAGAGAAGTGGGCCATGGCTGAAAACATATCTGTTGATGATTATGCTTCAAAATACGCTCTTAATAAAAAGGAGGTAGGGGTGAATATTGCTCCGCCTATTATTGGAGATAGTGATATCGAACATATTTCTCTAGAGGATTTCTCAGCGGCTGCCGGGAATGAAGGTTTCTACGACTACTCAGAAGATGAGTTGGTTAAGCAAATGCAGGAAAGCTATAAGGGTACTGGGGTTGAATTCTCAGTTGCTACTTTTGGTAGGGATGCTATTGCGGTAAAATTACCTGGCACTGATAATCCTAGAGTATTTAGAATACCATCAGACGATCCAACTGCGCTTGCGGAATTTCATTTTGAGGTTACTTCGTATATAGATTCTAAGAAAAAGAAACATATGGAAGAGGATCTAGCTCAGGAAATTACAGCCGCTTGGAATGGGGAGCAGGGGTTTTGGGCAGAAGAGAATATTACTGAGAAACTTAATAAAATTTTAGGAGACGATTATACGGTTACTGAAAGCGGAACTCACTATAATGAGGTAACTATAACCACTAAAAGCGGAGCAAGTAGGAATTTTAAGATAGGTAAACTATGGAACTCAGCTGATGCTGTAGTCAATACGGCTAAAGATGTTATCGATTGGATTGAGTCAGACCCTGTTAGCTTTGAGTCTTCTAAGGAATATCATAAAGCTGAACAAGAAGTTATCCAAGAGTTGGAAGAGGAGTTCTTTACAAAAGACATGCTTAAGGATATTTTTGGTCGCCCTGACTTCGCTAATATAGCTACTAGTAAGAATAAAGAGAGACTTAAAGAGCATATCTTAGCAGAGCTTAATGCCACTGGAGGGGTAAGAACTAACAATGACAAGTTATCAAACGTACACATGGATCATATAGTTACCGCTTATGTGTCTGAAAAAGTAGACGTAGCTTGGAACAATAAGATAACTGAAGATTATAACATACGATTAGCCGAGTATATAGCGGAGGGAAAATCAAATGCAGACATACACAAACATAATGTAAAAGCCCATTCCCTTTCATTTTCTGAGATAGACCAAAGTATTATACACCTTTATCAACAGATTGACACCGCAAAAGGCGAGAGGAAGGAAGCATTAATAAAAAAGTTAAACCTAAAAATCCACGAGAAAAAGAAGGCTGGAGATGAGTACAAGATACTCATGGACACGAATACCGGGAAGATAGCTAGCCACAACCTTTCAGAAGATACAAAAGGGATAGTTGATATTACACGTCAAGTGGAGTTAGAACAGGAAAACTACAAGGGGTTAACTAGAGCAGATTTAAAAGTTGAATTCAATAGACTATCTTTAGCTTTAGCTCAATTTGAAAAGGCAAGTAAGGATCCCTCATATAAAGGGATGGTTGACTATGGAGGGGACAACATGATGATCACCTACGAGCAGTATGCCGGGAGTTGGCGCGCAGTTCGTGAAGTTGGGTTTATTGACACGGTAAGTGAGAATGCGGAGTTTGAAGCCCGTATGGCGCAAAGCAGGGGGCTAAGGAGTAAATTGGAAGCCATTAAAAGAATGTATTTGTTAAACGAAGGAGTTGAGTCTATTGAGAAGGACGACGCTACTGGGTTGCTAAACATTGCTAAAGCCACTCTAGTGGGAGGGATTATTGGGGAGGACCGGTATCTTGATTTGTATGGAGATTCTGAAGCCCAAGTAGTCAACAGTATGCTAGGGGCATATGAGGAAATGGGGATTCCATTAACCAAAGAAGCAAAGCTGCATGGACAAACGTCTTTATCAGAAATGACAGTAGCTGGATTGGCTGCTATTCCTAAAGTTGCGCTTGAATTTGCGGTCGCAAACAAAATTGCAGCGGGGGTATCAGTAGCTACTGGTTTACACAAGTTTATGCAAGGGCTGAAAGCTTATAAATATGCAAGGAGAGGCGTTGTTTTCAGTGAGCAGGAAATAATTAGAAGAGCTGGAATGATAAATAAAACCCCGGGTGCATATATTGCTGAGTTAGGGTTTACAAAAGTGCCCCCAACTCTATGGGCGAATGCACAACATCTAGCAATCAGTAGTGTTATTGAAGGGGTAAAGTTTGCTGGAGTTGAACAAGATCCTAGGGCGTTTTCAAGTGGAGTAGGTTTTGGTTTAATAGGGGGTTTATTGCCTAAAGAGGTTTTTAAAGCTTTCCCTAGATTACAGACTATGTACTCTTACGGCGCTGCAGGTGTTAGTATGTCTATAGGATCAGAAGTAGGTGAAACTATGGCTGGGCTAGTGGATGATCTGTTTGAAATTAAAGATTTCTCAGTGTTCATGGACGAACATTACGGTAGCTATAATGAAACCCAAAAGAGAATGATAAGTAATCTTTTTGTAGGGATGGCTTTCCGACTAGGGCACACAACTAGGTTCGACTTTAGGAGTAAAGATGGTATCGTTGACATAAGAGACACTGCTCATAGAAAGCTAGAGGAAATTGTGGAAAAGGAGGGGGAGAATTTTATGGAGAGTTCTGAGTGGCAAAAGCATTACGAGATTTTTCAAGCAGCTGAAATGCGTTTGGCCTCTATTAACGGGTTAATGGATTATAACAACCCACTATTAGCACAATCTATGGCTGAGAGGGATTTCGCTGGGGCTAGGACAGATTTTAATAGTATGGGTTACAAGTTAGAGGTTACTTATACTAACCCTAAGGGAAATAGGAAAGGTAGTTATGAGCTTGACACAAATAACAAAATTGTAAAAATAACAATAAACCCGGCTCACATAAAAGCAGGGGTTGTAGCTCATGAGATACACCATGCGTATATGGAGCTTCAGCTGAAAGACTTAGGTGTTAAAGCTGAGGTTATTAATGGGTTAGTTAGTATATCTAAAACAATTAAAGTAAAAGGTGGAAAAACTTTATACGAAAAGTTAGTTGAGAACGGAACAATAGCTAAACGTACAAACTCAGGACTTGGATTAGAGAAGGTTAGAGAGATGGAGTTATTTGCGTGGGTGTCAGAAGTTATTAGAGATGGGGGAAACCAAAAGGAACTAGAAAACTCCAACGCTTGGTGGAAGCTTAAGACATGGATTAACAAAACTCCTGGCGGAGAAAATGTTGGGACAAAGACAAAACAAGATCTTATAAAATGGTTTGGAGAATATCATTCTAACCTAGGAAAGGGGATTTCAAATGTACCTCACTTTAATAAATTAGGAGATATAATTAAGAATACAGGTGGAGAGGTTATAAAAGAAGCTTCTACTAAGGATCAAAGAAATATTGAAATTGCCAGCGGTAAAGAGAATAGAGATAGAGCTCTCTTAGAAGAGATGGCAGATATGATGCAAGGCTTTGGGAAAGAGTATAAAGGGATGGGGTCAGATATACTCGATCCTTTTAATATAGAGCTGCAAGAAATCTTTAATAAAGAAGACAGCTTCTTAAGTGAAAGAGATAGGAAAGATATAGAGAGGATGGAGAAGTTTGACTATTCCAAATTCCCATCTGAGAAAGTGCCAGAAATAAGAAGGAGGGTTGAAGCAGATTTAGCGAAGCTAAAATCAAAAGATAAATCCTTAGACATAGCTCGTAAATATGATATCTCCCTTGCTGAAAATCAAGGAGCAGGGGCTAGCGGGGGAAGTGGTCGTGTTGCAAAACTGTTGGATAGTATAAAGAATAGACCGGATTTCGGGATTCATAAAGATGCTATACTAAAGGAATTCTTATACGGTAAAGAAGGAAGACAAAGTGAAAGTATATACGGAAATGCTAAAGCATATAATGCTAAGGTTTTAAGGGGGGAAATAAACCCAGCTGAATGGCCGATTGGTAAGTACTTAGGAACCTACATGAAAGAACATTTTCATGCCGTAGCTAATAGACACTTGCCAGCTGAGCACGTTACTCGTATAGATAAGGAGGGTGCTAAGGTATTAGAAGGTGGTGATTATACTTCATTAAGTGGAGGTGGTGGAGGTAAGACTTATAAGAAAAATATAAAGTTAGAAAAGACAGTAGATGCTCCTTTGATTAATATCGCTAAAGACTTCAATGTGCCGATAGAGATCATCCAGCACGTTCAACAACAATTAATAGCCAATAGATTTGAGCACGGGAGAAACCTTGATATCTCAGTTCCAAAAGGAAAAGGAAAACTTATATCAATATTTGGAAAGACCCCTTTAGAAAGAGCACAATTCTTAATGGACCATTGGGCTGAAATCCATGGATCAATTTTCGAGGGATCTATTTTACGCGCAGACGCTTTCAAACCTGGGGTTGATACAAAAACTCCGCTTGCTGGTGATATTTTATTACATATAGAAAAAGTAATAACCGCTAAAGAAGCCGAAATAAATGCGATTAGAGCTGAAAGAAAGGAGGCTACAACTCCGCCTCCAGAATTCTCTAAAGAGACTACTATTGAGGCTAGGATCAAAGCAATTGAAGACTACGTGTCTTCTAAAAATCCTGAGTTCAAACCGGATCTCAAGGCAAGCTCAGAGCAACGTATACTTGATCTAACCAAAGCTGGGGAATATGATATCACTAAGGTTGAACCTTCTACAGAACAACTCATAGGAACCTCCTCTGGAGTCCTTGGAGGGGTTTTAAAAGACTTATATGTAAAGGGCGATAGAATGCGTTATGCCGAGACTGGAAGTGGTGTAGGGGTTGCTGAACAACTAAAAAAATCTTACTCTAATCAAGCCGAGTTTGGTGCGGAATTTGGAATTAAATTAACGCCTGAAGGTAAGGTAATAGCCAGTAGCTTAACTCGAAACTTTAAGGAAACTAAGATGGAGACTATTGCAAGGGAATTTGAAAGGTCTTTACATAACCAAGTGTTAAGAGCGATGGTTAAAGGCGGTCATGCTCCTAGGGAATTAGCTATAAGATATACTAAACAAGAAATCATTAGTAGATTCGAAGCAGGAAAGCCAACTGGATTGGCTAGTGAGATTTTAGTTAGAGAAATTAGTGAGATGCATCCTGAAATTACAAATGAAGGAATTAAATCTTCTATAAACGCTTTTTTAAGAGGGGCGAGGGATAAGAAAAATCCATTACATCAACTATATGATCGCCACGGGCTTGAAGCTATAAAACAACAACTTTTAGAAATAACATTTTTTGAGAGAATACAAGAGGGTATTATTAGTCATGAATCTTATGGTCATGTTGCTAAAAATAGTTACAGGCAAACAAAAAACCACATCTTTACCCTTAAAAACGGAATGGAGGTCAAGTTGTCAAAGGAGACATCGGACTTGATGGACCCTACTAATAAATCCCCCGAATTATTTGAAGCGGTATCAAATGTTGTTAATGACTTAGTATCTTCGGCTCCTAAGGGGCATAAGCTTATAGCAAATCTTTTCAACGGTAATCCTGCATTATTAGGTACGAAGAAACAATCTGCCGCTTGGGAAGGGATGAATCAGTTTAAAAAAGGTAGTTTACCAAGCCCAAACACTATTGCTAAATGGTTTAGTGAGATTGGCGAAAAAGTTGGGTCAAGAGACAAGATACTTGATCACAATGCTAAAATGCGTTTTATTGAAACGGCATTCCTGAAAGAATTAAAAGCTAAAATATACGAAAGCAAAACGGCTGAGGAATTCCAAACCAACTTCGCTGCAGTATCAGCAATACTTAACAAGGCAGGAAAGAATGGGTTGAGATTAACCGGAGAATATGTATCTGCCGATATACGATTAGCTGATAGCTCTAAAAACGCAAGTGTGGAACATCTTGATATCCATTCTAAACACCTAAGTGATATATGGAATTGGATGAGAGATGGGCATGGTCATTCTATAGAATCCATAATGGAGAACAGGGGGTTAGCTTTAGTATTTAATAATAGCCGACTTACTTTTGATAAAACAGGAGGGCCTTTAAATAGCGCGGGAGTGAAGCGAGTTGCTTTAGATGGAGTAGCAACACTTGCGCACACTGCTGATATATATGGAGCGAGTGCTTATAAAGTTTTCTTTGAGAATGCTAACAGTTTTCTTTCTAAAAAAGAAATTGGGAAAGCGTTTAAAGAGTTTAATAAGTTGATGGAACATAATAACAAGCTAGGGATCGGCAAAGCGGAATCCTTCAAGTTGGCTTCTGAGAACCTCTCAAATATAGAAAAAGCAATACAAGAACATAAGAAAAAGGGGAAAGCCGATAAAGGCATATCAGTGTGGGATTTTGATGACACATTAGCTCACTCTAAGTCTAATGTTCTTTTTGAACTTCCAACCGGAGAAAAAGGGAAACTTACGGCTGAGGAGTTTGCTAATAGAGGGACTAAGATGTTAGAGCAAGGCGCTAAGTTTGATTTTTCAGAGTTTAACAAGGTTGTTGACGGGAAACCAGGGCCTTTGTTTGAAAAATTTAAAGAGCGTATACATAAATTTGGACCTGAACATAATTATATATTAACAGCCAGGCCAACAGAGTCTGCTATAGCTATTAGAGAATTCTTAAAATCTCAAGGGATAGACATTCCTCTTAAGAATATTACAGGATTAGCAGATTCAAAAGCTGAAGCTAAAGCTCAGTGGATGGTTAAAAAATTCGCTGAGGGCTATAACGATTTCTATTTTGCCGATGATGCTATCCAGAACGTAAAAGCGGTGAGATCTGTTTTAAACAAACTAGATGCTAAAAGTAGTGTTCAGCAGGCGCAGAAGAAAATGTGGAGTGAAGATTTTGACAAAACCCTGAATCTTATGATTGAGCGAGTATTTGATATCCCTGCTGGCGAAGAAATATCAGGGGGTAGAGGGAAAGGCAAAGGGAAAAATAAGGATAGATGGCTGGGTGGACATAGTATATCTGATTTTGAGTTATTGACATATAGAATGTTTGGTAAAGGAAAAGAAGGAGAAGGTGACCAGAAATTTATCAAAGATGCTATTACAAAACCTTATCTAAGAGGTAGACAAGCAATGCATACCGCTAATGAGCGTATTGCTAAAGAGTTAGATACTTTACATAAGAAAAATCCTGAGTTTATTAAATCACTTAAAGACCCGGTAAATGCAGACTTTACAAAAGAGCAAGCTATAAGGGTCTTCTTGTGGAATAAAGTTGGGAGTAAGGTTCCTCACTTAACAAAGGGGGATCAAAATATGTTAATAGAAACAGTGGTTAACGATCCCTATATGATTACTTATGCTAACATACTACATAATATCAGTAGGTTAGGAAGTGGGGCTTGGGTTAAGCCTAGTAAGAATTGGACAGGGGAAACACTTAGACATGATCTATTTGAGATAACACACGGAAATACTGGAAGGCAGAAATATTTGAAGGAGGCGATTGACAACATGGAACTAATATTCTCCCCCAAGAACATGAACAAGCTAGAGGCTGCTCTTGGTACTACTTGGAGAAAGAATATGGAAGAAATGATTACTCGTATGACAACTGGTAGCTCTAGGAATAATACAACAAAGCATGAGAGAATGTTTGTTGATTGGGTTAATGGGGCCGCTGGGGTTACTATGCACTTAAATATGCGTTCTGCCTTAACTCAGTCGGTATCTATGTTAAACTACGTGGAGTTAGGTGTTAACAACCCTTTAGCAATAGCTAAGCATGCTGCCAATCCAAAGCAAGCTATCAAAGATTTTATGGACATAATCAACTCTGATTATCTACGTCAAAGAAGAAAAGGTGGGGTGATGGAGTTATCTATGAACGATATCTCAGAGGTTGCAAATAATCCCGCGTCTTCAATGGGGACTGCTCTTATTGCTAAACTCTTAAGTAAAGGATACGCTCCTACGAAATGGATGGATAGCTTTGCTATTGCGTTTGGAGGGAGTGCTTATTATAGAAATTATGTGAATCATTTTCTTAAAAAAGGTAAGTCTCAGAAAGAAGCCGAGTCATTAGCTTGGGAAGCTTTTGTTGAAAAAACAGAACCTCTTCAGCAGTCATCTGACCAGATGTTTTTATCGTCAGCGCAATCAACTACGTTTGGTAGGTTATTATTTACATATAAGAATACTCCTGTACAAATGTTTAGACAATTTGAGAAAGCTAGGCTAGATCTAGCTAGCGGGAGGGGGCGAAAAAGGGATAACATAGCTAAGATGATTTACTATGGACCATTACAATCAGCGATGTTCTACGCTATTCAATCCTCTCTTTGGACGTCTATGTTTGATGACGACGAAGTTGTTACTGACGCGCAGAGAGATCAACAAAAGGGTAGAATATACATGGGAGTAATGGATGGATTCCTCCAAGGAAGTGGGGTTCCGGGGAACGCACTTGTGGCTATAAAGAATACAGCTCTCCAAGCATATAAAGAAGGGGAGCAGGGATATAGAGGGGAAAAAGGAGATGTTTATGAGCAGACAGTGGGGCTATTCCCATCAGTGGGGACTAAGATAAGAAATATAGGGGATATATATGACACTTTCTTTAAATTCGATAAAAATTACGATATTAGCAAAAAAGAAGGGCTTAGTATTCACAATCCTTTTGTATTAGCAGGAGCTCAGTTTGTGTCTACAACTACTAATATCCCGTTGGATCGTTATATAAAGAAATCTAGGAATGTTCAAGAAACAATGGATGCTAGGAATGCCTGGTGGCAAAGGCTAGGACACTTCTTTGGAAGTTCTTCGTGGGACATGGGAACTGAGGTGGAACATCTGGAATTAATCAAACAGGAGGTTACAGAAGATAGGAAAGCAAAGGGTATTGAGAAGGGAAAACAAACTCGAAAAGAGAACAAAGAAAAGAAGGAGGCAGAAATAGAGGATGCAACTAAAAATATGAGTGGACCGGATAAACTAAAATACATTCAAAGACAGAAATTAATTAGTAAATACGGGGTACTACCTCTAAATTGGGATAGCATGAGTGGCCTTGAGCAACTAGAATGGAAAAGAGCCCATAAGAAAAAGACAAAGTAGGTAATAATAACAATAACAAATACAAACAAAAAAACAAACAAAAATGGCAAAAACTACAGCAGCGATAACTCTTACGAGTTCAGATTTAACGTCTGATGCATTATCACTATCAAAAACAGCTACATTATATAAAGCTGGAACAACTGATGGATTAGATCAAACTACCGGAATTGGTAGAAAAACAACAACGGCAGTAACACAATATACTATTGTGGCGCAGACTGACTATACTGATGACAAAAACCACCAAGTATATTTATTCAATCCTTCAGTTATCACTACAGAGTGGTTCAAGGTACATATAGGTACTGTTGAATTAGGTAGACTATACGCTGGGGATTGGCTTAAATTTCCTTACACAGGGGGTCAAGATATAAAGATTACTCCGTCAGTAGCTACTTCAATGACATTAGAGCATTTAGTAATCTCTGAGGCATAATAAATGCCTACTCGTTACCATAATATAACTGGGGTATTGACACAGGAGTTGGTAGCTCCGGGGGATAAGATAGTTCCTAAAGAAATATCAATTGCAAATTTGCACGCCACTAATGCGGTTGTGGTAGATTTATATATTGAAAAGAAGTTAGAGGGATCATATTACATTATCAAGGGAGTTTCAATTGCAACGGGGGCAAATTTAATTTTAAATCAGGCAGCAATAAAGATATCTACCGGTTGGGGAATGTATATCAAACTAGGAGCAGCTACTAGTGTTGTTGACGTAATAATATCTTAGTAATATGAAAATAAGCGAACACTGCACATACAAAGAGGGAATTAGGAGTACAACAGCCTTAAGGCTTGGTATTGACAATACCCCTGATATTGAAACCTTAAAAGCTATGGAATTAGTAGCGGAGAAAGTATTTGAACCTGTTAGAGAGTTTATAGCGAGACCAATTAGAGTGAATTCATTCTTTAGGAGCAAAGCATTAAACACAGCTATTGGGGGTTCTAAAACCTCCCAGCACATGAAGGGGCAGGCTATGGATATAGATATTCCCTACGGGCATGAGGCTAACGCTAAAATGTTTGACTTCATTAAAGACAATTTAGATTTTGATCAATTAATATGGGAATTTGGGGATGATAAAAACCCAGATTGGATCCATGTTAGCTACGCGTGTGACGCTTCTAATAGAAATATAATACTAAAAGCGGTTAAAGAAAACGGAAGAACTAAATACATCCGAATTGACCAAGATGGTAAAAACAATTAGCTAAATGGCAACAACTGCGCAAGAAATAGCATTAATGAAAAGAGACATCGAAACTTTGGGGGAAGACGTTAGGGCGATAAACGACAAGTTGGATAGACTAATGGTGAAACTATTGGATCCAGATGAAGGATTAGTAGTTAGAGTCAACAAGAATACTGACCGTTTAGATCAAAGAGATATTGAACTACCTATGTGGTTAGGAAACCTTGAGCAGTTCAAACAGATGCAAAGATGGAAATCAAACGTAACCAAAGCTTTGTGGGGTATATACACAGCTATTATAGGTTATATCATTAAATTAATATTTTGGTAATGGAAGAAATTTTAAAACTTATAGAAGGGTATGGATTACCACTAGTACTGTTACTAGGGGCGTTATATGCGTTATATAGATTCTTAGTATTTAGTTTATATGAAGTAAAGAATCAATTCTCAAGGCACCATGAAAGGGCTGCTGACAATATGGCGGAGGTTAAAAGGAAAATAGATTTAATTTTAGAGCACATAAGAAAACAATAGTATGAAAGATTTTAAAATTAACATTGGAAATATAATCTGGATAATAGGTATTATTTTTACCATGGGCATGGCTTATAGCCAAATAGCTCAACTAGGGGAAGATATTGAAATTCTAGATAGAAGACTAGAGAAAAAGATTAAAATAATAAACGAAAACGAAGACCGAATAGTAGAGCTTGAAAAAGAGCTAGCAAAGCTAGAGGGTTGCAAACACAAATAAAATAACATCTGTATAAAGAAAAAAAAGGGGATACCAATTACGGTGTCCCCTTTCTTAATTTAGTGTAT
>Ga0098059_1001518_pt1 | contig 11673 bp, 10 predicted proteins | sample 20_taG_FD_92580 | JGI IMG/M metagenome (GOLD analysis project Ga0098059, IMG submission 92580) | Marine viral communities from the Subarctic Pacific Ocean - 20_ETSP_OMZ_AT15318 metaG | ecosystem: Environmental > Aquatic > Marine > Oceanic | place: Subarctic Pacific Ocean | collected 2015-01-19
TAATTGATAGAGTAGTAACTTATAACCATTTAGAAAAAGTATGGTCGGTTGGAAGTCTTTCTAGAACTACATGGGCAGACAAAGGGGTATTTGCAAAACCTTATGCAACAGAGTATAATCAAACTTCTACAGCCACAGCAACTCCAACAGTTCAAGGAGTTACTTCAGGTAGAGGATTTTTATATGCACAAGAAACAGGAAACAATGCTAACGGAACTGCATTACCAGCAACCCTTACATCAGGAGATTTTTTCTTACAAGAAGGAGAAGATTTAATGTCAATTTCAAGATTCATTCCTGACTTTAAAAATTTAGATGGCACAGTTAATGTAACATTACAGTTAACTAATTACCCATCATCTTCAAAAACAGGAAGTCCTTTAGGACCTTTTCCTATTACAAATTCAACAACAAAAAGAGATTGTAGAGCACGTGCAAGACAAATTGCTTTATACATTGCCAGCTCAGCGCTTAATGATGCGTGGAGATTTGGAACATTCAGAGCTGACATACAGCCAGCGGGGAGACGTTAATGCCATTTAAATCAGAGAAACAAAGAAGATACTTATGGGCTAACGAACCACGGATCGCGAGAGAATGGACTGATCGTTATGGTGCAAGACATGGTGGGATTATGCATACACGAAAAGGTTATGCATTAGGAAGTGAAGATATCACAAGTGATAGTGAATCAGTAATATCTGAAGTTTTACCGGCACAAGTTAATCAAATTGGAGCAGAAAAAGAATTAATTGAGGCGTATGAACATATAATGAAAAAGTTTATGGAAAGATTTCCAAATATAGATAGTGAAAATATGTCAGTAGAAGATATGGTAGCTATGCTTCAGTTAGAAGGGGTACTTGGAACTGAAGGAGCTGGTATATTATCTTTAAAAGAAGGAGTAGATGCAATTACTCCTGAAAGTGTAGATAGAGGTACAAGAAGAATTTCTATGGGTGATACTCAATGGGGAGATATACCTGAAGAATTTTTTAATAAAGGTGGAAGAGCAGGGTATGCTCAAGGACATAACCCACATGCTGGTGGATATAAATCTAGTTCATCAAGTAGTGTAGGTGGTAAAGGAATAGGAAGACAAGATCCAATGGGTGGTTATGCACCGGATCATAAATATTCTAAAACAGCATCGGAGATGTCAAAGCTAGGACCACAATATACAAGTGGTGGTAATATTACAGGGCCGGATCCTAAAACTGAAATAGATATTACAAAATATATAAATCCAACAAATGTTAGAAGAGCTAAAACTGTATACGATCTAGTGACAAATCCTAAAGGAATTATAAAAGGCAATCCTTTGGCAGTGATAGGTATATTAAATGATATTCGTAATTGGAAAAACAAAGCAGAAGTTCCCACAGAGGAAGTAGTAGAAGAATCAGGTGGAATATTAAATTTAGGGACAATACCAGGATAATGGCACAGAAAATAGTTAGACTCGGATTTCCAAAAGCTAAAGCTGAATACACAGCAGCTCAGCTAGATCAATTAGTGGATACACTAGAGCAGTTAGTACAACAATTAAACACTACGTTCTCTAATCAAATACCAGAGAATAATAGTGAACAACAAGCATGGTTTTTTAAGTAATGGCAAATACATATAAGAATAGCATAGTAAATATCACAGCAACAGGCTCAGATGAGGTAGCTTATACCTGTCCTTCTGATGCCACAGCTATTATTAATACTATTTTTGTATATAATAGAGCCGGAGGAGCAGCTGCTTTCTCCCTTAAATTAAACGATAGTTCAGCGTCCTCGACGACGACTATATACTATAACCCATCCCTGGCTGATGTGAATACAGACACAGTTTTAGGTGATGGAAATGTTGTGGTTTTAGAAGATTCTGATATATTGAAAATTAACACAGACGCACAACCGCTAGACGTGACGGTAAGTGTGCTACAAATAACAAGGTCATAAATATGAGCGAAGAATATGTAATGGTAGACGGAAAAAAGGTACCAGTTTTACCAGCAAAATCCGTAGTAACTGTTAAAAATAAAAGAACAGGAGCTATTTATACTGATAAAGCGCACTTCGATTCAGATGTCGCTAACCCAGAAACAGATACAACTGATGATGATTTCAGACAAGATGTTAACATTACAGTTGCGGAAGTAGTAATCAAGGAATAACATGCAAAGTATTAATCAACCACAGTCAGCTTTAATTGCAGGAATGCAACAAGGTCTTAATTATGAACAACCACAAGGTGGTTTTGTTCAACAAGGTTTTGCTGAAGGAGGCCTAGCTTCTCTTCCAAGAGGAGGATACAGGTCTGGTGGTATTGGTGGTGGAAGATTTAAAGGAAGATCTTTACCTGGAGGAAGACAGGGGTATGCATGGTATGATGATGTTATTGATACTATTACAGACACTGGTAAAAAAATTATTAAACCAATTGGAAGAAGAGTTAAAAAATTAGTCCCTAGAGAATTAGCAGGGATCATGCAAGTGGCGGCACCTTTCATAGCGCCAACAGCACCATGGGCAGCGGCAGCTATGTCAGCATTAGGACAGTATAAACAAAAAGGAAAAATTAATCCTTTAAGTGTAGCTTTATCTACAGCACCTGGTTGGACAAACACAGGTATTGCAAATTTTGCACGTAAAATTCCTGGTGTAGGTGATGGACGAGCTGATCAAATGCTTGATTGGATGAGAAGCACCGGCATGGCAGGGAATGATTACCAAGGAAATAATTTCTTACGAAGTATGATGGATAAAGTTCCGGGAGGAAACAAAGTTGATGAATTATTATTTGGAGAAATGGGTGGAGATAAAAGAGGATGGTTAGGTAAAACACCTGGAGAGAGTGGGCATGGCATGGTCAACTCACCTAAATTTAGTTTAAAAGATACACTTGGATCCGTAGCTAAAGGAGCTTTAACAAAACCTCATCCAACAAAAATAGGTGAAACTGTAGTAGATAAAATGGCAGTAGCTTCAATCTTGATGGGAGCTGCTAGTTATGCTGAAGCTAAAGCAAATATATATGCATCAAGTGGTTTTGATTTAGAAGAAGATTTAGGAATTACAGAAGATGATTGGGTAGCAACTGACTGGTCTAAGTGGGCTGAACATGATCAAGATTATTTAAAAGGAAATGCTATGGGTGGTATACCAAGAACAAGATACGCTATGGGTAGTGCACAATTTCCACCTCAAAGAAGAGCAGGATTAAAATGGGGTAGTGATAATGGTGAAGGACTTGGTGGTGAAGAAGTTGAAGCAGACATGAGATATGAAGGAGGCTTCATGCCTTATGGTGAAGAACCAAAAGCAGATGATGTACCAGCAAGATTAAGTAAAGATGAATTTGTATTCACAGACGAAGCAGTAGCAGGGGCCGGCGATGGTGATGTTAATGTAGGTGCTGAAAGATTGTACAACGTAATGAAAAATTTAGAACAAGGTGGGAAACTTTCTCAAGAAACTGAAGGAATAGGAGCAATGATATAATGGCAACAGATACAATAACAAATATAAATAAACCAGCACCGTATATTGAATCGGAACTACAATCTTTTTTAAAACCTCTAGGTCAATTAGGTGCTACATCTATACCAGCATCGCAATTAGGTTTACCAAGTATTGCAGGCGAAAGTGCGTTTACTGGTCAAGCTAGAAAATCAGCAGCGCAACAAGCGGGTTTATCATATGACCCAAGTACAAATGTTCTTGGAGCAGGTACCGGTGTTGCAGCTTATCAACCTTATTTAACAACAGCCGCAACTTATGCAGATCCTTCAACGAGTGCAGGGCAAGCTGCATTACAAAATTTTATTAGTCCTCAACAACAATATGTTATTGATGCTATGACTGATGCTACTACGCAAGCTAAGACTCAAGCTGATGCAACAGCTTTACAATCAGGAGCTTTCGGTGGTGGAAGAGCCGCAGTACAACAAGGAATTTTAGACTCTGAACTTGCTAAGAATATAGGTATGTTTAAAAATACAATGTATCAACAAGGGTTAGATCAAATGGGTGGAGCTGCAGATAGACAAAGATCTTTAGCTAGTGATACTCAAAACCTAGGTCTAGGTAATATTGGATTACTAGGTCAAGCAGGTACAGGTCAATTAGCATACGATCAAGCGGTTAAAGATGCAGCAACTCAATCACAAAAAATGCAAACACAAGCACCATTTGAAAGATTAGGATGGTATGGTGGTCAACTATCTCAGTTAATGGGTGGTATGCCTAATCCATACATGCAACAAGGACCAGAACAACAAGCACCAAGTCCATTGTTCCAAGCTATTGCTTCAGGAGCAGGAGCTTATGGTTTAGGAGGAATCCTAGGCAAGATTTGGAATAAAGGACAACAATAATGCCAAAGATATTTAACAGACCGATGTTTAAACTAGGGGGTAAACCTAACTCCGATGGTGTAGGTATTACGTCTGGTTTAAATAGACACGGGTATGAAGATGGGACTCCTTCTAATATAGAGCAATGGAATAAATGGAAAGATAAAGCTTTATCTCAAATGGATAACATGGGTAAAGTAAGTACTCCTGAATTAGCTATCATGGCTTCTAATGTTCTTGGTAAAGGTGGGAGTATATATGACATGATTACTAATGCTACTGAAGAAATTATGCCAGCATATGGCAACTATAAAAAAGTTCAATCACAACTTCCGGAAGCTAAAGCTGGTCTTTTTAAGATGGGGGCTGAGTTAGATTTTACTAAGCGAGGTTTAGATATTAAAGAAATGCAAGCTAATAAACCACTTCTTCCAGAAGTAAAAACAGAGATGCTAATAGAAGTAAATAAATGGAAAGCAGATAAAATAGGTCCAGATGGAGAGTGGATAAATCCAGATGATTTTGTGGAGTATCAAGCTAGAATGAATGTTATTGATTCAGGTTTCTTAACAGAGACTGAAGCTAGAGTGGAAGCATCTAAAATTATATCAAAATTAGTAGAGTTTGAAGAAGCCGGAACTTCTAAAAAAAATAGAATGATAAAAGCATGGGTAGATTTTTTAACTGGTAGAAAAGAGTCAGTAGATTATAGACTTCCCGAAGCTGAAGGTGGTAGAGTAGGTTATGCTACAGGCATGGGTCCAGTTATGGATCAACAAACACAAGCTTTAGATATTCAAACACCTACAGGGAATGAAGAAATAGTTAATACTCAAACTGAAGTAATGCAACCAAGAGCAAGTCAAGATCCTTTTGTATTATTAAGAGCGAGACTACCAAAAGAAATTACTGATGACGTTGTAAAATTAATTGCATACAACCCAGAAGCATTTAAAGATTTTGCTGCTATAGAATCTCAACAAGATGTAATTAATTTTAATATAACATACGGAGTAGAATTAGTAATTCCTACCAGTCAAGTATAGGAGGCCTTATGAGAATCCTTGATAGCATTAGAGAGTGGGGAGCTGAACAGCAAACCAAGTACGACACAGAGAGAGCTAATCCTCCTGCAGAACTTCCAGCAAAATACCAAAACAGAAAAGAAGAACTCCCTAGAGAAACACAAAAAGATATTGAAAGATATCAACAAATATTTTCTAATGATTTAACTCCTGTTTTTAATTATATAGATGAGTTACTTTATGAAGGGAAGTCAGATTATTTTAAAAATAAAGATAGAGTTAAAGACGAAGCTCATCCAAAAGATTTAATTAAACTTTCTGATTATGAATACTTAGGTAAGACTCAGTATGATATGATGTATCGTAAAGATACAGAGAACGCGAAGCGTGGTCGACAGAAAGTGCTCTCGCATCCCTTGATGCAGCCCCAAGTAGGTGTCTCTACAGGGTTAATCAACACCGCAACAGGGATCGTGGAACTTGGATCTGCCTTATCAGATCTTTATTTAGACACAGATACATTAGAAACTGTACAAAAAGCTATGCCTGCTATAGATTTAATGGATGTCTATGGTGATGAAAAAGGATCCATTGCAAAATTTACTTCCATCCTAACTCAATACGGTACAGGTTTTGGTATCGCTAGAAAAATATCTAGTAAACTTATTGGTGCTGTAGCTAAAAGAAAACTTGCTAAGCAAGTTGGAACTACATTAGCTGCTACTAAAGCAGGAGACAAAGCTGTGAAGCTTGCCAAATTTGGTGGCTACTGGGTATTGCCTGCTGGTTTAGGTGATGCGATGGTATCTAATAGAGCCAGTCAAACTATTGGAGATGCGTTTGGAGATGAAGAAGGAAATATATTACAAAGAGGATTAGCTAATTCTAAAACAGAGAGTCTTGAAGGTTTAACAGGGAAAGAAAGAGCAGCTGCTGTGTTAAGAAACAAATTAAAGTTCGGTGCTGAAGGTACTGCGTTAATGGGATCATTAACTTTACTAGGACCTGGATTAAAAGGAGCAGCTAAGTTATCTGGTATGGGATTAAGAGCAGGGGATGCAGTTCTTGTGACTCCTGGAATGAGATTATTAAAAAGTGAAAAGACAGGACTACCACAATTATTTAGAGCTATTGGAAAAGGAAAGAAAAAAGTTGGAGACTGGGCTGGGATTCCTAAATATGAAACATGGAAATTCTCTGACTGGAATGCTCCCTTCTGGAATAAAGTTGGAAGAGCTAGTGAAGAATTAGTATCGAGATTTACATCTAACTTTAAATTTGATCCAGCTTCTGCAAATTCTTTAAGACAAATGCAGAATAAAATAAGAAAAATTAAAAAGAACACAGACCTTATGATGAAAGAATTAGATAGAGGTATGTATGGTTTAGTTAAAGCAGGCTTCAATGACATTGCATTCAATACTCAAACAGCTCAACGAGCTATGGGATATTGGGACGATGTTATAGAATACTTAAGAGGGAATATAAAAATAGACAAGCTACCTAAGTCATTAAGATTTCCTTCTAAATATATAAGAACATTAATTGATGAACAGACTAAAGAATTACAACCTATCATAAGAGATATGGATGTTAGAGACGACATGATTAAAAACATGGGGAAATATCTTCATACAAGTTATCAGATATTTAAAAACTCTAGTTGGAGAGCTCCTAAAGAAACATATGATAACGCGGTTAAATATTTTGAAAAATTAATTAGAGACACATCTGCTAGAGGTGCAAGCATGTCAGCGGATGATGTAACAAGAGCAGCGACAGAAAAAGTAAATAAAATACTAGAGATAGGGAGAACAGAAGGATCAACTCCTTTGGTGAGATTAAATTCTATTTCGAGTGCAGCTCAATCAGGTGTGAGAATACCTGCTAACATATTTAAAGATGTTAAAAATTTACCAGATGAAATAGCTGGACTATTAGGTAAGGTTAATAATCCAAAAGATATTATTATGGATACTATAATAGAACAAGCACATACAATTCATTCTTATAATGCTTACAGAGATCTAGCTAAAAATGGTTTAGGTAAGTGGTTGTTTAAAAACAACGATGAATATTTTAAATACTTAAAAGATAATAACATAAGTCCTAAAGCTGTAAGACCATTAAAAGAAATCACAGTTCAAAAACCATACAACATGGACCTGGAAGAAATATTTATGACAGGCAAAGGAAAAAGTAAGGAGAGAATGTTAGCTCTTCCTGAAATGTCTAAAGCAATTAGTGATAACTCAGTTATGATGGATCAACTATTAAAATTTCCTATGATGAAATCATTACTAGCTATTAAAGCAGGGACACAGGTTAATAAAACAGTTTTATCTTTAATGACTCAAATGAGAAACATTACAACTGCTTCTCTGTTTGCATTAGCTAACGGTCATTTAGGAAGAGGTGCATCTGTTTCAGATAACTTTGAAATGTTATGGAAAGAATTTGTAGGGAAAACAAAAGATCCTAAAAAATTAAGAGAGTCATTAGATGAAGCCTTAGAAGCTGGAGCATTAGACTCGTCTACTATTGCTCAAGAACTAGAACAAATGATTCCTGAATTACTTGGTCCATCTAAATGGAACGTAGGTAAAGGAGGAGCAACAGCTTATGAAGGGAAAACATCTGACCAACTGTTTAGATGGATGTTAACTAACGAAGGATTACTAGGAAGAGGTGTTCAAAAATCTATTGAAGCATATCAATTAGGAGATAACGTTTGGAAATTATTTGGATATAATTTTACTAAGTCTCAATTAAAACCTGCGTTTAAAAACGTAGATGATATTAAACAATACTTCGATGAAGTAGAAGGTTACGCATGGAACCCTCTTAAACCTGGGTCAATGCAAGCTGGAACTCACGGAAGAAATTTAAAGACAGTCGAGGATGGTATACAAGAAGTAGCTGGACTAATAGTCAGAGATACTTATCCTAACTACTCGATGGTACCACGATTTGTACAGAACGTTAGAAAATTTCCTATCCTTGGAAACTTCGTAGGTTTCACCTCAGAAATGTGGAGAAACTCTTTTCAAATTATGAGAAGAGGTTCAGCGGAAATGGCCTCAAGCAATCCATACATTAGACAGATGGGAGCAAGAAGACTGGTTGGTTTTACTACAACTCTAGGAGTTCTGGGACCAGTAGCTACTCAAACTGCAGGATATATAACAGGAGTAACTAAAGATAAAATCAATGCATGGATGGAATCCTTTGCACCTGAATATCAAAAAGGTCATAGAATGATACCAATTGCTTCACAAGATCCCAAAGATAAAAATATTAAAGCAATAGATTTTGATGCACAGAATCCATACACAGATGTAATAGCACCGTTCGCTTTGTTCGCAGAGAACATAAGAGTAGGACCACAAACAGATCAATCTCATTTAATGCATTGGGCTTCAGCATTTGGAGAATCAATCATGAAAACTTTAGAACCTTTTATTAGTCCATCTATATATGCTGATACATTTGTAGAAATACTACCTAACAAAAATTTAATTTCTAAATCTAAATCAGGTGCAACGATTGCTGATTGGAAAAATGATATGAACCCATGGGAAAAAATTATGTACCATGTATATAGTAAAGTCTTACCGACTACTTTAAAGAGTGGTGAAAAAATATGGAAAGCATTACAAGGACAAGTAACTAAACATGCGGTAGAGTATGATCCAATGGAAGAAGTATCAGCAACTATGGCTGGTGTAAGGGTTGTTAATATGAATGGTTATGATGGGATGAAATTTAAAGTAAACCAAAGAGCAGGAGAAATGGGCCAAGCTTCTAAAACTTTTGGTGCTAATGCAGTTAATGCACAGAAATTAAAAGAAGAAGCGTCTTTGATTGCACAAGGTTTTCAAGCGGAATATGTGCCTGCTTTGTTTGAAAGATGGCAAGAGAATAGATATAGAATTTGGTCTGATACATTTAAAGATATTGAGAACATGAGAACTCTAGGTTACACAGAAAAAGAAATTAAACAAACATTGAAAGGTAGACAACCTTTCAGTAAGAGAGATATTAATTTTTTAATGAAGGGTTATTACAACCCAGCTGATGTCCCTAATTTATCTATGGCAGATGTCACAAGGTTTTCTAACGTTGTTAAAACTATTAATAGAAAAGAAGGAACTGATTATAAAATGAAAGACTTCTTTAATAGATCTCAACTGACAGATATTAAAAATAAATGGAAATTTATTCCACTGGGACAAAGAGAAATAGACTTCAATATTCCAATGGATCAAAAAACCTTACCATATGATATTAAAACTGACGAGATGGATGTAATAAAAGATAAGCAAGAGCAGATTGAAGATAGAGACCAATCATTTTTGCCAACGGCGCCGATTGGTACCCCAGATCTCAATATGCAAAATTTCACCGCCTCGCGCGAAAGTCCTACTTTTTCTGGGAGTGAAACCGTACTAAGTGACACAGAACAGGCTTTATTAGACCCAGAAGAGCAAATCATAGCTCAAAGGCAAAAAGGTGGAATAGGGAGTTTAGCGTGAAATATCCAAAAACCACAGGTGAGCACATAGTAGCTCTATATGGTCATATAAAAGGGTTAAAAAGTGCTATAAACACTATAAAAACCAACGATTTAAGGCATATTCATAGAGATATTGAGGGTTTACATACTAAGAGCGATAGGTTATTATTCTACATTATAGGAGGTTTAGCCTCTACGGTGGGAATCATTGTGGGAGTGTTATTCAAATTATTATGAAATTAAGTAAAAATTTTAGCTTGGCTGAGCTTACAAAAAGTCAAACAGCCACTAGAATGGGTCTAGATAATAACCCTAGTGAAGATGAGCAGGAAAACCTCAGATTGCTCTGTGAGAGGGTTCTACAGCCCATTAGAGACCATTTTAACCACGTAGTAACGATTACAAGCGGATATTGTAACGAAATTTTGTCTCAAAAGATAGGTAGTTCGAGCAAATCTCAACATTGCAAGGGAGAAGCGGCGGATTTTGAAATATTTGGAACCCCAAATAATGAGGTATCAGATTGGATCAAAGAAAATCTTATGTTTGACCAATTAATCCTCGAGTACTACGAACCAGGACAACCTAACTCAGGCTGGATCCACGTAAGCTACAAGAAAGAAATTAATTCAAATAGGAAAGAATATCTAATGGCCATCAAAGTTGATGGAAAAACACAATATAAACCAATACTTGGATTATCTACAGATAGATACGCTAAGTAAGAACAGGATATATGATTTCAAATATAATGAGATGGATAGATCTTAATAGAGAAAAATTACTTTGTACTTTTTTTAATAAGTATCAAGGATTAATTTTATTTATTATGTTAGTAGCTATTTGGTATAAATAACTAGATCCAATCTTTTAATTCTTCACCCATAACTTCAGACGCTATATTAATCTTCTTACGAAGAGCTTTGACTATTCTATTGTCAACTGTATCTTCTGCTATTAGATCGATATAGGTCACGGGTTTCTTTTGCCCAATTCTATGGATTCTATCTTGTGATTGTAGTCTTTTTTCTAGGTCATAACCATTAGAATAATAGATCATGTTCGACGCTGCAGTAAGCGTGATGCCGTATCCACCAGTAGCTGGTGTACCAACAAAGTATTTAACTTCATCATCACTTTGGAATTTCTCTATATTGTTTTGTCGAATTTCTTTAGGGGTTAACCCATAATAATCAACCACTGATCCCGGACCGTGGACCTTTTGGATTTCCTTGATTATCTTTTTAACGTCATATTGATAGTGGGCCCAAATAACTACTTTCCCTTCTATTTCATCTAATACATTCATTAATTCATCTAATCTATTATTCTTTATATCCTGTACTGAACCATCATCTGCAGTGAAATGACCACATGTAATTTGATGCAATCTCATTATTTGAGTAAGAGCAGTTTTAGTTGTAACAACTTTTCCGTTTAACATGGCAAGTGCCATCTTTTTCATTTGAGCATATAGCTCTCTTTGTTCTTTACTTAATTCAATTACTCTTTTCATAAAAGTTTTTTCAGGAAGATCTAAACAATCTTCTTTTAAAACTCTATAAGAAAACGGTTTTAATTTCTCTGCAAGTTCATCAAGATGACGAAATTTCGCCACAATTTGAACACTTCTTCCGTAGAAGTTAGCTGTTCTCATTTCGGCATATCTATTTCTGAATGCATAGAAAGATGCAAAGTCTAAACAAAACGGGTCTAAATATTCACATTGACTATATAAGTCTAATGGATTTTTAGTAACAGGAGAACCTGTCATTATTCTTCTA
>Ga0098059_1001519_pt1 | contig 11672 bp, 9 predicted proteins | sample 20_taG_FD_92580 | JGI IMG/M metagenome (GOLD analysis project Ga0098059, IMG submission 92580) | Marine viral communities from the Subarctic Pacific Ocean - 20_ETSP_OMZ_AT15318 metaG | ecosystem: Environmental > Aquatic > Marine > Oceanic | place: Subarctic Pacific Ocean | collected 2015-01-19
GGGGGAGCAGGAATCAGTACTTTGGCCTGGGCAATGCTGCCCATAACAAGAAACAACAATCCGACAAAAAAACTTTTTTTCAGCATAGTGGAACCGGTTTTCAACATTTTTGGTGGGTGGATTTCACGAAGAACAAGGCGAAAGTCTATCATGCAGTGGTTTGTGGCGCTGTGACAGAATCAGTCATAAACAATAAACGGACGGATATTATCTATCTGCCCCAATGCAGCTTTCAGATCAACTAATTTCAACTGATCTGTTACCGGACCCACCAACACTTTAAACAATGGTTGCGGTGATGACTCCTGGCGCACGACAACCGGGTACTCTGTGACAACACCCGCTAACCGTTGCGACAAGTGAGTGGCCGCGAGCTGATTACTGAAGGCCCCCACCTGAAGGTAGGTATTACTGTCCTGTTCAACAGTTACAGCTTTGGCTACCGGCAACATGGCCGGACCAGGAGCCAGTTGTGGAGAGGCTACAGTGTTGTTTTGATAGTCCGCAGGATCAATCACGGAGACCTCCACCTTAGCCGTACCCTGATCTGAATAGCCCAGTTTTTTGGCTGCCGCATAGGATAGGTCAATGATTCTATCCCCATGGAAAGGTCCCCGATCATTGACCCGCACAACCACACTGCGTCCATTCTCCAGGTTGGTCACTTTGACGTAGCAGGGAATCGGCAGGGTTTTATGGGCAGCCGTCATTTCATACATGCTGTATACCTCACCATTCGATGTATGGCGGCCATGAAACTTGTTGCCATACCATGAGGCCAGACCGCGCTGGCGAAACCCTTTGCTGGAAGGCATCACCTGGTAGGTTTTACCCAGTACAGTGTAGGGACTTTTGTTGCCGGCCAGAGTGACTGGTTCATGCTTGGGCACAGCATCCGGAAGACCACTGACATCAATATCTTTTGGCGGCGGCCCATCACCATAACCATAACCGCCACCGGAGCTGGCACCAGAACCACCACAGCCCTGAAGCAACAATAAAGTCAGTAACGTTGTAAAAAAGAGGCTTTTAAAGTGTGTCTTCACCGACCCGCTCCAGTATTTGTTGGCTCAGTTCATGCACGGCCATCGCATAGAGGAGACTGCGATTGTAGCGGGTAATCACATAGAAATTATTCAAACCGAGCCAGTATTCCAGGCCGTTGTCACCATCGAGCCGAACCGGGATAGCCTTGGCATCACCATTCAGCGGCAGATCACTGGAAAAACCCATTTCAGCCAGCTCATCGACCGTTTTGTCGAGACCGGGCTGGTTCAACAGTGTCTCATCAAAACTTTCCCTGATCCCAGCAGGGACGACCACCGTTTCACCCATTTTCCAGCCATGCTCGGCAAAATAATTGGCGACACTGCCGATGGCATCCGCCTTGTTCTCCCAGATATCGGCAAAACCATCACCGTCAAAATCCACGGCAAAATTGCGGTAACTGCTCGGGATAAACTGGCCATAACCCATCGCCCCGGCATAGGAGCCCATGAGCGTCAGGGGATCCTGGTCCTGCTCGCGCGCCAACAGCAGGAATTGCTCCAGCTGTTTGGTAAAGAAAGGACTGCGGGGAGGATAATCAAAAGACAGTGTTGCCAACGCATCAATCACCCGAAAACTTCCCTTGATCCGGCCGTAGAAGGTTTCCACACCGATAATGGCAACAATCACTTCCGGTGCAACCTGGTATTGCCTTGACGCCTCACTCAGCACAGCCCTGTTCTTTCGCCAAAAATCAACACCCTCTGTGATGCGCTTTTCAGTGATAAAAATCTTGCGGTAATCTTTCCAGGGTTTGACTTTTTCGGCCGGTCGTTCCATGGCATCAATAATGGCCTGTTTTTTTTCCGCCGCGTCCAGCAAAGAGTCCACAACGGATCTTTCAAAGCCGTGTTCAGACACCATTCTCTCGGCAAAAGCCCTGGCGTCCGGGTGATGTAAATAGCTGGCCTGAGCCGATAGGGATAACAACATGCCTAGTGCAACCGAGAACAATATGTTCATAACATTTTTACTCCGGGCAGGTTGCCCATAAACCCTGTTAGACCGACCTTTTTCTTTCCGTACTGACCGCCATCAGCATACCAAATCCCAGCATCAGGGTCACAATAGAGGTGCCACCGTAACTCACCAGTGGCAATGGTACGCCCACCACCGGCAGAATACCCGAGACCATGCCCATGTTGACAAAAATATAGACAAAGAAAGTTAATGCAATACTCCCCGCCAGCAAACGGCCAAACATACTTTGTGCCCGCAGACCGATAAAAGCGCAGCGGCTTATAATCAACAGATAGAGCGCCAACAGCAACATCACGCCGAACAGTCCAAACTCTTCTGCCAACACCGCAATAATAAAGTCGGTGTGCCCCTCGGGAAGAAAATCAAGCTGGGACTGGGTGCCCAGGGTCCAGCCCTTGCCATCAACGCCACCCGAGCCAATAGCAATTGTGGACTGGATGATATTCCACCCCGCACCGAGCCGATCGGCCTCAGGATTAAACAGCGTCAGGATCCGCTGCCGCTGATAATCGTATAAAAGATAAAACCACATTAACGGCAAAAGGCATGCCGCCAGCAACGAGGCAATCATCAGATAACGTCTCGGCAGGCCCGCCAGAAAAAGCGCGAAAAAACCAGCAGCACCAATCAGAATGGCTGTGCCGAGATCGGGTTGCATCCCGACCAGCACCAGCGGAACCAGAATAAATACCAGGGCGAAAAATACATGCTTGAATTGCGGCGGCACCGCACGCTTGCCCAGATAACTCGCCAACATCAACGGAACCGCAATTTTGAGAATTTCCGATGGCTGAAAACGAAATCCTCCAATTTCCAGCCAACGCTGGGCGCCCTTCGCCCCAACGCCAAAAAACAATACGGCTATCAACAACAGGACACCCAAAAAATAAGGGAATATTGCCCACCGATCCAGCAACCGGAGTGGGATCTGCGCCACAATCAGCATCACCGACAACCCGATACCATAGTGGACTAACTGGCGATGCACATAGGCAACATTCTCTCCGCTGGCACTGTAGAGAACAAACAGGCCGGCCGTGGCCAACACCAATAGCAGGGACAAGAGGGGGATATCGACGTGGAGACGCCGCCATTGACTGGGGCCGCAATAAATTGCGGATCCGCCAGATCCCATCCGTCGAACAAAATCACTCTGATTCATCGACCACCTTTGACGGATTTTGCGGATACAGTGCCATGTAAGCGTCGATTATCTGACGTGCGAGAGGTGCGGCCGTTGAGCTGCCGTGTTCACCATTTTCGACAAGCACTGATACGGCGATCTGCGGATGCTCCACAGGCGCAAAAGCGATGAACAGCGCATGATCCCGATTTCTCTCAGCGACCAGCTCGCGATCATATTCCTCGTCCTGCTTGATGCCGATAACCTGAGCAGTACCGGTTTTTCCAGCAATGTGATAGTCGAGATTCTTATTGATCACCTTGGCCGTACCACGCTGACCGTGCACAACCTCCTGCATCGCCTCATGCACATAATCCCAATGGCGATCTGATGCCTTGATCATCCCGGCTGGCGGTGCCCCCCCCCCATTCTTGCGCACCAATTGCGGGGGCCTTATCTCACCGCGGCTGGCCAACCTGGCGGCGGCCACAGCCATCTGCATGGGCGTCACCAGCGTAAAACCCTGCCCGATGGAGGTATTGACCGTATCCCCAGGATACCATGCCAGTCCTTTTGCCTCCCGTTTCCAGGCCCGTGAAGGCATGATTCCCGATCGCTCAGAGGGCATATCCAGTCCGGTTTTATGGCCGAAACCAAACCGGGTACCGTAGAGTGACATCACATCAATGGTCATTTTGACACCCACATCGTAAAAAAAGGTATCGCAGGACTGAATGATGGCATCACTCAAATAAATGTTGTTGCCGTGCCCCCCCTTTTTCCAGTCCCGGTACTTCCGCTCATAATTTTTCAATTGGTAAAAGCCTGGATCATAGATGCGGTAGGCAGGGGTAATGGTGCCACTTTCCAGTGCTGCAAGACCGTAGATTGGCTTGACAATGGACCCCGGGGGATACTGCCCTTGGAGAACCCGATCAAACAAAGGCCGATCAATGGAACTGAGCAGTGCATTGTAATTTTCAAAGCTGATTCCGGTCACAAATTCATTGGGATCAAACCCGGGTGTGCTGGCCATGGCAAGCACACCTCCCGTGGCCACATCAATAGCCACCACAGCACCTCTTTGATCACCCATACTCTCGTAGGCGACCCGCTGCAAACGACTGTCCAGATGCAGGTACAAATCCTTACCCGGCTTGGGTTCGACTCGCTCCAATTGGCGCATCACCCGTCCACGGGCATTGGTTTCAACCGTCTGGTAACCTACCTCACCAAGCAGCTCATTTTCATAGAAGTTTTCCAGTCCGGTTTTACCCACCACCAGGGTGCCGCTATAGCGAACCGGATCGAGCTGCTGTATTTCACGGTCATTGATACGCCCCACATAACCGAGCACATGAGAAAGCTCGGCACCCAGTGGATAATGGCGCAGCAACTGGACAGTGACTTCAACGCCCTCCAGCCGGTATTCATTAACAGCGAGGACTCCCTGCTCCCGCTCACTCAAGTTCAATCTCAAAGGAACAGGCTCATAGGGTCGCTGGCGACGCTCAAGCAGTTTGTGAAAGCGATCTCTGTCAGCACTGGTAATTCCCACCAGTTCTTCCAACTCATCAAGCAGGACGGCAAGGTTTTCGGCGCGTTCTACCACTATGGAAAGATTAAAGCTGGGGCGATTATCGGCCAGCAAAACCCCATTGCGGTCAAAAATAAGTCCACGAGGCGGCGGCACCGGTTCAACCAATACCCGGTTGCGGTCAGAGAGAGTCACGAATGCGTCATGTCGCTCAATCTGAAGATGGTAATAGCGCCAGAGCAGCCCACCAGACAACAATAGCACCACAACCATGGTAAACAGCAGACGACCGACATAGAGCCGGTAATCCATCAACGGATTTTTTAGTGCGCGGTCATCTTGATTCATGGAAAATCATTGTAACTGCATGTTGCTGGCTGATCACCGGATTTACTGAATAGGTCACACGATTGACCGTGAACGAAAACCTGCCATAAAAAAAGCGGGGCCTCAGCCCCGCTTCTCTGAAGTGACAGCCAGTATATTATTGCTCTGTAGATTCCTGGGCAACCTGGGCCTCTTCCGCCGGGACTGTTTCTCCAGCCGTCTGGCCTTCGTCCTCAGATGTCTCTTTCATAGACAGCTTGATACGGCCACGGGCATCCACATCAAGCACCTTGACCCGCACCTGCTGACCTTCCTTGAGGTAATCAGACACTTTTTCCACACGTTCCTTGGCAATTTGCGAGATGTGCAGCAGACCATCCGTGCCCGGCATGATCGTAACAAAGGCACCAAAGTCTACAATACGGGCGACTGTACCCTCATAGATGCGACCTATCTCAGCCTCAGCAGTGATTTCCTCAATGCGATAGATAGCGCTTTTCAGGCCATCCGCATCATCACTGTAGATTCTGATGGTTCCGCTGTCATCAATATCAATGCTGGCACCGGTCTCTTCCGTCAGTGCACGAATTGTGGCACCACCTTTACCGATCACATCGCGAATCTTGTCGGGGTCGATTTTCAGGATATGGTAACGGGGTGCCGACTCAGCCACTTCACTGCGGCTCTTGTCGATCACCTTGTTCATTTCGCCAAGAATGTGGAGCCGCGCCTGTAATGCCTGACCCAGTGCGAGATCCATAATCTCTTCGGTGATCCCTTCGATCTTGATATCCATTTGCAGGGCAGTAACACCCTGAGCGGTACCGGCCACTTTAAAGTCCATATCGCCCAAGTGATCTTCATCGCCCAGAATATCGGTCAGCACAGCAAAACCATCATTCTCTTTGACAAGACCCATCGCGATACCAGCCACAGGCGCTTTCAGCGGCACACCCGCATCCATTAACGCGAGGCTTGAGCCACAAACCGAGGCCATGGAACTTGAACCATTGGACTCAGTGATTTCAGAGACAATCCGCATGGTGTAGGGAAATTCTTCAGCGGACGGCAATACTGCAGCGATACCGCGGCGAGCCAACCGGCCATGGCCAATTTCACGACGACCGGTAAAACCAATACGACCACACTCACCCACGGAATAAGGGGGAAGTTGTAATGCAACATGAAGGGATCTTCACGGCGGCCTTCCAGTGCATCGATATACTGAACATCGCGCATGGAACCCAGCGTGGCTACTACCAATGCCTGGGTTTCACCACGGGTAAACAGCGCCGTACCATGGGCTTTGGCCAACACACCGACTTCAACATCAATAGCGCGGACCGTCTTGCTATCGCGGCCATCAATTCGGGGTTCCCCGCGAATGATACGACCACGGACAATTTTCTTTTCGAGCTTCTTAAAGGCATCACGGATATCGTCTTCCGTAATACCGGCCTCTGCATCCAATAGCGATTCAGCCGCCCGATTGCGCAGACCGTCAATTTCGACAACACGCTGCTGTTTGTCCGTGATACGGTAGGCGGCATCCAGACTTTCACCAACCATAGCCTTGAGGCTGTCGGTCAGGGTTTCGTTGACAGGTGTCTCTTGCCAGTCCCAGCGCGGCTTACCGGTTTCCTTGGCCAGCTCCTCAATCACCTGAATGGCCGCCTGCATTTCCTGGTGGCCGAACAGTACCGCACCGAGCATGATATCTTCCGGTAACTCCTTCGCCTCTGACTCAACCATCAGGACAGCATCACGCGTCCCCGCAACAACCATATCCAGCTCCGACTCCGCCAGTTCCGAGTAGGTTGGGTTTAGCAGATAGCCTTTTTCGCGGTGATATCCCACACGGGCACCACCAATTGGGCCATTAAAAGGGACACCGGAAATCGCCAGCGCGGCAGAAGTCCCAATCAGTGCAGCGATATCGGGATCCACATTTTTTTCAGAGGACATTACCGTACAGACCACTTGCACTTCATTTTTGAAGCCATTGGGGAACAGCGGACGAATGGGCCGGTCAATCAGGCGGGAAGTCAGTGTTTCTTTTTCACTGGGGCGGCCTTCACGCTTGAAAAATCCACCGGGGATCTTGCCAGCGGCGTAAGCCTTTTCCTGGTAGTGGACACCGAGGGGGAAAAAATCCATACCTTCTTTTACGTTTTTTGCCGCGACGACCGTACACAGTACTGCCGTTTTATCCATGGTACACATCACGGCACCCGTCGCCTGACGAGCAATACGGCCGGTCTCCAGCGTGACGGTATGATTGCCATATTTAAATGATTTTATTACAGGATTCACAATTATATTACCTCTCCATAAGCGTGAACGGCTCCCAGGGGAGCCGTCAGCAATTCTATTAGCGACGCAGGCCAAGCTGTCCAATCAGCGTCATATAGCGCTTCGCGTCTTTAGCTTTCAGGTAATCCAGCAATTTGCGTCGTTGGTTTACCATACGGATCAAACCACGTCTTGAATGGTGATCCTTGTTGTGGTCACTGAAATGACCTTGCAGTTTGTTGATGTTGGCGGTGAGCAGGGCTACCTGCACTTCCGGCGAACCGGTATCACCCACGGACTGCGCGTACTCTTTAACAATAGCTTCTTTTTCAGTTACATTTAACATGGTTATTTCTCCAATATGCGGTTTAGATTCGGGGCGCCCGCGCATATTTACAGGAACCCTAACAGTGAATTCGATCGGCGCCACCTGGCGGGTCCGATCCGGGATTCTGTCACACAAAACAGGACTCCCTATCTCACAACAAGACGTTTCGGGGCTACCCGTCCATCTTCTGTGACTTCGCCAACCCCAAGCAACTGCGGCAAGGGCTGGCTCATTTCAAAGACACGCACTATATCGCCTTCTTCACTTTGACGATAGACCTGCGGCACCATCACCGCCTGCCCCCGGCAAAAATAGAAGGCCAGATCTTCCTCTAACTGCAGTGCAGTCAGATGTGTCATCCCGGCATCCATCGGTAACAAAAGTTGGTCGAGCTGATCCAGACCACTTTTTTCCCTGAGTGATTGCAACCCACCCAACGTCACCGACTGATCTTCTTTAAAAGGCCCGGCGGCGGTACGTCGCAAAACCGATAGATAAGCGCCACAACCAAGCCGCTGACCAATGTCTTCCGCCAGCGTGCGAATGTAGGTTCCCTTGCTGCAGCGAACCACCAGATCGGCCTCCGGGAACTCACCGCTGCGAAACTCAACCAATGCCAGCGAGTGAATTGTGACCGGCCGGGCTTTTCGTTCAATTTCCAGCCCTTCACGAGCGAGCTTGTAGAGCGGTTGACCCTGGTGCTTCAACGCCGAAAACATCGGGGGCACCTGATCGATATCACCCCTGAACCCGTCCAGAACATCAAGCACCTGAGCTTCAGTTAGCTCAGGTGCACCGCTGTCACAGGTAACCTCTCCATCAGCATCGCCGCTGACAGTTGCCATACCAAAGCGAAAAGTGGCGCGGTAGCATTTATCCGCATCCAACAAAAACTGGGTAAACTTGGTTGCCTCGCCAAGGCATACCGGCAATACGCCCGTCGCAAGTGGGTCCAGACTGCCAGTGTGACCCGCCTTGGCGGCCTCAAAAAGGTGTTTTACCTTCTGCAAAGCGCCGTTTGAGGATATCCCCAGCGGTTTATCGAGCAGCAGTATACCGTTGACCGACCGGCCCTTGCGACGACGCGCCAAGCTCAGTCCTCCCCGGAGGAATCTGTATCCGTATGCCGCGCCTTGTCCCGGTTGACCGCGTAATCAATGAGCGAAGACAGCTCCTGGGCACGCCGGCCAGTGAGATCGAAAATAAAGCGCAATTTTGGCACAATTCGCAGCAACATGCGTTTGGCCAGCAACGTCCGCAAAAATCCGGCCGCACCATTCAGAACCTCGGCGGCTTCACGACTCTCATCAGCAGACTCGGCCCCGACCAGGTTAACGAACACCTTGGCACTGGAGAGATCCCGGGAAACCTCCACGGCAGTAATATTGACCAGCCCCAAACGCGGGTCCCTGACCTCGTCGCGGATCAGTTGTGCCAGCTCACGCTGCAGCGCATCTGCGACTCGATCATTGCGGGTAAATTCTCTAGGCATATCGGTTTGGCGTCAGCACAATCAGAGCTGGCGCGCAACTTCCCTGATCTCGTAGACCTCAATCTGATCGCCGGGTTTGATATCGTTATAGTCTTTCACCCCGATACCACACTCCACACCATTGCGCACTTCGTTGACGTCATCCTTGTAACGTCGCAGCGATTCCAGCTCACCCTCATAAATGACGATATTGTCGCGCAACACCCGAATACGCTTATTGCGATGGACTGTACCTTCAATCACCATACAACCCGCTACCGCGCCAAACTTGGGAGAACGGAAAACATCGCGCACTTCAGCAATACCGGTGATGACTTCACTGCGCTCCGGTGTCAACAACCCACTCAAGGCCTGTTTTACATCATCCAACAGGTTGTAAATGATACTGTAGTAACGCAGATCGACCTGCTCCTGCTCCACCAGTTGGCGGGCGGCCGTATCGGCACGAACGTTAAAACCAAACACCACAGCACCGGTGGTAATGGCCAGGTTAATATCGGACTCGTTGATGCCACCGACACCGGAAGCCACAACATTCACTTCGACCTCATCAGTACCAATATCCGCCATGGCGGAAAGAATTGCTTCCAGGGAACCCCGCACGTCGGCCTTCACCATCACCGGGAGAACACCCTTTTTGTCCTGTGATTCAAAGGTCGCAAACATATTTTCCAGTTTGGCGGCCTGTTGCCGGTTCACACGGTCCTGACGGGTTTTATCCTGACGCATTTCCGCCAATTCGCGGGCCTTGCGTTCATCTTCGACCACCAGAAACTCTTCACCGGCCGCCGGCGGCATATCAAGACCGAGAATCTCTACCGGTATTGATGGCCCCGCTTCAACAATCGGTTTACCCGCCTCATCGACCATCGCGCGGATTTTGCCGACACTTTCACCAGCCAGCAGTAAATCGCCCTTGCGTAAGGTGCCCGACTGCACCAATGCCGTCGCCACCACACCTCGACCTTTTTCCAGTCGCGATTCAACGATGACACCTTTGGCCGGAACATTGCGGGATGCCTGCAATTCCAACAGTTCGGCCTGTAGCAATACGGCGTCCAACAAATCATCAATGCCATCACCAGTGTGGGCCGAGACTTTTACAAACTGCGTATCTCCACCCCACTCTTCCGGAATAACATCCTTGGCAGACAGTTCATTCGTGACCCTGTCCGGATCCGCGCCTTCCTTGTCCATCTTGTTAATGGCAACCACGATAGGCACACCCGCAGCGCGGGCGTGCTGAATGGCTTCCACGGTTTGCGGCATCACGCCATCATCCGCAGCCACCACCAGAATCACCACATCGGTACTGTGAGCACCACGGGCGCGCATTGCCGTGAAAGCAGCGTGACCGGGCGTATCCAGGAACGTGACCATGCCCTTGGGCGTATCGACATGATAGGCGCCGATATGCTGGGTAATCCCCCCGGCTTCGCCGGAGGCGACTCGGGTTTTTCGGATATGGTCCAGTAGTGAGGTTTTGCCGTGGTCAACATGGCCCATCACCGTGACAACTGGCGCACGGGGTTCCAGCTCCTCTGACACATCGGCCTGCAGCGCCCGGATCAACTTTTGTTCTATCTCATCGTCTGAAACCGGCACCGGGTTGTGCCCAAGCTCCTCCACCACCAATGTGGCAGTATCCTGATCGATTGGTTGATTGATGGAGGCCATGGTCCCCATTTTCATCAACTCCTTGATCACGACTGCAGCCTTTACTGACATTGCCTGGGCCAGATCACTGACCGTAATTTGTTCGGGAATCTCCACATCGTGGATAATCTTATTGGTGGGCTTTTTAAATTTGTGCTTGTTCTCAACCTTGATGGGAACCGAAATACCTGAACGCAACCGGGGTTTTTTCTCCCCAGCGACTTCCTCAACTTCCTCAACAACCGCTTTCAGCAAATCTTCTTTCTTGCGCTTCGGATCTTTGATGGCACCCCGTTTTTTCGCTTTTTTCGGTGCCTCTTCAGAATCATCGGCTGCGTCATCGTCCTTGACATGTTTTTTCACATGCTTGGGGGCGTCTACGGGCTGATCGACCAGCTCAGGAGGTAACGGCTCGACTGTTGAGGGCGCAGATTTGCGTTCTTCTTCAGCCTTGCGCTGATTTTCCTGCTCAAGGCGAGCTTCCTCTTCTGCCTTGCGGCGTGTCTCAATGGCAGCCTGCCGCTTCACTTCCGGATCATCAACAACCGGAGAAACCGGCTCAACGACGGACTCTGCTGCAACTGACTCTTCCTGCTCAGATGGAGCTGCAACCTCTTCCTCATTTGCCCGCTTGACATAGGTTCGGGTTTTGCGAACCTCCACATTAACTGTTTTACGGCCGGCACCCGTTTTGAGCGTACTGACCGTCTTGCGTTTCAATGTGATTTTTTTGGGGTCGCGGGACTGCTCACCGTGCAAGCCTTTTAAATAGGCCAGCAGCGTCTGCTTTTCCTCATCACTGACACTTGCGTCAGCAGAGTTGTGAGGCAAACCGGCCTCCTGCATTTGACTCAGCAGGCGGTCGACGGATGCTCCGACAACCTTGGCA
>Ga0098059_1001521_pt1 | contig 11657 bp, 10 predicted proteins | sample 20_taG_FD_92580 | JGI IMG/M metagenome (GOLD analysis project Ga0098059, IMG submission 92580) | Marine viral communities from the Subarctic Pacific Ocean - 20_ETSP_OMZ_AT15318 metaG | ecosystem: Environmental > Aquatic > Marine > Oceanic | place: Subarctic Pacific Ocean | collected 2015-01-19
AGATGACTGAAATACTCATTAATGCCGAAGCTGCTATGCAAAAAAATGTAACGGATAGATGGAAAGCAGATATGGCATCCGACAATAAATTATCTAAATCCGTAAGACCGTTAGTTTTAATTTTTGTTATTGTCTGCACAATGTTGCTAATTTTTATTGACTCAGGATTTATTAACTTTGCAGTTGAAGAGAAATGGTCGGATTTACTTCAGATGCTTCTAATTACAATTGTGGCAGCTTATTTCGGCGGAAGGTCTTATGAAAAAGGAAAAAAAATAAAGAATGGCAAAAATTGAAACATATCCCTTATCTACACCTGTAGTTCCTGCGGATAAATGGATTGGTACTGATGTAACAAATAATACAAAAAACTTTTCCGCTAATGCAGTAGCTATTTTTATGAACTCGTATAATAGGATTGAATCTCAATCTTTGAGATACAAGTATCAAGATATGGAAGCAGGTGATGTAAGACTAGCAGGGACAATATCTTTTGCTTCTTTAAATACAGGTACAGTTCCATTAAGTTCCATAACAAGTTTTAAATTAAGCAAACAACAAATTAATAATGCGGTAGATGTAAGTTTATATTATACTAACCCATTATTACAATCAACTGTTTTGGTGTCAAGGTGTAGTGACCCTTCTACATTTGCAATTTACGAATGGGATTCAGCCGTACAAGACGGGGTTGAAACTAATTTTTGGGACATCGGTGTAACTTATGCCACAGGGTATGGGAGCTTAGTAGATGATAAAGATTATTTTATATCTTTGCTAACATATAAGTCTGACCCTGCGACAACCTACATTCACACACAAAGTGTAGCTTCAGCTACTTGGACAATCACACATAATTTAAATTCGTTTCCTTCAGTTACGGTAACGGATTCAGCCAACACTCCATATAGTGTTGCACAGGGACAGATAGTATATAATAATTCAAATCAGCTGACTGTGTCATTTTCAGCTGCATTTGCAGGAAAAGCATTTTTAAATTAATAAAAGAGAGAAAACATGGCAATAAGATATTTGACTAACATTGATTTAACGGAAAACGAAATACAGAACGTTAAAGCACAAAACCTTGCATCTGACCCTACGGGTTATGCGGGTCAATTTATATACAACACAACTTCTAATACTTTCAAATATTACAATGGGTCTAGTTGGATAAGTTTAGATGGCACAGGAGATATTGCCGGTGTTACGGCAGGTGCAGGTCTATCAGGAGGTGGTACAAGTGGTACTGTAACTTTAGCGGTAGATTACGCAGGTTCAGACAATGTCATATTAGAAGCTACTAATGCAGAGGGAAGTGCTATTGCAAGTAGTGATGTTATCATGTATTCTGATTCTAATGATAGTGATAATGTAAAACATGGTCTTGTATCTGACTTACCTTTTACTAACACATCAGGAACTGTAACAAGTGTAACAGTTACTACAGATGGCGGTTCATTAAGTACATCCAATACTATAACATCAAGTGGTACATTAACTTTACCTTGGCAAGGTAGTTCGGCTCAATATGTAAGAGGTGATGGAGAATTAGCGACTTATGATGAAGGTACAGTAACAAGTGTAGCTGTAACCGGAAGTACAGGTCTTAGTGTTTCAGGTTCACCTATTACAAGCTCAGGAACTATTGCATTAACAAATACCGGTGTTACAAGTATTGTTGCAGGTACTAATGTTACAATTAGTGGAGCGACAGGAGCTGTAACTATAAACGCCGATACTCAAGGAGATATAACAGGAGTTACTGCCGGAGACGGTTTAACCGGAGGAGGAACAAGTGGTACAGTAACTGTAGCTGTAGACTATGCAGGTTCAGATAGTGTTATTCTTTCTGCAACTGATGGTACTTCGGTAACACTAGCAAGTACCGATAAAGTAATGTTTGTTGATGATAGTGATGGAAGTGATACAGTTAAATATGCTAATGTGTCTCAGCTTTCTGCAGCGATTGGTGGTGGTACAGTAACAAGTGTAGCGGCTACAGCAGCTAACGGATTAACAGTAAGTGGTTCGCCAATTACATCTTCAGGAACATTAGCTTTCGGAATATCTGCCGGTGGAATTAATAACGACAGATTAGCTAACTCAACTATTAGTGGTGTTTCTTTAGGAAGTAACTTAAATGCTTTAACAGCTTCTACAGGTTTAACAATGACATCTTATAATGGTTCAGCTGCTGTTAGTGATTTAAAAATAGACTACTTAGGGACTAACAATGCCATTGAAGCAGCTACCGATTTAGAAGGAACAGCTATAGCAGCCGCAGATGTAATATGGTATAGTGATTCTGATGACAATAATATTAAGAAAGGTTTAGTTTCAGACTTACCTTTCGATGCTTCAGGTGGTACAGTTACATCCATTGCAACTCCTTCAGACGGAGGTTTAACGGGTGGTACAATAACTACTTCAGGAAGTTTAAGACTTAAAAACTATTCATCTTTAGGTGCTAACAAAGTATTAAAGTGGGATAATTCAAATAATCAATTAACTGACTCGTTAATGACTGACGATGGTTCAACAGTAACTATTGCAGGTAACTTAACAGTTAATGGTACAACCACTACGATTGATAGTACAACGGTATCTATCAAAGATAACATGATGGAGTACGCTAACGGTAATGATGTTGCCGGTGGTGGTGCAAACTCGGTAGATATTGGATGGTTTGGTAACTATGTAATATCAGCTACGGATTATTTCCCAACTATGTTCTACGATGCTTCTGCATCTTCTAGTGCAAGTTCGCCGGTATTTAGATTAGGTAATGCTACAACTAAACCGGGCAGTACAGCTGCAATTGCAAATGTAGGAACGTTATATGCTAACATTAATGGGGAGATAACAGGTAATGCTGCAACAGCTTCTAAACTTGCTACAGCTAGAACAATAGCTTTATCCGGGGACGGTGTGTGGTCAGTATCTTTTGATGGTTCTGCAAATGTTACAGGTGCTTTAACTTTAGCAACTGTTAATTCAACGGAAACTACTTCACAAGGTGGTGCGAGTAAATCTCTAACTGTTACAGCTAACGCTAAAGGTTTAGTTACTTCAATTGGTGAACAAGCGATATCTATTACAGCATCACAAGTAAGTGATTTCTGTACAGCGGTTGAAACCTGTGTAGGTTCTAGTCATAGTTATGCACAGAACATTGGAAATGGTTCAGCTACATCATATACGGTAACTCATAACTTAGGAACAAGAGATGTTTCTGTTCAATGTTATGATAATAGTTCATATGATACAGTTTATGTAGATGTTGCAAGAACAAATACAAATTCACTAACCTTAACAACAACTCAACCTATTGCATCAAATGATGTGAGGGTATTAGTTAGCAAGGTTGGATAATAATTAAATACAACCTTTATGGGAAATTTCTTAAGTGGAATAAATGTTACAGGTTCTGTATCTATTACAGGAGATGGTAGCAATGCTGCAACATTTACCGAAAGTGGAAGTGGAGATTTCACTATTGCTTCAATAGACGATTTAAGATTAGATTCAGGTGGAAATGATGTAGTATTAAGAGGAGCGAGTAGTTCTGAATTTGGGAGATTATCAAATAGTTCTCAAAATTTTATTATTAAAAATATAACTGCTGATAAAGATATTATTTTTCAAGCTGATTATGGAAGTGGTGGTACTACTACATATTTCAAATTAGATGGTAGTTTAACTATACTAGAATTTTCTAAAAACTTATATTTGACAGATGATGTTCAACTAAGAATTGGTACAGGTAGTGATTTAAAAATATACCATGATGCTACTAATAGTAATATAGTAAATGAAACAGGTAATTTATTAATTGAACAAAAAGCGGATAATGGAGATATTATATTTTACAGCGATGATGGCTCAGGTAATGTTGCTCAATATTTTAGAGTTGATGGTGGTGAAGTTGAAACTAGATTTTTAAAATCAACACTACATTTTGATAGTGTAAAGGCAAAATTTGGTGATGGTGGTGATTTAGAAATATATCACGATGGTAGTAATAGTTATATAAAAGAAACAGGTACAGGTGTTCTATATATACAAGGTTCTGCAAATGTACAAATAGAGGGTATAAATGGAGAAAATAAAGCAGTATTTAATGAAAATGGTTCTGTTCAACTTTTTTATAATAATGTACAAAAATTTCAAACTACAAGTACAGGGGTTAGTGTAACAGGAACACAAACCATAAGCACTATTGACCAAATAGGTAGTGATACTGACAAATTCTTAATGTCAGATAGTGGTGAAATAAAGTATGTAACGGGAGCTAATTTAAGAAGTTATATCGGAGCAGGTACAGGTAGTGGTGATGTAGTCGCATCAGGCACACCTGTAGATAACCAAGTTGCTATTTGGACGGATGCAACTACAGTTGAAGGAAATGCTAATATGACATTTAGTGGAACTGTTTTAACAGTTACGGGAAACACATCAACAGAATGGAATACTGCATACACAGATAGATTTAAATGGAATGGGCAGTCCACAGGATTACTTGCAGCTGATGGAAGAACATCTTTGGGTGGAACTACAGTTGGTCAAGCGTTTTTTACGCTTACTAATCCTAGTGCGGTTACTTTTCCAAGAATGAATGCTGACAACTCAGTTAGCTCATTAAGTGCTTCAGATTTTAGAACAGCGATTGGTGCAGGTACTTCTTCAACTGCAGGTACTGTAACCTCGGTTGCATTTACTGAACAAACAGGAAATAAAGCAGGTATTACATTAGGAGGAAGTTCAAGTTGGACTACAAGCGGAACATTAAATATAGGACTTGATATTCAAGGTCAAACCGCATTAGGAGCAACAGCTGCCGGTGGAGATTACTTATTACTTTATGACACAAGTGGCTTAGCCAATAAAAAAGTAAGTGTAACTAATTTAGTTGCCGCTGCTCCACAAGGGGATGTTACAGCTTCTTCAACAACTACTTTTACAAATAAAAGTGGTAATATATCACAATGGACAAATGATTCAGGATATACTACTAATTCAGGAACGGTAACAGGTACAGGTGTAAATCAGAGAATAGCGTATTGGACAGGCACTTCATCACTTAGTAGTGATAATGGATTAACATATAACAGTACAGATAATAAATTAATCTTTAATGGCGATTATGCTATTAGAGAAGACGGGAGTGGTACGTTTGAATTAAATTGTGATGGCTCAGATATAATTACTAAAATAAATGGCTTTGGTTCAAATGGGTCTATGACGTTTGATGAAAATTCAATTTATACTACAGCAAGTGGATTCTATGTTCCTTCGGGATATGGTATATCTGCAGGTACAACTTCAACTGCAAGTGGTACAATCAGAGCAACAGGTAACATTATAGCATACTATTCGGATGAAAGACTAAAAGATTTTAAAGGTAATATTCCTGATGCTTTAGATAAAGTGTGTAAACTAAATGGTTATTATTATACACAAAATGAAAAAGCAGCTGAACTTGGATATGAAAATTATGAAAGACAAGTAGGAGTTAGTGCACAAGAAGTACAAAGAGTTATGCCTGAAGTTATTGAAACTGCACCTATCTCTTACGATAATGATGAAGATTATTTAACAGTAGATTATGGTAGATTAGTACCATTACTAATTGAATCTATCAAAGAATTAAAAAATGAAATAGAAATTTTAAAAAATAAATCATGTGGAAATTAACAAAACAATATTGGAAAGATATGTGGAATGCTTTATGGAATAAAACCTCCATCGATGAAAAAAGTATAGCTGCTTTAAAAGAAATTAAAAAAAGATATAAACTAACTTCTAAAGAATTAGCCGATGTGGGTAATGCTTTAAAGCAAGTAGGAAATCAACTAGATGATATTCCAAGAGCGTTAGCAGGTAAAAAAAGAAAAGGCAGAAAGTTGAATATGCCTAAGCCGACTAATATGGGAGGAAAAAAATAATATATTATGGCTATACCCTCGTCAGGAGCATTAGACTTTTTAAATATGGCTAGAGAATGTGCGTATGGCACATGGGGGTCAGGAAGTATAACCGGAGCTATATCTATTAGAGATTTAGTTGCAGGAGGAAATACATATGGGTCAGGGCAATCCTATCCTTCAATTAATACTTCGAGTTCATCTTATCCTCCTAACACTACACCTGTACAAACTAATTCCTTTTATGGATATGACAAAGATGCGTCATCTATTACGGCATTTAGTGGAAGTTTTGGTGGAGGTAGTGGTAAGGCAGTTTGTGGCTCTGCAACTAATGTAACTTATTATCACGATGGTTCAGGAACATATCCTTCTGTTGGTGACAATTGTTATACTAATTCAGCAGGTACTTCACCAATGGCTGACAATTATTATAAAATGGCAAATGGTGGATTATTGTATGTTGAAGATGAACAAGCTAGTAGTATAGCAACTTGTTAGAGAGTTTAGATAATATTTTATTATCTTTGTAAAAATAAAAATAATTATAAACACTTAAAATTTAATGAAATGAGTAAAAAATTAACAGACACAGAATTAGAATCAATTCAAAAATCACAGAACGACTTTACAAAAGCTAAATTAAGAATAGCTGATGTTGAGATGCAAAAGGCGGGAATTTTACAAGAACTAGATAAAATTAAATCCGAGTTTGCTGTTTTTGAACAAGAGTTGATTAAGAAGTACGGAAAGGATAGCAGTATTAATATGCAAACCGGAGAAGTAAGAACGGTGGAGGAAATAAAAGCTGAAGCTGAAAAAGAAAAAGAATCAGAAAAAAAAGAGTAAATGGCAAAAATTAGCGACACTACGAGTTATCCCAATATAACCCCGACAAATGAAGATTATTTAATATTAACAGATAAAGATTCTTCTTTAGCCACTAAGACGGTTACAGTCGAAGCACTTCAGACGTTTATATTTGGGAATATAGCTTCGTCGCTAATACCAACAATTGATGACCAATTTGATATTGGTTCGTCAACTAAAGAATGGAAAGATTTATACATTGATGGAGTAGCTTATATAGATGATTTAAGAGCTGACGTTGGTGAAATAATTACGCTAACTGTTCCGACTAATTTAATCGCTAGTGGCGTATTAACCTTATCGGGAACAGTTGGTGGTTCTTCTTTAATTACATCAACTTCTTTAGCAGGAGCTGCAAATACTAATTTAGCAAGTACACTTGCTATTAAGAGTTATGTAGATACAGCTATAGGAACTGTTGATGATTTATCATGTTTTTATGATACAAGTACAACAGCCGTAAATATACCGACTCAATCTTTAAGAATATTAGGTACAGCAAACCAAGTAACCACAACAGGTGATGGAGCACAAACAATGCAAATTGCTTTTACAAGTAATATGATAACACCCGGTGATGTATCAGTAGGTGGAACTTCTTTAGCTCCTGTAACTGATAGCAACACAAAACTAGGTAGTGCTACATTAAAATGGACTGTGCTTGGAACAGATTCAATTATTGATGCATCAAATGCTCAAGGTACAGCTAATCAAGTTTTATCGGCAGGACCTGCAGGTAGTTCATTAGCTTGGATAGATATACCAAATGAAGATTTATCAGTAAGAATAGGAAGTTCAGGAGGAGCTACTTTTGTGGTAGATTTAGCTACTGAGATAATTTCATTTGTTGGAACAACAAACGAGGTAGAAGTTTTGTCTCCTGTATCTGAAACTGTTGCATTTAGATTACCTGCAACTGTAACGTTTAGAGGAGCTATTGAAACGCAAGACATAAAAGCTCAAGGCGATATGCTTTACGATATTGGTACAAGTGCCGATAAATATAGAGACTTATATGTTAGGTCTATTGCAGATGGAGCAGATAGTTTGGGTGGAGCTAATATGGTTTTAGCCAAAAATGCAGCTAATACAGCATTAGAGTGGACTACACCTGATGATTCTTCATTAGAATTTTTAGGAGATTCTAACACAGGAACACCTTCAGTAGATTTAAATTCTCAATCTTTTTCTGTTCTTGGAACAACAAATCAAATAGTAACTGCAGGTAACAACCAAACATTAACTTTATCATTGCCTTCAGTATTAATTGCTCCGGGTTCAGTAAAAGCTACTACAAATTTAATTGCTACAGGCGATGTGCTTCCTGTTTCGGATAGCACAAGTAATTTAGCTTCAGCTACAGAAAAGTTTTTAGCATTATATGCTGACTTAATTTATGATGCAGCTGATTCAGCAGGTACATCAGGTCAAGTATTATCATCTACAGGTTCAGGATTAGCATGGGTGGCAAACACAGGTACAGACGATTTACAAATTGCAGGTGATACAGGAACAGGAGTTGTTGACCTTCCAACACAAACATTAACTGTTGCCGGAACATCAAATGAAATTGTAACAGTTGGAGGTTCACAAACAATTACTGTTGCCTTTCCAACGGACATAACTACTAAAAACGATATTAATATAACAGGAGATGTTTTACCTGTTACTGACAGCAATAGTAAATTAGGTAGTTCTTCATTAAAATGGGTATCTCTAGCTACTGATGATATTTTAGATGGTACGAATAGCACAGGTACAGAGTATCAAGTATTAAGAAAAAATTTAGGTAATACTGCTTTAGAGTGGTATGTACCAACTGTATATTTTATAGGTGATTCCGGTACAAATTCATCTGTTAGTATTGGTGAAAGTTCTTCATCAGCTCCAATGAGATTTTTGGGAACTGCTAATGAAATAACAACAGTATCTGATGCTACAAGAACAATCACATATAGTATTCCATCAACATTTGTAGCTCCGGGCAGTATCGAATCAACAACCACTATTACCGTAGGTACTGATTTACTTCCTAAGAGTGACCTTACTACTAAAATAGGAAGTGGTAGTGAAAGAATGTTAAGAATGTATTTAAGTGAATTGTATGACCATGCAGGTTCAGGAGGAACAAATGGTCAAGTTCTATCTTCAAATGCTTCCGGGCAATTAGCATGGGCTGCACAAAATAACAGTACATTAAATATATCTGATGGTTCAACTGCAGGTAGTGTTGCTTTACCAACACAATCCTTAACTATTGCAGGTACTGCAAATGAAATTACCTCAACAGTATCAGGTCAGTCAGCTACATTGTCACTACCTTCAAACGTAGTAGTACCGGATACAATGGAAATTACTACTTCATTATCCCCTAAAACAACTGCGGCAGTACCACTTGGTACAACATTATTAAGATGGTCAGAAATATTTGTAAACGATATTCAGGCAGTTAATGGCGGATTAGGAACTGCAGGACAGTATTTAGTTAAAAATGGTGCTAACCAATTATCATGGTCTTCAATAACTGCTAATTCTTTAGAGTTTTTAGGAGACTCAAACACAGGAACACCGGCGGTGGATTTAGCTACACAATCTTTAACTATTGCGGGTACAGCTAATGAAATAGAAACTGCAGGTAATGCACAAGCATTAACTATAGCTTTCCCAACTGATATAACTACAAAAGGTGAACTTAATAGTGTAGGTATTATAAAGCCAACGACTGACGTAGCTATTGACTTAGGTACATCCGCATTAAGATGGAAAGATATATATGTAAAAGAAATTAGAGATGCAGGTGACAACGTAGGTACATCAGGACAAATTTTGGCAAAAAACCCTGCAAACACCGGCTTAATATGGGTTGATAGTGGAACAGCAAATGTTGTAGAAACAACAACTACTATATCAAATGCACAAATGATGGCTTTAGCTACAACACCAATAGAATTAGTTCCTGCTCCGGGTGCAGGTAAAATGATTAGTGTAGTAGAATGTTTATGGAAATTAAGCTATTCAGCTCCAAACTTTGATTATACAAATGATGTTGCTGTTAGATTTTCAAGTGGTGGTACTAATATTCAGTTCCAACCATTTTTAAATTTTGATAATGGTATGTTAAATTCAGGAAGTGATTTTTATCAAACAATACCTCCTGCACAAAGTAATGGAAATGCAAATGGTCAGATTAAAGTGAACGCTGCATTAGAAGTATTTGCTGATACTAATCCAACACAAGGTGGAGGGTCAGCAACATTTAAAATAAAATATAGAATAGAAGACGCATTCTAGAAATAAAATGTAATGGATATAAGAAAAATTTCAGTAGGACCTGACTATAAATCAGGTGCTATGCATTATTTAGTTGGACAAGAAGTATTAGGAGGAAACTATATTATCCATTTAATAAAGTTTGAAACTTCATCAGGTAATTTTAATATATACATAATTCAAGGCAATGAAATCAAATTATGGAAATCGTTTAACAGAGTGATGCCGATTTCTATTGAATATAATATAAATTTTTAAACAATGAATCAAAATGCAATCACCTCACAGCTTCATCGTACAACCGGTAAAAGGAAAAAGATACGATAATACTAAAAATTTTGGTGAGGTAGAATTTATTGTTAGTTCTTCACAAGAAGACCATAAGTTTTCAAATCGTTATGGGATAGTAGTTTCTTTACCATTAAATTATTGCGGACCTATTGAAGTAGGTGATATATTATTAGTTCATCATAATGTTTTTAAATATTATTATGACATGAAAGGTATACAGAAAAGCGGCAGAAGTTATTTTAAAGATGATTTATTTTTTATAGATAACGACCAATTTTTTTTGTATAATAAAAATGGAGAATGGTTTGCTCACGACAAATATTGTTTTGTAGAACCAATTGCAGCTAAAGATTATTATTTAAATAAAGCGGTTAAATACGAGCCATTAATGGGTATTATGAAATATCCAAATGATGAGTTAATAAAGCATGGAGTAAAAAAAGGTGATGAAGTAGCTTTTCAACCTGAAAGTGAATATGAATTTAGAATTGATGATGTATTAATGTATAGAGTTATGTCTCAATTCATAACAGTTAAATTATGAGTAATACTGAAATTAAATTAAAAATAATTGAAGCAGGACAAAAGGCAGTCGATGAATTGATTAGTGTGGCTAAAGAAAAAATAGTTACCGGAAGCGAAGATGATTTGTCGGCTGATAGATTAAAAAATGCAGCAGCTACAAAAAAGTTAGCAATATTTGATGCATTTGAAATACTAAATAGAATCGAACAAGAAAGAGATGTTATTGAACTAGAAAGTAAAGGTATAAAACAAACAACAAATCAGGGTTTTGCAGAAAGACGTTCTAAATAAATTATATACCAAATTAGTTGGAGTCATTCCTAAAAATGTGCTTGTTAAAAAAAATAAAAGTGCAACTTGGAAATATGGATACAATGAAAAATATGACATTGTTGTTATATCAAAAACAGGTGAAATTGGAGATATAATAAAAATGAATGGTATAAATATTGCATTACCACTCCAACCAAAAAAAATTACTAAAAGACATAGTGCAACAAAACATCAATATTGGGAAAGGCACGAATACCCTAAATCACTAAAAAGAATTTCTACCATATTTCAATGGAACGACCAACCCAATACATTTAAAAACCAATGGATTGATTATATAGAACAAGAGTTTGATTATAGAGAATATGGGTATTGGTTTTACAATAACGGTATTCCGACATATATGACAGGTTCTCATTATATGTATTTACAATGGACAAAAATTGATGTAGGTTATCCTGATTTTAGAGAAGCAAACAGATTGTTTTTTATTTATTGGGA
>Ga0098059_1001525_pt1 | contig 11617 bp, 10 predicted proteins | sample 20_taG_FD_92580 | JGI IMG/M metagenome (GOLD analysis project Ga0098059, IMG submission 92580) | Marine viral communities from the Subarctic Pacific Ocean - 20_ETSP_OMZ_AT15318 metaG | ecosystem: Environmental > Aquatic > Marine > Oceanic | place: Subarctic Pacific Ocean | collected 2015-01-19
AAGAATTTGTTAATTTTTTAGATAAGGAAAGTAAAAATGAGGAAGTTAAAAACAAAAGCCCAGAAAATGGGAAGAAGAAACAGACAGAGGGGAGCGGAATTACAAAGACAAGCGGTGAAGATGGCAAAGGAGTTGGAATTAGAAGCTTACAATAGAGATAGAGGTGGAGCTCAGCATGAGAAAGGAGATATTGAAATAGAAGGATTATATTATGGATGCAAAAGACGAAAGGTTGTTCCAAAATGGGTTCTTCCAGAAAAAGAAGAAAGTGGAGTAGTTTTTAGAGCAGATAGAACTAAAGCTTATATTTCTATTCCATTAGAAAGATATTTATTGTTAATTTCAACAATTAAAATTTAGTAGCAATTAGATAATTGGGGCCATCGTGTAGGGTTAACCTCCTTTCCTCCCTGCTTCCGGAACGATGGCTCTCATACCAATGGGAAATTTTGATATAGATTTAGATTTTGGACTTATCCATGAGGATAAAGTTCGCAAAATATTTGAGGGAAAGGGCTCAATAGAAGTAAAAACAGAAAGAGATATGTGGTGTAAAACTGGTAATATGGCAGTTGAAATTGCATATAAAGGAAATCCGTCAGGGATTACAATTACAGATGCTAAATGGTGGTGTCATGTATTTAGTAAGAATGGCATAATTAAATTCATAATCATGATGGAGGTCAATGAGATGAAAAAAAGGATAAAGCAATTAACAAAAACAAACTTTGTTAAAAAAGTAGATGGTGGAGATGATAATCAATCAGAAATATTATTAATACCTTATGGTAAAATGGTAGGTTATTCATGGATGTAAATAATACTGTGCTTATTGGAAATGTATTTGATAAGTTAAAAGATATTGATGATAAGTCAGTTCAATGTATCGTTACTTCGCCTCCTTATTGGGGATTAAGAGATTATGGCAACGATAATCAAATTGGACTTGAGAGTACACCAGATAAATTTGTTGATAATATGGTGAAAGTATTTAGAGAAGCAAGAAGAACATTAAAAGATGATGGTACTTTATGGTTAAATCTTGGAGACAGTTACGCTAGGCCATCTAATAGCGTTACTTCTCAAGGCGGTTTATGTTCAACTGAAAAAGATAATGAGAAATATGAATTTGCTCATAAAAAAGAATATGGTAATATAAAACCTAAAGACTTAGTAGGAATACCCTGGAGAGTAGCTTTTGCTTTACAATCTGATGGATGGTATTTAAGACAAGATATTATATGGCATAAACCTAATCCTATGCCTGAGTCAGTTAAGGATAGATGCACTAAAGCTCATGAATATATATTCCTTTTAAGTAAGTCACCACAGTATAAATATAATGCTGACGCTATAAAGACTGCGTATGCTGAAGGTACTAAATCTGGAGGTCAGATAGGTGGTAAGAAAGGGAATAGTAAAGAAGGTATGAAAGCTAAACTTACTAAAACCCAACAAGGATTTTTTAAAATAGGAGAAGGTGTTAATAGAAGAAGTGTATGGAAAATACCAGTTAAGCCTTATGCAGGTGCTCATTTTGCTACATTTCCTGAAAAACTACCTGAGTTATGTATTAAAGCTGGTAGTGATAAAGGTGATATAGTATTAGATACATTTTTTGGTAGCGGCACTACTGGATGGGTGGCCCAGAGATTAAGCAGAAAATGGATTGGAATAGAACTTAATCCTAAATTTGCTAAAATAGCTAATGAAAGATTTAAACAACAACAATTATTTTATTAATAAACAAAAGGAGTCAGAAAATGTCTGATTATGATAACAACAATAAAGGTGCTATCTTTAAAAATAGTTACAAAGAAGAAGGCGATAATAAGCCAGATTATGTAGGTTCAATTAATGTTGATGGTAAAGATTGGAGAGTAGCATTATGGGAAGCTACATCTAAGAAAGGTAATAAATATCTTAGCGTTCGGATTACAGAACCACAAGAAGGTGATAGTAAGCCATCTAGTTCTAACACAGCTAATGATGATGACATCCCATTCTAGGATGAAGAAAAGTTGTTGGGGGTGCTATTATGAAAATAATTCAAAGTGCTATTGGTTTAAATTAGTTCAAAAAAGTACCCCTAAGCAAATACCTAAAAAAATATTAAAAGAAGGATGCCCTCAATATAGTAATAATAAAAGACAAACATCATTAGAGCCTCGTATTAAAAAAATCATTGATAAATTTGATGGCGAAATAATTGGTTCTAAGTATGTACCTTTTAAATACTATCCAAAATATAAAAAGCGTAAGTATGTTAAAAGTGCTCATAATTATTCTTATAGAAAGGACGCTCAATAAAAAAGGAAATAAAATGAAAGTAAATTATTTAGTTGCTAAAAAAGTAAAAGAGAATAATTTAAAATATATGGATGATGATGGTTCAGTTATAGCTGGAGTAATTTTAGGATTATACTGTTCCAGTAAAGAACCAAAAAAAGAAGGAGAAAGATTAACTAATGATGGTAGAGTTACTGACAAAAGAACATTTATATGTCCTAAATGCGATAGGGGATGGGAGTTTGTATTACATAGTGCAGGTTCTGGTTCTTATAGCGGATGTGTATTATATTCTAAAAATATAACTAGGTATAAAAAACAAAGAAAATTGTGTAGTAATTGTAAAGGCGATACTACTATCGAAAAATAAATAATCTCTCCATAATCATGAGATTAGACCTATATTTTACCACTTAATTTATCAATGATGAACTTAGTCTCTAACATTTCTTTAGTCACATCTGAACCAGCTTGTTTACCTATTGTTTTTGCAATGCTTTTACCTCTTGTACGGCTTTCATATTTTTTTAATATATTATCTAGATAATCATCAAGGTTAGTTCTAAAATGAGAAGCTTGTTTACCAATAGGGCCTTTGCCACCTTTTATTAAACCTAAAAGTGATTTACTAGTTTTAAGTCCTAACCCAACTGGCAATATATCTTCTGGCATTGGCCATTGTGGTTGGTTATAAGCTCTCATAGAATGTTGAGGTTGTTGTTCTAACTCATTTTCAAACATAAGTCTATCCATTTGACTATGTGCTGTTTCATCTTGTACCGCTGATTCTAAATCTATAGGGCCACCTTCTTGATATCCTTTATGTACTTTCTTTAAATATTTTTTAGGTATTCCTTCTCTGTAAAAATTAGGCATTGCAGTAGATTTTCCTTGCATTCTTCTAATAACATCTTTTCTAAATGGTAAAGACGCCCATTCCCACCACTTAGTAGGTACATCAAACTCTAATACCATTCCTTTTTTATTAGGTGTTTGAGCCATATCTTTAGCATATTGTTTTGAGCGAGTTGCCCATACTCCTTCTTGAACATCCCAGGGAGACCATCTTCTTTTGAGAGTTGGAGACATATATTTGCCTTTTTTAACCATCTGCCCTCTAAACCACTTTGGAACACCTCTAAATAGTTTTACACCAGCTCCCATTGGCAATGCATCTTCTGGCATAGGTTGCCATGGCTCATTATATTCCCCCATTGTATGTTGATACTCATGCCCCATTTCATCATCCAATAACAATTTATCTATTTCATGATAAACTGATGTATTATCTTGAGCTGATTCCATGTAATCTATTATTCTTTTAGTTCTTTTTATATCCATTTTTTATCCCTTTTTATAATAAATATTTTTGTATCTAGATATAGCATTATATAATTGTTGTTGTCTTTCTCTATATATTGATTCTATTTCATTTTCACTATTTTTTTCTTCTTGAGATAGTGAATTTATATATTCCATGTATCTTGATTTGCCAGTCTTACCTCTAATTTTCATCCAGCTTTGAGGTATAGGTTTTAAACTACCAATAGTTCTTTTTAATCTATTCCTTGCTTCTTTTTCAGCTAAAGGATATGGTATTTGTTTTTCCGCCATAATTCTATGGCTAAGAAAAGCTAAAGAAGTATAATATGTTTTAGCTATTTTAACAGGGTCATTATACCAAAAAGCATTTCTTAAAGCTCTGTAATATGGAGTTTTAGCTGTAAGTCCATCTTCATAATCAAGACCAATATCTTCTTTTGGATAAAAAGCATCTAAAAATTGGTATTGTCTTCTTTTTGAATCATCATATTTTTTCTCATTTTCTTTTATATTTCTTTTAACAATTCTTTCTGATGCTCCATATATAGCAACTATATTTTTTAAACCATCACCTAAAGCTGTAGAGCCTGATTTTTTACCTTCTACAAAATCCCAAAGATTATCCCAAACAGTTTTTATGTTTTTAATTGGAACTGGATAATAAGCTTCTTTTAGTCCTCCATATTCATTATAAGAGTTACTAAATAAAGCTAAACCTTCAGCTTTTATAAAATAATCAAACCATTGAGATTCTAAATCTTTAAATTTATTAGAACGCTGTTCATCAAAAATATAATCATAAGCTGCATAAAGAGCATTACCTGATAAAGCAGAGAGACCCACATATTTCATAGCTGGAACTAGATTACCATCAACAACTGCAGGCTTTACTACATTCTTAGCTACTGTATCTGTTATTCGATAAGCAACTTTATAGAATAATGTTAATGGCTTTGCCCATCCTTTACCCATCCAATAAGGAATGTAAGCTAAATCACCACTACCCTGAGTTATTACATGAGCTTGTTGAGCAGCTTGTTTTCTTTCAACTTCATTTAAATCAAATTTAAAATTCTTTCCTTTTACATCACCTTTAGTTCTTTTTTCAATAGCAATATAATCAGATAATTGTTGTCTATATCTACTAACCATTTGATTAACTTGTTCTGGTGTGTATTCTAAAACATCCCTTAATATTCTTCTACTATTATCTAATTTAACACCTCTAGTAGCTGGATTTTTTGAATTAGCCATATTAGCTATATGTATTTCAGCAGCATAAGGCCCAATAGATTGAGCCATTGTTCTGTTTAAAATCTCAGTAGTTCTCATTAATCCTAGATTTGGTAGCCATCTTTTCATGAAACCTGATATTGGTTTACTTTCTAAATGTAAATCAAAACTTGATTGATATGTTGCTCCTATTGATTCTGTATATTCTTTAGCATTTCTCCATTTTCTAAATGCTCCTCCAGTTGGATTTAAAAGACCAGCATCTCTAGAAAGATACGATTTCCATAATTCCCTACCAGTAAAAACAGTAACGTTTTGAACATTACCTAACATTAAGTTTTTTAAACCACTTAAAGGAGATGATAAACCAGCTATTGCTGACCATCTTGTTATAGGCCTCATTACATTACTAAACATAGTTTGTTTTTCACCATATATTTGGCTTTCCATTACTTTAGTAATCCAATCCCCATAATACTGGTCATTAGTTTGATTTGCAAGTCCATTAGCTATTTGACTTATAGTACCATTTACATTTCCATTTTTACCATAAGAATAATAAGTAGCCGTAGAGTGAGCAAGTCCACTACTGTAATTTTCAATAATATCAACCATATCAGTTTCATATATTTTAATTGATTTACCTACTGTATGTTCTTTTCCATTAATATCTTTAATCTTTTCTCCTACTTTATAAGGATTTCCATTCTCTTTATATGCGTTTTCTTTGCTTATTTGCAATATATCCCCCCATCCTCCTTTACCTCTTGATATATATAAGTGAGCAGGTAAATCAGCTATCCTTGTATACTGTTGTCCATAAATATTTTTCTTATTACCTATATTCTGCAATTCTTTTAATAATGTTTTAGCCATATCAAATCTTTCATCAAAGGATTTGATTTTTCTTAAATTAGCATCATTTTTAGCCATATAATTTGCAGCTTGATTTAAGGCTTTACCATCAGGTATATTAATAAAATCAAAAAATTCTTGAGTAATTTGCTTCGGAGAATAATTTTTAACATAATGATGTTTAGATTTTTTAGTATCTATAACAACTCTTTCTCCATATTTATTTATTAATGTTGGCTTACCTCCAAAAGCAGGACTACCTGTTTTACTTTTATCTAATTTCATCCATTCTAAAATACTATCAACTTGAGCAGTATGTAATTCAAAATTTTTATAAACATCAATTAATTCTATTTTATTACCTTCTAAATCATAAGCTTCCCAAAAAGCTTTCTTTTTTAACATTGGACTTGAAGCATCTTTTATATAAGAATTAGAAGCTATTTGAGCTATAGCAGCTTGGTCAAAATATGAATCATATTTTTCTTTAACCCAATCCATAGCGTCTATATCTACACCTAGTTTATTTTTAATTTTAAAAGATTGCATATTTTTTTCAAATTTTTTAAATTCTTTTGTTCTAGTATGACCTTCAAATGTAATTGGGTCTAATATAGCATGAATATGTTTATGAATATCTTTAAATGAAACTGGAGAAAATCTTAATTTTCTTATTATATCATTATGCATTGAAACAGATAATCCCATAAAAGAATTTCTATATCTAGCATGATTTCTTGTTCTAAAGCTATAATCACTACCAAATCCACCAAACATATCTCCTACAGCAGCTGTACCAAAAATAGTTTCTCTAGTTTTAGCAGTTAAGGATTTCCATAATTTTCCAAATTTTGAATTTATTTTACTATGCAAATCCATAGGTTCTAGCCTTACCCTAGCATCAAAGACATCAAATGAAATACTATCATCTCCTTTTATTAAATCAGTAGCTTTCTTTATTTCCCTTATTGTCATGTTTTCAACTTTACCATTTGATTTAGGAGATATAACTTTTACAACTTCCTTTATTTCAGATTCTCCAAATTCTTTTTCTTTAAAAGCTCTACCCATATGTTCTTTAGCTCTAATGTAATCTTGATATTCTTTAGATGCTTTAATAGTATTTTCTCTTGATTCTAATAACTTTATTTTTGATTCAATTGCTGGATTAGATTCAAATTTTCCTACCCAATTTTCCATAGCGTAGTTTTCAGCAGCCTCTTTAGTATCAAATATTAATTTATTAGGGTCATCCCAGCTAGTTTCTTTGAGAGTTCTATAATGTTTACCATCTTCTCTATTTGAATATCTTAACTTTAATTTATAAGTATCTATAGACTCTGTTTTTCCTGTTTTTCTTACATTTTTAATTTCAGATAAAGGTATTTTTCCTTCTACTTGCTGAATTTTACTACCTATTTCTGGAGGCAATGTAGAATCCTTCATATTAATATAAGCAAATTCTGAATCAATTTTTTCTATTTTCATAGGATAAAATTCACCTTCAGAAGTAACATTTATTTCTTTACCATCTTTAACCCATTCTACTAAATCGCCTTTACCATAAGCAACTTTTGTTTCTATCTTTTCTATATCTCTATCAGAGTCAAAAATTCTATTTTTTATAGATGCACCTTCTAATTCTTTTCTTTGTTGTTTATAATGTTTTTTCTCAAGTTTTTGCTCTTTACTTAAAGATGATTTCTCAATTTCAACTCCTTTAGCTTCATAATTATCTGATGATAATTGATATTTCTTTTCACCTCCTATAGAAACTGTTTCAGATTGTAACCCTTCAGTCATAGCATCTATATTTTCTCTAACTTCAAGTGGGACATCATCCATTAAATCTTTATCATTAAAATCTAGCTTTTTATATTTATTTTTTAATTTTTCACGAGATTCTTTTATATTTTTACCTGCGAAAACACCAGATTTATCTGAACCAACTCCAATATATTTAATATATCCAGGCTGTTCACCTTCGGATTGTTTTTCACTTACAAATTCGCTTATTGATATAGCATCTTTTGAATTATTTTTATTTATATATATATCACCTTTTTTTACATAATGTTTTCTAGCTTGAGATATCATATTTTTAGTGAACTTAGTACTATAAGCCATTTCATAAGCAACTGGAGTATCAAATCCCATATCAACAAGACCATTAAACATTTTATCTTTTACGCCAACATTACTTAACCCATGTCCAACATAATGAAAAGCCATTAAACCTAACCCATGTAATAATCTATCTTTAATATCCATATTAGGGTCAGGACTACCAGTTAAATAATCCTGGAAAGAACCTATACCCAATAAACCAATACCCTCCATTGGATTAGCAAATTTTTGTGGTATGCCAAATATAGATTTACCATATATTGTTGGTATCCCAGCAGTTGCAAAAGCCATACCCATAAAAACATCTTTAGGTATATCTCTAGCCCTATCAACTAATCCTTCTCCTGGTTTATTTGACATAAGACCAACAGTTGCAAATGTAGCAGTACTATTTGCAAATCTATCTATAATGGAAGCTCCTTTATATCCCCATTTTTCAGCAGACCATTTTACAAGATTTTTATATCCAGGTATATTCCTTAGTACTTTACCTCTAGGTGATGGAGCTAAATACCCTGTTCCTGTTTGTGATATTTGTTTAAGTACTCTAGCTTGTTGAGTTCTAGCTCCCTTTTTAGCAAGGTCATTTATATATTCTCTTTGAGCTTTTTTAATAACCTCTTCAGCCTGAATTTGAGATTTCCATGCTTTATCATATTGTTTCTTTACACTATTAAATTTATTTGATAAATCTTTAGCAAGGCCTCCTTCTATATTATCATATTTTTTAGTTAATGGGTTGTATCTTTTACCAGCTATTAAATCATCTACGTTTTTTATATTAACACTCTCTCTAGCTTGTTTTTGAATAGCTGACATTGATTTACCATATTTATCTATAGCTTTTTTTGATTTATTTATTTTACTAAAAGATTTATAAACTTTAGGCACCCATTTAGCCCCAGCTATTGGAGCACTCATTCCTCCGGTAAATACAGATACAGCCCCAAATGGTAATATACCCCCAGCTAATTCTCCAGTTAATTGGGCAACTTCTTCTCCAAATGTCATTGATTCTTCTGGTACTGGTTTATCAGCGGCATATCCTAAAGTTGCTCCAGATTTTAAACCACTCCAAAAAGCTCCCATAAAGCCAGGAGATTCTCCTTCCTCTAGTAATTCTCTTCCTGTCATTGCGACGGAACGAGATTTTTCTTCATCAGTTAATGATGGATATCCATATTTTCTAGCTAGATATTGTTCTGCTAATGTTGATTGTCCTGTATTTTGATTTAAATAATCTTGATAAGGGTCAGAATTATCAACTGCCTGATTCCCATATTTTCTAGCTAGATATTGTTCTGCTAATGTAGGCATTTAATTATTTATTCTATTATAGGTTGAGGTGATGAGCCGAAAGCAGCGCTCATATCCATATCTTTACCTTTTCTCCAGTTCATAAGAGCTTCTTTAACTGAAACTTCTTTAAAAAATGGCCACTCTTCACTAGATATAATACCTTTTTTAGCATATTTATATGGATTTTTTCTAACTTTTACTCCAATATTTTTGCCAAATTCCATTCTACCAGTAACAGGGTCTTTTACTGTTTTTCCAAGAGGATTGCCACCTTTATTTTTAGGGTCAATCCATTTTTCTAATCTATATCCAATTCCAGATTTTACTTGTTCTTCTAAAGGCTTTTTATCAGCTTTATCCTTCTTTAATTGTATCTCTAAACTAGCTTTAGTTTGTCCAGGATTTTCATATGCTTCTAATACTTTATCTTTTTCCTCTTGGTTTAATTTATCTGTGTTTTTACCAAACATTTTTTGACTAATTCCATCCATTATTTTCTGAACTTCTTCAACATCTTCACCTCCATACTTTTTTTCTGCTAATTCGCCAGCTCCAGGAAAAAATGTATCTAAATTCTGAATAGAAAGATTACTCATTCGTGTTAAATCTTCAGCTAAGCCAGGAGCTGAATCTATTTTTAGATTGGACATACCATCTAATACTTTACTATTAAAATCTGTCCAAAATTTTTGAGCAGCTTGCCTATTCCCAATTTTATTTGTTATATCAGAAGCTACAAGTTTAAGTTCCCCCTCACTTACTTCTCCATCTTTTAATAATATATTTTTAGCTTTATCCCAATCTTCCTGAGAATATCCTTGAGGTAGAAAAGCTCCAATAGAATCTAATATTTTTTCATTACCATCAAAGTTTAAAGCTCTATTATAAGAAGCTTTAAATCCTTCTAGATTTTGACCAAACATAGTATTTAATCTTTTTAATTCAGGCCAAGCATTTACCTTATCTTTTCTTGATAAATCGCCTTTATTCCACATATCTATAATAGTATCAAATTCACCTTTACTTCTAACTTTCATATCAGTTGCTTCTACAGCGGAATTAGGTACTACATATCTTTTTTCAAAAGTTCCATCCCTATTAGGTATTAAATATTCTTTATTAAACTGTTTATTTATCTTTTGAATCATTTCAGGATTATTAGTACCAATTTGCTCAACATTAATTTTATAATTTTCTATATCTGATTCATAATTATTAATAGCTCTTTGATATTTATTTTGAAATAACATATCTTCCCTAGCTAAATCTTGTTGCTTTAAAGTATCCTGTCTTGTTCTATCTAAATTAGCTTGTTTTAAAACTTTATCTTTCTCTCTTTCATCTCTATCTCTTTCCGCTGTGTACGCTTCAAATAATCCTTCTGCAAATGTTGGCTCTTCTAGTGTTATTCTAGAACCAAGAGGTCTACTATATTTTTCTGTTGCCATTTTAAATCCTTACTTTAATAATTTTATAAATAAACATCAGGGACCTGAAGTATCATCTCTATCAGCTTGCTCATCATAAATACTTCCTGGGGCTCCTTGGCCTGGAACTAATGACCATGAACCAGCAGTAGCGTTCCATGTATAATTTAAACCATCTGAACCTTTTTGTGTCGAGTTGTCTGCACCTCCCATCATATTTGGAGAGCCAGGTGGGCCATATTGTCCTTGAGTAGGAGAATTAACTTGAGCATCCCAAGAATCAAAAGTAGTAGTACCCTCGCTGCTATGTAAAGCTCCTAAACCTTGTCCAGCTTCTCTCATCCAAGCATCTCTTTCAGCTTGAACTCCTTTAAATAATGATGATTGAGCTTTTGATTGAGCGGACATAAAATCACCCATAATAGTATCTCTAGCCATTCCAGTAGAAGCTCCTCCTCCACCACCTGCAAATCCAGATTTAGAAGACTGTTGTTGTTTTTCCATTAATTGTGATTGTAATTTATCTCTACCAGTTCTAGTAGCATCTGAAACAGCAGTTGAATAATCTTCAAATATTATACCTTCTCTTTCAGGGTCATATTTAAATTTATTTTCAAAATCATCTCTTTCAGTACCAGATTTAGGAGCCATATTCATTTTTTCATATAAAGCTCCAAATGTAGGTAATTCAGTTGTAGCTCCACCATAACTTAAAGGGCCTCCAGATTGCATACCAATCATATCTCCAAGCATACCACCTAATTGAAATCCTTCATCTCCTCTTTGAGACATATCAAATCTTGGAGCATCTTCATAGTTTAATTCATTAAGCTTTTCTTCTCCTATAGCATCTACAGCATTTCGATTTAAAACATATTCTCCTGGCTCTAGTAAAGCTAATATACTATCTCCAGGTGATTTACTATATTTTGAAAACGCCATTATCTTGCCATTGGGCTACGTTTATATTTAAGAAGTCCACCTAGCTGATATGATAAAGGTTGTTGACCAATAGACCCACCTACATTATATTGCATTACTGGGCCTCCCATATTATATGGTAA
>Ga0098059_1001528_pt1 | contig 11614 bp, 16 predicted proteins | sample 20_taG_FD_92580 | JGI IMG/M metagenome (GOLD analysis project Ga0098059, IMG submission 92580) | Marine viral communities from the Subarctic Pacific Ocean - 20_ETSP_OMZ_AT15318 metaG | ecosystem: Environmental > Aquatic > Marine > Oceanic | place: Subarctic Pacific Ocean | collected 2015-01-19
GTCTATTGCCCGCGCTGTCAGCGGTGATCAGCTGCTGAAGAATTTTTGCACCAGCGCATCTCTCACCGAGGGGGGGACAAATTCGTTGATATCCCCACCCAGAGAGGATATTTCCTTTACCAGTGAAGAGGATATATAGGAAAGCTTCTCCGACGGCGTCAGGAAAATACTTTCGATATCCGGTGCCAGTGCGCGATTCATGTTGGCGAGCTGAAATTCGTATTCGAAATCCGATACAGCCCGCAACCCCCGAAGAATGGCATCTGCACCACAATCATTGACAAAGTTGACCAGCAGGTAATCAAACCCCCTTACTTCCACATTGTCTAGATGGGACAGGGCCTGCCCGGCCAGATCAATACGTTCATTGAGGTCGAACATGGGGTGCTTTTTTGAGCTGGTGGCGATGGCGACAATCACATGGTGAAACAGGCTGCTGGCACGCTCCACCAGATCAATATGTCCGTTGGTGATGGGATCAAAGGTGCCTGGATAAACAATGGTTTTCACAGTGATGGTTTGCCTCGGAAAAGGGCCGCCATGGTAAACGTTTTGTCGGGGAGGCTCAACTGACCCTATACAATCGGTAGCTGACCTGTCCGGCGGTTTTTTCGCGCAGTAATTCCCACGTGGGGGAGATCTCCGGAAGGGGCTGGTATCGGTCGGTTTCCAGGTAGATCAGACTCCCGGTTGCCAAAAGTCCCGGTCTCTGTAATAGCTCGCAGCAGGGTTGCAGCAGGTCTGACGAAAACGGTGGGTCGAGAAATACGATGTCGAAGGGTTTGTCTGGTGAGTTGTTCGTCAGCCAGACGAGTGTGTCTGCCTGAATGATTCTAGCGTCGTCAGCCTTGAGTCGGGCACAGTTGTCACGCAGGTTCTCCGCTGCCTGGGGGTGCTTTTCAATCAGCGTGACCTCGGCAGCCCCCCGGGACAATGCCTCAATTCCCAGTGCCCCTGAACCGGCAAACAGGTCCAGGCACCTGGCGCCACTAATCCATGGTGCGAGCCAGTTGAACAGGGTTTCCCGGATGCGGTCGCCGGTGGGTCGCAACCCCGCCACCTCGTTAAAGTGTAATTTGCGCCCGCGCCACTGCCCGCCGATAATACGGACCTGACCGCGAGCCACCTTCGCAGCATGCGTTGCTGTAGATGAGTGGTTTTTCAAACGTTATATACTCCCTAAAGTGGTAGCATACACTGCCCGATACCAACTGAGAAAACAGGATCACTGTGACCGACCCAAGTAAGCCGGAAAATGATATGCCTGTGAATGAAAAACGCTCGTTTTTACAGCGTTTTCGTTCATCAAAACCAGAGCAGACCCCTGCTCTGGTTGAGTCAGAGCCCTCAATGGCAGTGACTGCGGAAAATACGCAAAAAGCGACCCTGGGTGACCGGTTCCGTCGCGCCCTGTCGAAGACCGGCCGCACCTTTGGCAATCTGTTTCTCGGGGATCGAGAAATAGATGATGAGCTGCTGGAAGAGCTTGAAACACTGTTGTTGCAGGCAGATGTGGGTATTGAATCCACGGTGGAGATTATTCAGGACCTCGCCGGGAGAGTACAACGCAGGGAGTTGGCTCACAGTCGTGCCCTGTTTGCTGCACTGCAAGATGCCATGACAGTAAAGCTCAAACCCTGTGAGCAGGCGCTCTCCATCAGTGGGGAGCATCAGCCCTATGTGATTTTGGTCATCGGAGTCAATGGTGTGGGCAAGACCACGACCATTGGCAAACTGGCAAAACGATTTCAAAATCAGGGTAAATCCGTGATGTTGGCAGCCGGGGATACCTTTCGTGCTGCAGCGGTTGAACAGTTGCAGGCTTGGGGTGACCGCAATAGCGTGCCGGTGGTTGCACAGCATAGCGGAGCGGACAGCGCCTCGGTCATCTTTGATGCCATCCAGTCAGCCAAATCCCGGGGTACAAATGTATTGATTGCCGACACCGCGGGACGCCTGCACAACAAAAGCAATCTGATGGAAGAGCTGAAGAAGGTCAAACGGGTGATGGCCAAGCTCGATGACAGTGCTCCCCATGAGGTTCTGCTCGTACTGGATGCCGGGACAGGTCAGAATGCGCTCAACCAGATGCAACAATTTCAGGAGGCCGTCACTGTCACCGGTGTGGCGCTGACCAAACTGGATGGTACCGCCAAGGGCGGCATTATCTTCTCCCTCTGTAAACGTTTTGGCGTGCCCATTCGGTACGTGGGTCTGGGTGAGGGTATAGATGACTTGCAACCCTTTGTGGCTCAGGAGTATGTGGCGGCATTGTTTGATCAGAACACTTGAGTGATAAACCAAACCCCATGATCTGCTTTGATAAGGTCAGCAAGCGTTATGCGACGGGCCAAGAGGCTCTGAGCGGTTTGACGCTGAATCTGGATGCCGGTGAAATGGCTTTCCTTACCGGGCATTCCGGTGCCGGTAAGAGTACGGTATTAAAACTGGTTATGCTGATGGAGCGTCCCACGCAGGGGCAATTGCTGATCAATGGCAAAAACCTCGGTCGGTTACACCGCAGCCAGATTCCCTACTATCGGCGCAATGTGGGTGTTGTGTTTCAGAATCATCAGCTGTTGTTTGATCGAACGGTGTTTGACAATGTGGCGCTGCCGTTGCTGGTTTCCGGTTATCAACCCCGTGAAGTGGGGCGCCGGGTGAGAGCCGCTCTGGATAAAGTGGGTCTGCTCGACAAGGAAAAACAAAATCCCATAACACTGTCCGGTGGCGAGCAGCAGCGCGTGGGTATTGCCCGGGCCGTGGTACACAAGCCCCGTATTCTGCTGGCAGATGAGCCCACCGGGAACCTCGATCCGGAACTGTCTTCAGAAATCATGAATTTGTTCCGCGATTTTGGCGAGGTCGGCGTCACTGTCCTGATTGCTACCCATGATATTGATCTGATTTCCAGAATGGGATTGCGTGTCCTGCAGTTGCAGCAGGGCAGGTTGGCGAGTGATGAGAGGCCTGCACATGTCGGCTAACCGGTGGCAGAACCAGGATCGCAGGCCGTCGGTGGAACGCAAGGTTGGGGCGGGCAAAAAACCGCAGACAAAAGAACCGCGACGTGGAGCAAGTGGCGGACAAGTCGGCTTGCCTGACAAGCTGAAAAGTTATTTGCAGCATCATCAGCAATTGCTCGTCAGCACCAGCAGGAAATTGCTGGCGGAACCTGTCCAGACTCTGATGACGTCACTGGTTGTGGCAATTGCGCTGGGATTACCGGCCGCGCTTTATCTCGGTATTGTCAATCTTGAGCAGCTTGGCAGCCGTGTGGAAACAACGGCTCAGCTGACCCTCTTTTTGAACAAATCTGCCTCAGATGAAACGATTGGGCAGTTGCGGCAGAGCCTGTCGGATGATGCCGATATTCGCTCAGTCCGTTACATCTCCCGAGAGCAGGCTCTGAAAGAGTTTCGCGAGCTGTCCGGTTTTGGCGATGTACTGGAGATGCTGGAGGAGAATCCCCTGCCTGCTGTGTTGCTGGTGCAGCCGGATAACCGATTCCAGGGGGATCTGGTGGCCAGCGAACTGCTGGTGGCAAGAATCATGGCCCTGCCGGGGGTGGATGAAGTGCGGCTGGATATGAAGTGGATGGAGCGCCTGCAGGCAATATTGTCTGTTGGGGAACGATTGGCGCTCGCTCTGGCCCTGGCTCTGTCAATGGGCGTGCTGTTGATCGTGGGCAATACGATCCGTTTGGCGATCGAAAATCGTCGGGATGAAATTGTCGTGGTCAAGCTGGTGGGTGGAACGGACAACTATGTCCGCCGGCCTTTTCTTTACACCGGTGTATGGTATGGCCTCATTGGCGGTGTTCTGGCCTGGATGCTGGTGGCCTTGGCGCTATTTTCTCTTTCCGGGCTGGTGTCGAGGCTGGCGGCGCTCTATCAAAGTGTCTTTGAGTTGGAGGGGCTGGGTTTGGTTGGCCTGCTCTATCTCATGGCCGCGGGCGCTCTGCTGGGTCTTTTGGGGGCGTGGCTGGCGGTGGCCAGGCATCTGTCCAGTATTGAGCCGGACTAGACTTTTGTCAGATAAAACTGGCGAATGCAACTTTTTTATATTATGAAAATCCAATCACAAGTTGCTAAACTATTGCTCCCTGATTTTTAGAGGTTGATATGAAGAAAGCGTTACAGGCTTATGAGTGGATGGCGCCGGGTGCCAACCTTGCTGCCTACATGCAGGGTGTTAACTCCATTGCCGTGTTGTCTGTTGAACAGGAGCGCTCCCTCGCCGAAGATCTCTATTATCGTGAAGACCTTGATGCTGCCCGTCGACTGGTGCTCTCGCATTTGCGTTTTGTTGTGCACATTGCCCGCTCCTACAATGGCTATGGCTTGCCCCTGGGGGATCTGATCCAGGAAGGCAATGTTGGCCTGATGAAAGCAGTAAAACGCTACAATCCCGAAAAAGGTGTACGGCTCGTATCCTTTGCTGTCCACTGGATCAAAGCCGAGATTCACGAATATGTACTGCGCAACTGGCGCATTGTCAAAGTGGCTACCACCAAGGCGCAACGCAAATTATTTTTTAACCTTCGCAGCGCCAAGCGCCGCTTGGCCTGGCTCACTAACAATGAAGCTGAGGCCATTGCCCAGGATCTGGGGGTGGACGTGAAACAGGTGCTGGAAATGGAGCAGCGACTCTCGGCTCGCGATACCGCCTTCGATGTGCCGGAAGACAGCGATGAGGACAGCAGCTATCAGGCCCCGGCACTCTATCTTGAAGACCGCCGTGCAGATCCGGCCTGGCAGCTGGAGCAGTCCGACAGTGAGGAAGATAATCACGGGCGGATGGTCAAGGCGCTCGCCGAGCTTGATGACCGCAGCCGCGATATTATCAACAGTCGGTGGCTGATGGATGATAAAGCCACATTGCACGACCTGGCGGACAAATACGGCATCTCTGCCGAGCGGGTACGCCAGTTGGAGCAAAATGCCATGAAAAAAGTACGGGCGACCATGGAAGCCTGATGGCGACATCTTTGTATACTTGAAAAGCCGCGATTCCCGCGGCTTTTTTTATTGAAAAGTGCTTTTCTGGAGAAATGAATGAAGCTATTAGCCGTCTGTGCGGCAATCTCGGGGTTTCTCGCCGTTGCGTTGGGTGCTTTCGGGGCCCACGGATTGCGTGGCTCGGTGAGTCCCGAGATGCTGGCTGTCTGGCAAACAGCGGTGTTATATCAGATGTTCCACGCCCTGGCGTTACTGGCTCTTGTCGTCGCAGCCATGCGTCAGCCATTGCGATTACTGGATGTGGCCGGTTGGTTGATGGTGGCGGGAACCCTGTTGTTCTCGGGTAGCCTCTATGCCCTGGTGATTACCGGGTTTGCGGCGCTCGGTATGGTAACCCCGTTTGGCGGACTATTGTTTATGGCAAGTTGGGTGGTGCTGTCTTTTGCGCTGGTTCGACTCGTTGCAATGGCGAGAGACAGCGGAGTATAGGATTGGAGATCAGGCCGGAGTTTAAAAAGAAGTCTATTCGAAGTTATGTGGTGCGGGCGGGTCGGATGACGGAGGGTCAGCGCGCTGCTTTCGAAAAATACTGGCCCGTTTACGGGCTGAGTTTGTACCAGGGTCAACTGGATGCAGATACCACGTTTGGGCGAAAGGCCCCGCGGGTACTGGAAATTGGTTTTGGTATGGGCGATTCGTTATTGACCATGCTGCAGGCGGAACCGGATAAGGATTTTATTGGTATTGAAGTACATCCACCGGGGGTGGGGCGCCTGATCAATAATACCGCCAAACTGGCTTTGCCAAACTTGCGTGTTTATCTGGCCGATGCGAACGATGTTCTGACCGATTGCATCGCTGACCACAGCATTGATCGTATACAGATTTACTTTCCGGATCCCTGGCACAAGAAAAAACACAATAAGCGACGGTTAATCCAGACGGCATTTGTCGAGCAACTTCGGGATAAGCTGAAGGTCGGGGGCATGCTGCATTTTGCAACGGATTGGCAGCCCTACGCAGAGCATATGCTGGAGGTAATGGAGTCGGTCAGTGGCCTTGAAAATGTGGTCGGGGCTGGTCATTACGCGCCGCGTCCAGACTACCGCCCCACCACCAAGTTTGAGCAGCGTGGTGAACGCCTGGGTCACGGTGTTTGGGATTTACTGTTCCAGTCAGTCTGAAGACCGGGAGGCGACGGTAGGAATCCAGCAGATCGCTGCCTATACTCCTGGTTGGTACTGAGATGTATCCATGTATTTGAGTAGTGGAAATTAGAAGGAGGTAAGTGATGGGCAAGCGAGTGGCAGTAGTTCTGTCCGGCTGTGGCGTTTATGACGGCTCAGAAATTTACGAAAGTGTGATTACCCTGCTTAGTCTTGATCAGGCTGGTGCCGAGGTTCAGTGCTTCGCACCTGATATTGAGCAATTGCATGTAATTAATCACGCCACGGGTGAAGTCGCTGAAGGTGAAACCCGCAATGTGCTGGTGGAAGCGGCCAGACTGGCTCGAGGTGACATCAAAAAATTGGCCGATGCCGATGCCGATGATTTTGATGCGGTGATTTTACCCGGAGGCTTTGGCGCTGCCAAAAACCTGTCTGATTTCGCTACCCAGGGTGCGCAGTTGAGTGTCCACGAGGAGCTCAGCAACTTTATTCGTGCCATGCACAAGAGCGGTAAACCGGTTGGATTGATGTGTATCGCACCGGTGATGTCAGGTGTGTTGTTTGGTGCTGGAGTAAAGTGCACCGTGGGTGACAACCCTGAAATTGCAGCGGCCATTGAATCAACCGGGGCCGAACATCGCACCTGTGGTGTCGGCGATATCTGTATCGATGAGCAGAACAAGCTGGTTACCACGCCCGCCTATTTGCTGGCTGGTCGCATCAGTGAAGCGGCCACGGGCATCAACAAGCTGGTGGACGCAGTACTGGCCATGGCTTGAGCCTTGAGCCAGTTAGCGGACAACCCTTTCTGGGACTATTCGCTGGTTCACTACGGCCGCTCCGAAGTAGCCCGGGCGTGTCTCGAGCTACAGGAAGACGTTGGTGCCAATGTTAATCTGGTCCTGTTTTGTTGCTGGCTCGGCAGTTTCGGACAGGTATTAACTGTCCAGGATCTGGATGAAGCGGAAGAGGTCATTCGAGACTGGAATGAACAGGTTGTCGAGCCGTTGCGTGGCGTGCGGCGTTTTGTCCGCTCGGAATTCGCGGGCTTCGCCGATCAGAAATGGCCGCAGGCAATTAAGCAACTTGAACTCAAGGCCGAGCGAGTTGTCCAGAATAGGCTGTGTAATTGGTGGCGGACAAAATACGGCAGCTCAACGGATAGTGCTGATAGAAGAGAGTTAAGCGGCGAACAACAGTTGCAAAATCTGAATCTTTACTTGAGCCGTACAAGCGATATTGCAATAAATGCCGGAAGTCCACTGGTTTGGCCGGTGGCTTATGCAAAGCCCAAAAACTGAATTTACGTTAACATAACACTTAAATTGATTTTCCATACAAGGTACTGATTATGAAAATGAAATATCTACTGCTGGCTTCGACGGCCGTTTTTGCCCTTGGCGCCTGCAGTGAAAAGCCCCAGACACAGCAGACAAACGATCAAGATCAGGAGCCGGTTCTGGAAACGCAATTACAGAAGTACAGTTATGTCATTGGTGTGGATATGGGTGGCCAATTGGCGATGGGTGGTATTGAGCTGGATCGCGAAACCTTTGCCGCGGGTCTCGCTGACGCACTCGATAATCGTCCTCCGCGTATTGATAACGAAGAGCTGGCCGAAGTGATTGAAACCTTTCATGCGGAGCAGCAGGCCAAGCAACAGTCATTAAATGGTGAAAAGCAGGCAGAGATGGCAAAAGCAGGAGAGAAAAATGCCGCTGAGGGAAAAGCCTTTCTTGCTGCCAACGCCAATAAAGACGGTGTGATTACCACTGAAACCGGACTGCAATACAAGGTCATTACGGCCGGTACAGGCGCGTCGCCCAATGCCAACGATCAGGTTTCTGTGGAGTATCGGGGGACCCTGGTTGACGGTACTGAGTTTGATGCCTCCGAGAAGCACGGTGGTGCGATAGAGCTGAACGTCGGACAGGTAATCCCGGGTTGGACGGAAGCGCTGCAGAAAATGCAGGAAGGGGCCAAGTGGGAGCTTTATATTCCCTCCGATCTTGCCTACGGCCCAAATGGTACAGCCGGGCTGATCGGTCCCAATGCCACACTGATTTTTGAAGTGGAGCTGGTAGAGATATTGGGCTCTGATTAATTGCTGCCCAGCATTATCCAGTAAATCAAAAAAGGCCCATGAGGGCCTTTTTTATTGGTAGTCAATTCAGTAATGATGCCCAAAAATTTCGGATGCGATTGGTTGAGTGGTCTAGTTGATCTTTGGGGATTGATCCTGGTGTGCAGAGTGCAGGACTTCAATCATGAAATCCTCAGCCTCAAGGCGCGATTCAATGGCTTCTCCCAGAGTAGAAAGATCCGCTGCCAGAGAGGTAAGGTCATCGGTTTCCAGATATTTGTCATTGAAGTCAAGAATCAGCTCTGTTGTTGCATCAATTGTTTCCAGCAGTCCATTGGCGGTCTCAAGTGCGTTTTTGTCCCGATAGCTGTTACCCTCACGGATCAATTGATCGTAAATTTCAAAGTGGCCTGCGGAGGTGTAGTCCACAAGAATTTCAAAAAAAGTTTTGACCTTCTTGCCCTGTGAGGGATTCTCACTGCTGAAATGACGGATTTCGCCCAGCGCACAGAAGCGAACCAGCATTTCCTGCCGTTCCTCCAGCCACTGATCTATCAGCTGGCTGACACCCCCCCAGCGCTCCTGGGCCGACTTGCAATTTTCTAGCATAAACGGTGCTGCTTGTGATTGTTGGAATGCACCAAGCATAGGGAAACAGTGTGTGCGTGGCAAGCACACATTAGGCGCGCACGGCCACACTGGCTATCAGGGCTAATCGAGGAAAAAAATGACCAGCCACGGCAGGCTGAAAGCTGTCAGCGCGCCGGTCATACCCAGCCCCAGGCTGGCGAAAGCGCCGCAACGGGCGCTGATTTCAAAAGCCCGGGTTGTCCCGACCCCGTGCGCGCAAATGCCTGTGACAAAACCAATGATACGGTCGTCCGTGATACCCAGCCAACGAAAAATCAGGGGGCCCAGCACCGCTCCCACAACACCGGTAAACACAACCGCGCCGGCAGTCAATGCCGGCAGACCGCCAATTTTTTCGGACAGTCCAAGGGCGATAGGGGTGGTGACTGATTTGGGCGCCAATGAAACCAGTGTCTCTACGGAGCCACCCAGTAACCAAGCGATCGCCAGGGCACTTGCCACAGCAAAACTGGCGCCAAATATCAGCGTAATGATAAGTGGCCTGGACAGTCGGCTAATATGATGAAATTGCTGGTGCAGCGGAATTGCCAGCGCAACGGTCGTGGTGCCCAGCAAAAAAAAGAACAGCTGATTGGCTTCCCGGTATTGGTCGTAATCAATATGGGTGGCGATCAGGATGGCGCTGACTATCAACGGACCTGTGACCAGCGGGTGCACCAGCGCCTGTAGGGTGGGCCGGCCCCGATTAACCCGATAGAGCCAGAGCGCGGCGGCAAAAGCAGCGCCGGTCAGTGCCAACAGCAGGATAGTGGCCATCCAGGTTGTCATGGGCGATTGTCTTCAGCGGGCATCAGTTTTTGCATCAACAGGGCCGCCAACAGCAGTGTCAGCAATGTTGCCAGAACAATGGCCCCGGCAATGGGGAGCCATTGACTCGAAGAGATATCGGGCAGAAAAAACAGGCCGGTACAGGCGGGAAGAAACATCAATGACAGCCAGCGGATCAGTGCGTGGCCTGTTCGCCCCAGCCAGGCCGGTGTTTCCGTGTGGTTGAACTGCAGCGCCAGAAATAACAGGACCATGCCGATTACCGGGCCGGGTACCGGTATCCCTGTGATGTGGCTGATTCCCTCACCAATGCCCTGAAACAGGATCAGTACGGCGAGTCCGCGCAGCAAACTCACTGTCGGCGAACCATTTGCCACAGGCCCAGCGCAGCCAGCAGGATAAAACAAACCAGAGTCCAACCGGGAATGCTGAGACCGAGAAACAGCCATTGCACTTCGGCACAGTTGCCGTCACCGCGCAGCAGCATGCCCAACGCATCGCTGAATTTGAAAACGTCAAACAGGTATTCTACCGGTGGTCCGCAGGCGGGAACCTGCTCCTCTGGCAGATGTTGCAACCAGAGCTGTTTGCCAGAGAAAAAACCACCTGCCAGTGCGCTGAGGGCGGTGATAGCACCGTAAAAGCGTGTGTGCCGGTGGTGAAGAAATGCCAGCAGGGCGATAAGCCCGGTGGCTATGACGAAAACCCGCTGGGTGACGCAAAGGTAACAGGGAACCAGTCCCATTATGTGTTGCATGTATAGGGCGATCAGGATCAACAGCGTGCAGCCGAGAAAGATCACCAGATTGGTCTGTCTTGCTGTCGGTATCATTGGATTATTCCCTTCAGGAGGCCATTCATTTTAGACGTTGGCTTTCAGTAAACTCAATCAACAGGGGAAAGACCTGGTGAAATTCTTTGGACAATAACCGGTAGTTCCGTTGCAGTTCCGGGAAGGCCCGATGGAGGGGTATCGGTGTTTTAAAACGTTGACCGATGCGTTCCAGCATATATTCCAGATTTTGAAACTGTGCGTAATTTTCAAGCCAGTTTACCCGGGGTGCCACTTCACTGAAATGTTTGGCCCTGTCCGGTAAAATCTCGGCATAATCCGATAGATTGCGGTAGAAATCCTGGCAAAAGTCTGCGAGGGGGCGATGGTGGTATCTCGACCAGTTATCGGCCAGAAAGTGATCGTAGCAAAGGTCGAGCAATATCCCGCCAAAGCGCCGGTAGGGCGGATCAAAGCGATTGATGGCAGTCCGGACCGCCGGAAGATTGTCGGTGAAAACATCTATTTTTCGATGCAGTAAAATCCCTGCCTCGATCACTGGCGGGTAATCTCCCCGCAGGGGTCCCTTGACGAAATCACCCAGCAATCCACCGATCATCCGCTCCGGGCAATGACCTGACAGGTAGAGGTGGGCGAGGTAGTTCACAGCTGAAAATCATACTGCCGGTAATAATCGGCAAGAAACTGGTCAAAACTCCTGTCATCGCGCTGCTCAATCTCCTGTTGTTCTCGCAGCGAATCGCGGGCCAGCTGTTGATAGTGTGTCTCAGTTTCCCGATCCAGTGGTGTGTCCAGGAAGTATTCGCGGTGCTGGGTGGCGTATTTCATGGCGACGCGAAAGAATGTCTGGTTGGTCTCTGCCATTTCCTCCAGCATCCGGGCGGATGGGGTCAGCGAAGGATCTTTTAACCGATGGCGGAGTGACAGCAACGTTTTTTGGTAACGGTCATCGCCATGGTGATCATCCATCATGCTAGCCACTGGTGCCATATCGGCAAATATTGCTTCGCCCCACTCGAGAAGTGATCGCTCACTCCCTCCATCCCGTAGGGTAAGCCCCGGATTTCGTCCCCGATAAACCGTGCGTCGCTGATTATCCAGGATATTTCGATATTCCTGGTCATCGGTGTCCGGGCTACTGGCCAACAGGCAAGTGAGCAGAAAAATGTCGAGGAAATCTATCTGCTCA
>Ga0098059_1001529_pt1 | contig 11606 bp, 10 predicted proteins | sample 20_taG_FD_92580 | JGI IMG/M metagenome (GOLD analysis project Ga0098059, IMG submission 92580) | Marine viral communities from the Subarctic Pacific Ocean - 20_ETSP_OMZ_AT15318 metaG | ecosystem: Environmental > Aquatic > Marine > Oceanic | place: Subarctic Pacific Ocean | collected 2015-01-19
CCTTAAGATTCCACAATCTTACCTTACACAAGGGGAAGAGGGAACGGAAGATAAGACAACGCTGGCTCAAAAAGATATCAGGTTCGCACGCACAGTCCAACGCCTTCAGAGGTCTGTTATTTCTGAACTTGAAAAAATTGGTATTATTCATCTTTACACGCTTGGCTTTAGAGGAGACGACATTATTTCTTTTGATTTGTCCCTCAATAACCCATCCAAGTTGGCAGAATTACAAGAGTTAGAACACTGGAAAACAAAGTTTGACGTTGCCAGCTCAGCGACCGAGGGATATTTTAGTCGTCGCTGGATTTCTGAACACCTTTTCCATCTTTCCGAGGAGGAGTTCCTCCGTAATAGTAGGGAGTTAGTTTATGATAAAAAGTATGATGCGATGCTGCAAGGACAGTTTGAAGCCGCGACTGCCGCTGCTGCTGGTGGCGGTGACCTTGGGGGGGGTGATATCGGCGGCGCTCTTGGTGGGGATCTGGACACGGACCTTGGTGGAGATTTGGGCGGTGAACCACTGGGAGGAGAAGTTGGAGGAGAACCGGGAGCAGATCTGGCAGGGGAGCCAGAGGCAGGAGGAGAGGATGATTCAGTCTTACTCGCAACCCCTGATGAGCCCCCCGGAAAGCGAGACGCAACCATTACTCGTGCCGATGGAAAGACGACTACCGCCCGATCCCATGGATGGTACGAGCCTAAAAAAGTAGACCGTAGAGATGCTGGTGCGCGTAAGCGCTCCTATCACGCGAAGACGACCCCGGAAATGTTCAGAAACACCGATAGGACCCGAGTACCTGGCAGCCAAGATCTAATGAGACTTGGAAAAGGTATTTATGAAAATGTAGAATCTACTTATGATATGGAAGAGAAAAAACTTATAGAGTCTAACATTGAAATAAGAAGATTAATAGAAAACCTGGAGCGAAATGAAGATGCTAACAAAGACAAGACATAACAAGAAGCGGAATACGGCTTTTATCTATGAAGCGCTTGTTAGAGAACTAACTAAATGTATTGTAGTTAAAGATAACAATCGAAAAGGCATTATAGTGTCTTTGGTAAAAGAGCATTTTGGAAGAGATACAGTGCTAAGAAGAGAACTAGATCTCTACAAAACTTTATACGAAACTAACAGTCTCGAAGACCATATGTGCGAAAAGTTGATTTATGAGGTAAAGCGATCTCATGAAAAGCTTGATAAAGAGAAGATATTTAAAGAGCAGACCGCGCTGATCAACAAAATAAATAAAATGCTCTCCAAGGATGTCTTTTCGAATTTTGTTCCGAATTACAAAAATCTTGCCACAATTTCTCAAATTCTCAATCCAGATGTGTCGGTCAAGCACCGTGTTTTGCTTGAAAACACTTTGGCGCAACACCTTTCCTCCACACCTATTTCTTCCGCAGAAGAGATGGCTCCAATGGATAACTTAGTTTACAAGACGTTTGTTAAAAAGTTTAATGAACAATATAACGGGAAGCTTTTGGAAGGGCAGGAAAGATTGTTGGGCAAATATATTGCCTCCTTCCACGATGAGGGTATTGAATTAAAAGTTTTCCTCAATGAGGAACTCACTAGACTTAAAGGCGCGTTGCTGGGAGCACTATCTGGGGATGATGTGAAGAAGGACCCGCACTTGTCTGAGAACGCTAAAAAGGTTCTATCATTGATCGACGGCTATAGAGAAGAACCAATTGACTCGTCAATGATCCAGCAGGTACTAAAAATTCAAAGCTTAGTACAGGAGTTAAATAATTAATGGGAATCACGGTCAAAATAGGGTCAGCAGTTGACAACGGCGTCTCAGATGCCGAACTAGCTCAGACATTGGGGATAAAAGTTCGCCTTGACATTCGAAAGAGCCTTGATGGAAATCTAATCATCTCCGACCACCCAGACATTGACATTGTGATAATGCCAAAAAAGAGCCAAGTAATGGCTCTAGCAAAACAACTAAAGAGTGGAGTCGTATATGGAGCCCAGAGTCGTTTGTTCGACTTTCTACAATCTCGCGGCATAGTTGACCCAGCCAGCATCCAGGGTGGAGCTATCTATGCGTCTATGATAGGGTTGATCCCGCCGGCGCCTGAATTGCCTACTACGAAAATCGCCATTCTTAACATCGCAAAGTGGCTTGATGAAGAAAAGCCAGCTTGGGAATTTGTGGAAGACTACCAAGACGAAGTGGATGATGACTATACCGACCCGGACAAGGAATACTCAACGGAGCTTGGGCAAGTTCCACAGGCTGCCGACAAGGGGTCTATTCGACCGTCACTAGTTCGTGGTCCCTACGGGCTCTCTCTCTACAATTATTACGGAATGTAGAGTATAGCGTGGACCTTCTGTACTTTATCTTATGTGCTTTTGGGCTGACTAATATATTAGTTTACGGTTCGATCTTCAGCAAAATAAGACCTAAACACCATTTCTTCCACTGTCCTATGTGTATGGGCTTCTGGACTGGTGTATTTTTGTTGGTAACGAACCAGTTCACAGAACTATTTATGTTTGAGCATTCTCTATATAATGCTTTTCTTCTGGGCTGCCTAAGCTCAGGAACATCATACATACTCGCCATGTTATTTGGCGACAAGGGAGTTAGACATGAGATTCACGGATCGCAAGTGGGGTCTTCAACCGGTACGCCGCTGCTGTAAGGGATCCCAACTCATGCGGGTGGCGCCCGCATCTTAGGAAAAACATTATGAAACTATTAATGGAAAATTGGCGCAAGTTTGTTAATGAGTCAGAAGCCTCTGATGCGTTTGTTAAGGGTCAAAATTTGGGATTAGAGCCGTTCACGGATTTGCTTAAAAAGATAGCTTCGGATCCCGAGTTTCGGAAATTAGCCTATGCGGGACAAAAGGATGCCGCAGGCTCCTCCGATGAAGCCGTTTCAGTCGACGAGGGCACACCCGTAGCGGCAAAAGACCTGACTCCAACTCAAATGGACATTGACACGAAGAAAAGTTTGGGCGATCAGATGACAAATAAATATAATGCAACTGCGTATGCCCTTGAGGACACTGTGACGATGCCATCACCAGGCGGCCGCATCCCCCTGTTAGTTTTTGAAAATAAGTATATTTTGGATGGACACCACCGTTGGTCGCAAGTGCTCATGACAAATCCTGATGGGATGATGACAGTTAGCAATTTAACAAGTCCCGCGTTTGGGACCGGACCACAAGGTGCCGAAAGAGCCCTCAAGGCAACCCAGCTGGGGATTGCTGCCTTGGCTGGCAACGTGGTGACAAAGGATACCGATATAAATTTACTAACACTCTCACCTAAGCAGTTGGGGAAGTATGTTCTTGAAAACATAACAGATGATGTTTTACAGTTGTTGGCGCAAGCCGGAAAGATCGCCAAGCCCGACAGGCAAGAGGCTGCCAAGTATTATATGTCTAATTTGTCTGCCGTCCAAGCCAAGCCCCCAGGCGCATTCAGGAGAGTAAGGGGGATGCCCCAAGCGGATGATTCCGGTGTCCCGCAAGCACAAGTGAATACCGCACTAAAGCGGGGCAATATTAATTTCCACGACCCCAAGTCGCAGGATCTCAAAAAGGCAGCAGAGGAGTAATCATATATTTATGAGCAAGAAACTACTAAGAGAATTTTTCGCACTATGTGATGGCGGCATCTGCCAAGATCTTCTAACCGAAGCTGAGAAGAAGTTTGTGGCTGAGGGCGGTATGATTTTGTCTGGCATTTGTCAGAGGGCTAATACCCTTAATGGCAATGGTCGAATGTACAATGAGCAGATCCTTCGCCGAGAGGTCAAGAACTACCAGAAGCTTATCGATGAAAACCGCGCTCTTGGCGAACTTGACCATCCCGATAGTTCAGTTGTAGAGCTTTCCAAAGTCTCCCATAAAGTAACAAAGCTTTGGATGGAGGGCGATGACGTTTATGGGAAGCTTCAAGTGCTCCCCACCCCATCCGGCAACATTCTACGATCTCTTGTGGAGAGCGGGGTACAAGTTGGTATTTCCTCTCGTGGCTTGGGGTCAGTTCGTGAACAAAACGGGCAAACTATTGTTGAAGACGATTTTCAACTTATTTGCTTTGATATGGTCTCTGAGCCCTCTACTCCCGGTGCCTTTATGATGCGCGAGCAGAAAGAGCGCCTCAGCGAAAATAAGGGCGATAAACTAAATCGCCTGTTTAATGATATTTTGGAAGATTAATGAAAAAATCAGAATTAAAAAGCCTGCTTAAGCCAATGATCAAGGAATGTATTAAAGAAGTCATCTTCGAAGAAGGTGTCCTCTCTAATATCGTTTCAGAGGTGGCTAGTGGGCTAGGGCGCCCCACCTTGATAGAGGCGAAAGCTCCGGAAGCCGAGCCCGAGCCCGCTCCGGAAGAAACTTTTAGAGAGCAGCGAGTTGCGCTCACTGAACACAAGCAACAGCTATTATCAGCAATTAACAAAGAGGCTTACGGAGGCGTGGATATCTTTGAGGGCACAGCCCCGCTATCTTCCGGCGGCTCTGTTAGCACAGGTCCACAACCACAAGGACCATTATCGGACTTAGATCCCGCCGATCCCGGCGTTGATATCTCAGGAATTTTGGGGATGGCTGGCAATCGTTGGTCAGCACACATGAAATAACGGAAGAAAAATGACAATTAATGTAAAGATTACACCAAAGAATAAGCATGAGAGCGCAGATCGAATGATTCGGAGGTTTATTAAGAAAACAAAAAAGATTAAATTGATGGACGAATTGCGCGATCGTCGCTACTATGTCAAGCCCTCTGAAATAAAAAGGACGACTAAAAGAAGACAGATCGCAGAAAATAAAAAACGTGTTCGACAGGAAAAGGCTATTTTGCTTGAAGAGCCTAATTATAATAGAAAAAAGAAAACAAGGAGATAAAAGATGGCAGCCCCAAACAATCCCGCTGGCTCAAACACACTCGCTGGCAACACAATGAGAGTAGGTCAGCCCATTAGTGGCGGCAGGACAAGAAACGTTGTTAACATTAACAACCCCGGCTCAGAGGGGACGGTAGCGTTTTCTTGGGCAGGAGGCGCTAGCGCAGACAGCGCCCCCAGCGCTGCAACTGATGGTTTCGCAAACTTTCGCCGGCAAAGATACCTTCATGTTTTAGTTAAAAATAACAATACCGGCGGCAACTTTAAATTTAAGGTGTGGCTATACAACTCGTCATTCGGTGAGTGGGGCGCTTTGGCTCTGACTGATGCCCAGACTCCTGCTGGCGTTGTGGTTGAATTAACTGTAGCTAACAATGTAGATTTATATTATGTCTATGATATTGCCGGCGCTGAGAGAATCTACATACAGCAAACTGTAATTGATAGCAGCAACACCGCTCAAGTTTGGTGCGGGGTCAACAGTTTTTAGGAGTATCTAATGCCAGATTACGGATGGGCATATATAAATCTCGACGCCCTGTCAACATTGAATGGTCCCACAGGGTCACTAGCTTTTAGAAACGGCTCTCAGGCTTTATCGGGCACTGCCGCTTTTATTTATGCGACTGCATCTCATAAAATTGGAGTTGGTATCAATGTTCCTGGTGCTCTGACCCCTGCCACTCTTCCCAGTTACATTTTAGATGTTTCGGCTAGCGTCGGCGATACAACCGCTTTTCGCACGATAGGCGATATACAAGTTAGTGGAAATGCTTATGTTTCTGGCACGCTGGCGGTGGAAAGCCTACATGCCCACACCGTAATTTCCTCTAGTAATTTAATAGTCCGCGATCCGCTCATTGGTATGGGCTTTGGTGATGGCGCCAATGAAACGGGATCAGTCGGCGACCGTGGGCTGATTTTGGGACTCGCCGGCGACCTTAACCAGGCAATCCTTTGGGATCAGACTTCCGGAAGTTTTGTAATCGGGAAGGTCGGAGCACAAGGACCAGATAAGACTGCTTTCGATATTCCAGACGGAAACCTAAGCACTGTACGGCTCGGGTACTTGACTGCGTCTAATACTGTAAGTGCCTCTGAATACCACGGCGACGGATCAAAGCTCACCGGTCTTGCCGACAGCGCTGTTACCAGCTATACTAATGCTGCCGACAACCGAATTATCACCTCTGTTGATTCTTCTACGATTAACGCGGAGCAAAAATTAACTTTTGATGGATCAAAGTTCTTGGTCGACGGAGCCATTTCAGGATCAAACACCCTTGAAGCCGTTGGCAACGCTTTCTTGGGCGGTGACGTAAATGTGTCAGGCACAGTAAAGGTTACCGGCAAGATAGAGCGCGCTGGCGATACAGATACATTTATTAACTTTACAGATGACGACATAAACTTCCAAGCCGGCGGCGTCAATTTTCTAGACTTCACAGAGGATGATTCTCAAGACGAAGTAACCTTTAACGAGGGCGGCGTTGATATTGACTTTAGAGTTGAAACTGCCGACGAATCCCATATGCTTTTTGTTGAAGGTTCTTCCAACAGGATGAGCATCGGCGACAACACGGGCTCCCCCGGCGCCACATTAGAGATTAAGAATCATGCTACTGCCGGCGCTACTGGTGTACCCCTTCTCCAACTAAACAACAATGACACGGACAAGCAGTGTCTTGATATTAATGCTGGCAATATTGATGCGAATGTAGTTGACATACTAGCAAATGATGTGACAACGGCGAAGGTAATAAATGTTTCAGCAGATGGACTAACGACTGGAAATGCTCTTTATGTTGCTGATGATTCAGCAAACACAGGAACAAGAAAAACCGCACTCGTAATTCAGAATAATGCCGCTGCACTTAACGCCACAGCGCTACATGTTCAATCAGACGGCGGTGTTACGGGAGTAAATATAGACAAGAATTACTCAGACACCGCTGAAGCTTCAATAACCGGTTTAAATATAGACTGGGATAAAACCGGCGCTTCCACAACAGACAATACCATGTTTGGTATCCAAGTTGATATGGATAACACAACAGCCACCAATGGTCTAAACACTATGTATGGCTTGTACGTCACCCCAACACTTACACACGCAGCTAACGCCGGAACCCCCGTTGTATATGGTGCGCTTATCAATGCGCAAGGCGGAACAAACGGCACCAGCCTCGTCCAAGGTGCAAGGATTGAAGCTGGAGGTGGAGACATCAACTATGGTATCCAGCTTGACGTTGAGGATGGCGGTGTTGATCTTAGGATTGAAAGTTCAGCCGATAGTGGTGATTACTTCCAGATTCAAACCACCACCGCCGGTGCTACCACTTTCACAACAGTTGATGATAACGCTACTGCTGCCCACCTTACTATGACTGTTGATGGCGATATTACTTTAGACCCTGCGGGAGGTGATGTTTGCGTTGAGGGCAAAGTATCTGGCTCAGGAACCTTCCAGGCTGTGGGCGCCGCCATATTAGGAAACAATCTAACCGTCAGCGGAACTGTTGCGGTCACCTCAAAAATTGAACATGTTGGGGACACGGATACTCATCTAAAATTTGATACCGACAAGATAGAGTTTATTGCTGGCAATGAAACACTGTTAACGTTAACTGAAGACACACAAGATATAGTAACTGTGGGCGATGGTGGCGATGTAGACTTTCAGGTTAAAACCAGCACACACAATCATACAATATTTGCTCAAGGAGATAAAGCGCTGGTGGGAATACGCTCCAGTGCCCCAACAGCAGTGTTACACTTGTCAGAATCTGGCGCGAGCCAAATTGGTATGCCAAGACCTATGTTTCGAATTGATCACCCAGGTGATGCCAGTGGCAAAGAGTTTACGGAGGCGCTCTTCTGCGTAACAGCCTCCATCCCAGATGACTATTTTGAGGCTCGTGTGGGAGTTAACACTAAGACACCCGAGGGGGCTTTCCATGTAAAGACTCAAGAGGGGCAAAACACTTTCTTAGTAGTCGATGACAAGGTTGTTATTGGTAATAACAACGCATCCTCAAAGTTTCAGGTGCGAAAGTCAATAGGCAACGCCGGCGATCGCGATGTGATGCTAATTGAGAGCATTCTTAATGATGATGACACTGTACACAATCTATTTTATGCTACAGGCTCAACTGATGGGTCCGGGGTATTCGGGTCATTCAACACTGGAAGTGCTCTTAAGGTTTCTGGCTCTTCATTTATGACCAGCATGCATGTTCAATACAGTGGTACAAACCAGGACACTAATGTTGGACCCCGTGATTACATCTTTGGGGTTGATACCTCGGGAGGTTCTCCCAAGATATTCTTAGAATCAGCAGCCGTCGCCGGTAAGGGAAGAAAAATTGTTGTTAAGGACACTGGCAACAATGCTGGTAGCAACAATATTAAGATTACAGGGTCAACTGCTGGAGATCTCATTGAATATGCGGCTGAGACATTGGTTAACGCCAATAAGGCTGCGAAAACCTTAGTATCTGATGGCGTAAGCAAATGGTTTGTTATCGCATCTGGTTAATATAGTTTTTTTTGGCAATATAATGTCATGCTAATAGTTAGTATGTATGGGCAGAGGCAGATTTAAAGCATTTATTCCCGCAGATCCTCCTGATCACTTCGTGATGCCGGCTAATGGAGATTTGAACAAAAGATGGGAGAAGCCCGTTTTCGCGGCGCCAGTTACAGCTGACGACTTTAAGGTTGATGAGGCGTCAAAACAAATAACGTATTCAACCGATCGACTCTTGACACCAGCAGATCACTTCGTCGGCGTTGACACATCCTCACAAGCAATCACGATTACGTTGCCTTTGTCTAGCACCATTAATTCCGGCAAACAACTTGTTATAAAAGATGAGGGAGCTAATGCTGGAACAAACAATATTTCAATAGTTACAAAAGCTTCTGATAGTGCTCTAATAGACGATCATCAATCAATTAAGATAACGTCAGACTGTGGAGCAGTAAGTCTTTATTACAACGGTTCCGGGTGGCATATCTATTAACACAAATTTAACAGAGCGTATTCCTCCTTTTTAATCGCTCGCCTTCTATATAGGAGTGCCAGGTCCGGGTTCTGCTCGGACCATATATAAGTCTGGAACACTAGTTCCGGACTTTTACCTATAGGAGGGTTTTTTACAAATGGCTTATAAAACAATTATCGGTACGATGAAGACTGCCGGTACTCTTGATGTCTCCGCTGGTGACATTGATCTCGCAGCGGGTTCTGTTGACAACGCAGACCTCGCAGGTTCTATTGCTAACTCCAAGCTAGCAAATGACTCCGTTACAGTTACCGCTGGTAACGGTCTTTCAGGTGGTGGCGAGGTCGACCTCGGCGCTTCCGTTTCTGTTGCTCTTGACCTCAATGAGCTAAGCGCTGCAGTCGTCGCAGTTGGCGCTGACAGCATTGCTATCATTGATGCGACTGATAACAGCTCCAAGAAAGAGAGCATTGCCGACCTTATGACCGCCGCTGCTGGCGACGGTCTCAAAGCTGCTTCTGGCGTTCTCGCTCTTGATCTCAACGAGCTAAGTGCTGCCGCAGTCGCAGTTGGTGCTGACAGCATCGCTATCATTGACGCCACCGACAACAGCTCCAAGAAGGAAAGCATTGCTGACCTCATGACCGCTGCCGCCGGTGACGGTCTCGCTGCTTCTTCTGGTGTCCTTGCTGTTCAGGTGAGTGGCGCTCTCGTCCTTGCTTCCGATAAGGCAGGTATCAGCGGATCTTTCGCTGGTTCCGGTCTCGGATATAACGGCGGAGTTGACTCCATTAGCTCCCTAGAGCTTGACCTCTCTGAGTATAGCCGCGTCGATGTTGCCGCTGGTGACTTCTTTGCAATGCTTGATTCTGATGGTTCTACCGTTCAGCTTGAGCGCATGGACAAGCTTTCCAACTTCATGGCTGGTGACGGTCTAGAAGATTCTAGTGGCGTCCTTGCTGTCAAGGTTGACGACACTGGTATTGAAATTAACTCTGACACCGTGCGTCTCAAGGACAATGGTGTTACTCTAGCCAAGATGGCTGGTCTCGCACGAGGCAAGTTCATCTATGGTGATGCTTCAGGTGACCCCGCAGCCCTATCTGTTGGCTCTGCTCACCAGTTCCTCCAAGCTGACGGCACTGACCTCGCTTGGGTCTCAATGAGTGGTGACGTCACCCTCGCCGCTGGTGTTGCCTCAATCGGTGCCACCAAGGTCACTGACGCAATGTTGAACGACGACGTTGCTACCGGTCTCGCTGGTGTCGGTCTTTCCTCCGCCAGTGGTGTCCTCGCCCTCGACCTCAATGAGCTAAGTGCTGCTGCGGTTGATCGCGCTAACGACTCCATCGTTATTATTGACGCAACTGACAACAGCTCCAAGAAGGAGAGCATTGCCGATCTCGCCGCAGCTTTCGCTGATGGTGACGGTATTGAGGCTTCCTCTGGTAAGCTCAGTGTCAAGGTTGACGACAGCTCTGTTGAGATTGACTCTGACGCCCTTCGCGTCAAGGCTTCTGGTGTCACCAACGCAATGCTCGCTGGTTCCATTGCGAACGCCAAGCTAGCTAACAGCACAATCACTGTTGGTAGCACCTCTACAGCCTTGGGCGGTACGACCACTGCTTTCTCTGGTCTAACCGGTCTTGACTTCACCGCTGCTAACGCCGCTGTCGCTGCTAGCCTAGGTGCTAACACCCTATCCCTCGGTGGTGCCACCTCAACTGTTAAGATCATGGGCGACCTTGAGGTTGTCGGTACTCTTAACGCTGTTAGCTCCACCGAGCTACTCGTTGAGGACAAGACCATTATGGTTGCGAGTGGCTCTGCCAACTCCTCCGCCTCTGATGGTGCTGGTCTAAAGATTGATGGTGCTGACAAGTCCTTGACTTGGGATCACAGCAACCAAGCCTTTAAGTTTGACGCTGATGCCTATCTAGGCGCCGGTATGACCGGTCGCCTACACGCTATCAGCGCTGACGCTACCCTAACCCAAGGACACTTCTTGGTCAAGGTCTCCACCGCTGGTGGTGCCGTCGCAGTGACGCTGCCCAGCAGCATGCCTACTGGTAAGGTCTTCGTGATCAAGGACGACGGTTCTGCCGCATCCAACGCGATTACGATTGGTACCGCCGGATCAGAGACCATTGATGGTGCCGCAAGCATCCAGATCATCTCTGCCTACGGTGCTGCTAACCTTATGTTTGATGGCAGCAACTACCTAGTCTGGTAATTAAAGCTATCACTTAGCTTGGAGGGGCGTCCATTTGGGCGCCCTTCTTTTTTTGGGTGTTTGTGTCGTCCAATACTATTTATCATAGACGCGGAATATCTCTATTTAAAGAGATGTATTAGGAGAATTTAAATGTCATCGATGCTAGAGCAAGCAATTGTCGACGCGACGGCTCTTAGGGAAGCCGCCCTTAAGAATGCCGAAGCAGCAATCATTGAGAAGTACGCCCCCGAAATCAAGAGTGCCGTTGATACTCTACTAGAGCAGGATCCAGAAGACGACCTTGGTTTAGATATGGGCGCTCCCCCAGCAGCTGACCCTGCTACGGTTGATGCTCCACTAGCTGGACTTGAGGGAGAGGATCGTTGCCCGTGCCCCGAGGATGACGAGCAGGTCGAGCTTACCCTAGAGGCACTAGAGAACATGGCGAAAGAATTGATGACAGAAGGCGACACAGTAGAAGAGGCGTCGAAG
>Ga0098059_1001530_pt1 | contig 11600 bp, 6 predicted proteins | sample 20_taG_FD_92580 | JGI IMG/M metagenome (GOLD analysis project Ga0098059, IMG submission 92580) | Marine viral communities from the Subarctic Pacific Ocean - 20_ETSP_OMZ_AT15318 metaG | ecosystem: Environmental > Aquatic > Marine > Oceanic | place: Subarctic Pacific Ocean | collected 2015-01-19
AAGTTAAGCCACATGCCAAGAATATGCAGATTGCTGACGCTGTCGTGATGATGGCCCGGCGCCAGGGCAGGAATGGGCAGGTAAAAGTTCAGCAGCCAGCTGTAGGCCGCCAGTGAAAGTATCGTGATGGCCCAGGTATAGCGCAGGGGCAATGTGGTTGCCGCAATACTGATAGGCACCAGATAGTAGGAAATAAACGGGTTTGAGGCACCGCCGCTGAAAAACAGCAGAGCAGTAAAAAACAGAATATCCACCAGCAAATGGCAAAAAAATTCCAGTTCGGTAATGACCGGGTAACGGAAGGTGCGCCACCAGGTGGTGGTAATGACAATGGCGTAGAGGGCGAGAATGGCTCCCAGTACCAATATGGGTAAACCGATATCCCGTATCTGACTAAAAAAAAGGAGGGCCAGAATCTGGCCCCCAAGAGCGATGTTGCGGATGACACTCAGCTGGCGCAGGTTTTGCCGCGCTGCCGAGTGTATGAATGAATCAAGGGTGGGAGCCATGACCGGATATTACCAGAATGGTCAGGTTACCAGTGCAGGGTTACTGCCAGATAAATATTCCGGCCTGCCTCCCGGGAATTTTTTCAACAGTACAGGCAGGTTCCACTTCATGAGCCAGTTCTCCAGAGATAGTCAGAGCGGCCAGTATGTTACTTTTTCCAGGCGCAAATGGGGATGTGGCAAATTGTCGCACTTGCTGGCTTGCGGTCATCAATGGCGGGAAGGTGTATGCCTGCAATTCATCGCTGTTCATCCCTGTGAGGCGTGTCAGGGTTCGGTGTTGCGGCGGTGTTGGTGGGAAGTCACCGTTACCGTGCCACGGCGTATGCCTTTATGCCATTCATTCACGTAGGGCCAGCCCAGTTTCTCAGTCAGTTCTTGTGTCAATTGCAGGCCCAGCCCAAAGCCCAGATCATCCGTGAGTTGGGTTGCATCGGGTTGGCTGTTAGTGACGGTGATCTCATTATCTGTCTGGGCAATGACGATCTCGCCTTCCCAGGTGTGTTGGAGGGCGTTGCGGATCAGGTTGCCCAGTACGATCCGTACTGGTTGCTCCGGCAGGGGCAGGTGGCAGAGCATGGTCTCCACCCGCAGGTTGATTTTTTTGTCCTGTAAAAGATAGCGGTTCTCTTCCACCAACTCGTTAATCATTTGATCGAGGTACACCTCTTTGAGGGGTAAGGTATCCGGCCTCTCATTCCGGCTCAACCACAGCAAGGTCTCAGTGAGGTGTTGCATGGTTGCGCCAGCTCGATCGATACGTTCGAAAGATTTCTGCTCAGCGGGAGATAGTGTCTGGCCGGGATGATTGCGGAGTTTATTGATGAGTTCCACGTTATTGCGGATGACCCCGATGGGGGTGCGCAACTCATGGCTGGCGTGACGCAGGAAAGTATGCTCCCGCTCCAGGCTCTGTTGTACGGAAGACAGGCTGGTACGAATCAGGCTCGCCATGTCATTGAGTTCCGGGTAGTGGAAATCCGGAAGCGGCTGATCGAGCTTTTCGGCATCCAGCGTACCAGTCCACTGGCTCAGTGCCTTCACGGGTCTGGAAACGCGGCGCAGGGTCAGCCATACCACTAACCCCAGGCCGAGCACACTGCCAAGACTGATTAGCATCAGGGTTGAGCGACTCTCCCGGACATTGCGTTTGACCAGCTCGGAGACCATGGCTCTGGAGAGTTGGCGACTGATGAACAGCTGGTTGTCGCCCTCCCGGTACAACATGGCGAACGAGACGGTATCAGGCGGTGCGGACCAGCCTTCCTTCTCAAGTGCTTTGTAGAGTTTGCCCGGCTGCTGTGGCTCGGACTTGATGGCGTTGATAATAGTGGCCGGTTGTGCCTGCCACTCTCGACTTACGCTCGTATCGCTGAGCCGGAGAATGACTGCCCGCTCCATATTGTTTGCAGCCTGTGTATATTTAACGGCCACCTGTTCCATCTGACTGGCGATGATATTGTCCATGCCGCTGATAAAGTAATAGCCGGCCAGTTTCGAGTAGCCGATCACCAACAACAGCCCGACGGTCAGGACGATGGTGGCGACAAACCATCGCAGGCTAGTGCGGCGTTTCATGCTTTGTCTCCCTGAGAACAAAACCGAACCCGGGGACTGTGTGGATCAGGGGCGATCCGAAACCGGCGTTCACTGCTTTGCGTAAATTGAAAATGTGAACTTTGAGGCTGTTGCTGTCAGGAACGTTATCTCCCCACAGGCTCTCTTCAAGCGCCCGGCGACTCACCGCTTCCGGCGAGGCGCGCAGCAGTGCTTCCAGCAGGCGCCAGCTGGTGGGTGAGAGGTGCAGCAGGTGCCCGTCCCTCAAGACAGTGCGATCGGTGAGGTTCATTTCGAGGTCTCCACAGGATAACCTTTTTATCTGACCGCTGCGCCGTCGCGCCAGAGCGTGGCAGCGCACTACCAGCTCACTCAGTTCAAACGGTTTGACTAGGTAATCGTCGGTACCGGCCCGGAAACCTTCCAGTTTGTCTTCCAACTGGTCTCGGGCGGTGAGCATCAGTACCGGCTTGTCGATACCCTCGGTGCGGATTTGCTGGCAGAGGCTCAAGCCGTCCAGCTTTGGCAGATTGATATCAAGGAGAATCACATCGTAGTGCTGTTGGTGGATGAAGTGCAGGCCGGACACACCATTGCTGGCGTGGTCACAGCGCAGGCCTTCGATGGCCAGGTACTCGACCAGAGTTTCAGCCAGGTCCAGGTCGTCTTCAATCAACAGCAGGTTCAACATGGTGTGGTCGCCTCCTCGCGGTCCTTCGGTATGACTGCCCGCCGCAGTCGACTTAGCCATTCAGCCATGTCGTGCTGGATGTGCAAGAGGGTGGGAATGAGTACCAGTGTAATCACGGTAGCGAACATAATGCCATAGCCCAGCGACACTGCCGCCGGAATCAGAAACTGCGCCTGACGGGAGGTTTCACCCAACAGAGGCATCAGCCCGGCATAGGTGGTCAGAGACGTCAGCAGTACTGCCCGCAAGCGACTGCGACAGGCGAGACTGATCGCCTCGTGCAGGTCTGTACTGTCCGGTTTCAGATGGTTGAAGCGGGATACCAGCAACAGGCTGTCGTTCACCACCACCCCGCTCAGGGCGATGATGCCATTGAAGGACAGAATGCCCAGGGGCAGGTCATTGATCCAGTGTCCCAACACTGCGCCCACCACACCGAAGGGGATGGCGGTCATGATCAGCACAGGCTGGATGTAGGAGCGCAACGGCACCGCCAGCAGCATGTAGATGATCAGCATCGCCAGCAGGAACATCTGTTTCATGGAGCTCTGGGTTTCCGCCTGTTCCTCCGCCTCCCCGGCGAAATGGATGTTCAGTGTGGGAAACTGCCGTTTCAACTCCGGCACCAGTTGGCTGCGTAGACGAGCCACCAGTTCGGTGGAGGACAGCAGATCCTTGTCCACCTCGGCGGACAGGTACACAGCCCGCTTGCCGTCGATGCGGGTGATGGAGTCCCGGGTGAAACCGAAGCTGGTTCCCGCCACGCTGGACAGGGGCACCACGGTGCCGTCCGGGGTGCGGACCCGGGCGTTCAGTACATCACCGGGATTGCGGCGCTCATCCTCCGGGTAGCGCACTTTTACTTCGATTTCATCGCGGCTGCGCTGGTAGCGCTGCACCACCTGACCATTGAAAGCCTGCAATACCTGCATGGCGAGTTGATCGGTACTCATGCCCAGTGCCTGACCCTGTTCGGTGAGCACCAGGTTGAGCTGGGGTTGGCCGGGCTCCAGGTTGTCCTGGATGCCACTCACCGCCGTGATGTCCGTCAGGTAGTTCTTCAGCCTGCCACCAGCGGCAATCAGTACCTCGTCGTCACCATCTCGGAGCTCGATACGCAGGGCATCCACCATGCCCGGAGAGTTCTGGATACGGAGGGTATTGGCTCCCTCCAGCTCACCCACTTGTTGCTGCCAGCGGCGGGTAAAAGTATCGATATCGTAGGGGGCATCGTCGCGCAGCTCGACGGTAACCTGGCCGGACTGGTCAGCCTCCGAGAGCACCTGCAGGTTGGCGATGCCGTTGTCAGCACCGCCGGACAATTCCTGATCCACCAGGTAGGCGGCGGCTTCCATCTGGTTCAGGTTTGCATGGGTCTGGCCAAAACTGGCGTCATTGCGCATGGTCAGTTGCGCTCGCACGGTGTCACCGGGAATGTGCGGAAAAAAACTCAACCGCACCACGCCGGTGAACGGCATGGACATGACGCCGACGAACAGCGCGATAAACAGCACCAGCACCCCGTAGCGGTAATTCAGTGCCCACTCGATCAGCGGCCGGTAGCAGCGCTCGCTGAACCAGTTCATCCCGGCGTCGGCACTGTGTTGAATCTGCTGCCAGCCCCGCAGCAGGACGTTCTTTGGATTGCCGCGATGGGTATTGAGGTGTGCCAGATGCGCCGGCAGGATCAATTTTGATTCCACTACTGACAACACCATGCAGATGGTCACGACCACTGCAAACTGGGCATACAGCTGTCCCAACCGCCCGTTGATATGGGATAGCGCGTAGAACGCAGCTACCGTGGTGAATACGCCGAACAGGGTGGGCACCGCCACCCGCATAGTGCCCTTGATGGTGTTGGCCAGGGTGTCGCCCTCACTGGCACGCACCGTATAGATACTCTCGCCGACTACTACCGCGTCGTCCACCACAATACCCAGGGCCATGATGAAGCCAAAGGTGGTGAATTCGTTGAGCGATAACCCGGTAAAACTGTCGCCCATGAAATACAGAGTGCCGAAAAAGATGAATGGCAAACCCATAGCCACCCAGAATGCCACGGTGAGGTTGAGAAACACCGCCAGTAGCACAAACACCAACAGGATGCCGGAGATGGCATTTTTCACCAGCAGTTGCAGGCGGTCGTTGATGGCGGTGCTGCGATCGTACCAGCTGGCCAGTTCCACCCCTTGGGGCAGACGGTTGTTGTCCAGCCACTGCTGGATCACTGTTCTGGCCGCCACCACGGTATCGGAGATGTCGTCCTGACCGGTGGTGATGACCTGCACGGCGATACTGTTGTGACCCTGGAAGCGGGACAGTGATGCGCTGTCGTCATCGTAGCTGTCGAGAATATCCGCCACATCACCGAGGCGGATATTCCGTCCGTCACTGGTGGTGAGCAGGGGAATGGCGGCAAAATCCTCTTTCATGTAGGCCTGCTTTGAGGCTTTCAGCTGCAGGTAACTGGATTCGTTGCTCATCACCGCGATCAGCGGGCTGGAGGAGTTGAGGTTAACGGCACTTTCTACATCTGACAGGGACAGCCCATAGGCCTGCAATTTGCCTTCACTGATCTCGATGAACATCATGGGGTCCAGCCAGCCTGAGATGGTGGCTCGACTTATGTCCGGGTGCGCCACCAGATCTGCTTTCAAGGCATCCGCCAATTGCTGGAGACTGTGACGGTTCGTATCGCCGTAGAGCTGCAGCCACAAGGAATGTTCCTCCCGCTCAGCCTTGCTGATCACTGGTTTCTTGGCGTCCGCCGGAAATGTGGAGATGCCGTCCACCTTGGCTTTGACATCCCGCAGCAGAGTGTCCAGATTGTAGTCCGCCTGTTTTTCCACAGTGACCGTTACGCCGCGACCGGTGGAGCTGCTGGTGATGGCCTTGATACCGGTGACATTTTCCAACTGTTCCTCAATCTTGATGGCCAGCCCTTCCTCGGTGAGCCTGGCGGAGCCGCTGTCGTAGAATACGGAAATATTGATGCTGTCCGGCTCCATGCTAGGGAAAGCTTCCTTGCGCAAGGATCCCGCCTGGAGAATGCCCAGTGCGACGATCAACAGCATCAACAGGTTCGCCGCTACCGGGTTGGCGGCGAACCAGGGGATGATGCCGCGGGGACTGACGCGATCAGTCATTTTCGGCGGCCTCCACTGGATTGACCAGCATGCCCTTCAGGTAACTGTTGAGGGGGTGGCTGAGTACCTGAACTGGCGTACCCGACAGGGTTTTGGGTGCGCGCACATAGATATGCTCGCCGTCGTTGAACAGTGGATCGGTGGCGAAATGGTCCAGTTGACCGCCAGGGTTAACAAACCAGATTTCACCCCGCTGGCTGCGGGCGGAGCTGGGCAGTTGCCACAGGCCATCTACCTGATCACCGGCAAGGCGTGCTTTCAGAAAGGTGCCGGGCAGGAGCGGTTTTTCCAGCGCCAGCGGCTGGTCCACGGCCACCACCAGCGAGCGCTGGCGGGTTTCTCCGTCTAGGTGCTGCTCTGTACGCAGTACACGGCCTTGCCACTGCTGGCCGCTTTCAACACCGGTGAGGAATACCGGCCAATTGCCGGACAACAACTGAGCCCCGTCGGGCAAATTTTGCCAGTCCCGGGCGGGCAGAGACAGAGTGATTTCCACCCGATCGCTGCTGTAAACCGTCGCCACCTGGGCTCCCGCCTGCAAGTAACTGCCCGGGGCGATATCGCGGCTTATCACCAGTGCATCAAAGGGTAGGGTAATACGAGTTTGTGCCAGATCGTATCGAGCACTCTCCACCGCAGCCTGGGCATTGTTCAACGCGGCACGGGCTGCGGCCAGCTGTGGTTGCCGTAGCACCAGTGGAGAATCCGGCTCTCCTTCAAGCCCCGAGGCGCGCCACTCCGCTTCGGCCTGTAGTGCCTGACGCTCCTCTTCCAGCAGGGTCACTCTGGCTTGTTGTCGTTCGCTTTCTGCTACGGCCAGTGCGGCCCGATAATTGCTCGCTTCAATGCGCGCCAGCTCGGTGCCGATAGCCAGCCTGGCACCGACCTCGAAGCCTTCGGCCAGGTTCTCCACCCTGCCGGAAACCTCGGCGGTGAGCGTCAACTGGTAGTGAGTTTCGGCTGCGCCGTAGGCTACCATGGTGGCGGGGTGGCGAGCGGTGTTGACAGTGACCACCGAAACATCGGGGCGGGGCATTTGGCGATGGACTTCGGGCATGGTGCGAGCCGCCTGTTGGCGCATGCCATACAGGCTGTAGAGGGCTACAGCCACCAGCACGAACAGGGCGGCAGAGAAAATCAACCATTGCCTGCGGGTTTGAGTCATGGGGCAGCTTCCAGTCCAAGGGCCAGGCCGAGGTCGATGCGATTGGCCAGGCGGTTGTAGGTGATATCGTCCAGGCGGGACTCCAGGTCATAGGTCTGCTGCTGGACGTTGAGCAGGTCGAGAACGGTCACCAGACCGGCGCGATAGCTGTTCTGGTATTGGGTCAGGTTGTTTCGGGCATTGGCCAGCGCCTGTAGGATATGCAGCTGCTGGCGGGCCAGGGATTGCTCCAGGCCAAGAGCGTCGCCCACCTCATTGATGGCGGTGAGCAAAGTCTGGCGATAACCCTGGTAGGCATAGGCGCTGTTCAATTCGGCGATATCTGCGGCGGCGCGCAATTCACCACCGCGATAGAGTGGTGCGGTTAGCTGGGCCAGTAGAGACCACACCGGGTCGCTGAGCAGTGCTGCGCTGGGAGAGTCGGCCACATCCTGCAGGGCCGCTTGCAGATTGATGCTGGGCAGCAGAGCCTTGTAAGCCGCTCTAGTGCGCAACTGTGAGGATTCCAGGGCCAGATAGGCTGCCTGTAGATCCGGACGCCGCTGCAGAGACTGTTCCGGCAGTTCGGCCAGGGGGTTGATAACGGAGGGATAGTGGTCGGGCACGGTCAGTAGTTCACTGCGGCTGTGCCCCAGAGTGGTTTGCAGTGAGCGTTGCAGGGACGCTTGAGTTTCTTTGTACGCCGTCAGGGAGGCTCTGGCGCTGGCGGTGGAACTGCGGGCACTGTCCAGGTCTTCCAGAGAGCCAAGGCCATTGCGATAACGTTGCAAAATGAACTGTTCGTTTTTCTCCAGGGTGTCCAGGCGCCGTTGTTCGATATCGATTGTGCGCTGTGCGGTGATTAGCCCCAGCCAGTCCTTCATCACCTGGGTGGCCAGGGTGTCCCGGGCCGCCTGGTAGAGGGCCTGCTGTTGCGCGACATCTACAAGGGCGGCGGAGTCGCTGTCCGCCAGTTTTCGCCACAGATCGAGCTCCCAACTAATGGTGACGGAGCCGTTGTATTGGCGTGCAGAGCCTTTGTCGTGGTTGGCGTTGAGCCCCCCATCCACGTTCGGCAGGCGCGCTGACCGGGTCTGGCGCTGTTCCGCCTGGCGAATCTGCAGGGTCAGTAGAATTTGTTGTAGTCCGGGGTTGCTGGATAGCGCCTCATCGATCAGTGCGGACAGTTCACTGTCGCCGATCAGGGCCTCCAGAGACAGATTTTGTGATGTTCCATTGTTCTCAGCCTGCCAGGCATTTACCCGGTGGGTTTCCTGTTCGGCCAGGGGCAGGTAATCCAGGTCTGACTGAGTGACGCAACCTCCAAGGAACAGTAACAGCAGATAGCACGGTGCCCGAACAAGTCGGGTAGTATGTGACGGATTCCGGTGGTGTTGGCCAGTGATCAACGCTGTACTCTCAATAGGGCTGTACCGATCGACGCGGCAGTTATCAAGAGTGTATGGAAGATCGGGTTAACGGGGGGTTAACGTGCCTCGGGGTTACAAATGGCCGCTGCGCATTACTGGCAATTGCCAGTAATGAATGCCTTTGCCGACTTCTTCGGCGAGGCCGGCGATTAGATTATCCACCTGTTGTTCAGGCAACAGGATTTCAAACTGCACCCGCTTCCGACGTCCACTGACCTGTTCGGCAATGGAGAGACGGCCCTGTTCACCGTGGCCGTGTACCGGGTAGGAAGTAAAGCCGCCCACTTCTTCCAGTGAAAGCAGGTAGTCCACCAGTTCCTCTTACAGTTCGGGGGTGATATTGAGTACCAGCAGGACGTTCATACAATGTCTCCTGACAGATTGTGGTCAGTGCTGTGAAAATACCGATAGATAACCGGTAGCAGGAACAGGGTTAGCAGGGTGGAGCTGATCAAACCACCGATCACTACAATGGCCAGGGGTTTCTGCAACTCAGAGCCGGGACCACTGGCTGCCAATAGAGGCAACAGGCCAAAAGCGCAGGTGCTGGCGGTCATCATGACCGGACGCAGACGCCGCAGTGCACCCTGTTTCACCACATCGGCCATGGGCAGCCCCTTTGCTTGCAGGTAATTGAAGTGAGACATCATCACCACGCCGTTCATCACCGCGATGCCGAGTAGGGCGATGAAACCCACCGAGGCGGGAACCGACAGGAATTCGCCGGTGAGCCACAGGGCCAACAGGCCACCGGTGAGGGCGAAGGGAATGTTGGAGAGGATGATGGCGGTTTGTTTCATGGAACTGAAAGTGATGAACAGCAGCAGGGCGATCAGGCCCAGTGCGACTGGCACCACCAGTGTCAGTCGGGCGGCCGCCCGCTGCTGATTCTCGAACTGTCCGCCCCAGGCCAGGGAGTAGCTCTGGGGCAGGTCGATATCTGCGGCGATGGCGGACTTGGCCTCATCGACGAAGCCCACCAGATCGCGACCCTCCACATTGGTGCGCACCACTGCAAAGCGCTGACCGGACTCGCGGGAAACCCCAACCGGTCCTTCGATGCGGCGGATATCTGCCAGCTCTGCGAGGGGAATGGTGCCGCCGTCAGCCAGGTTGATGCGGCTCCGTTGCAGTTGCATCACGCCGTCCCCTCGAGGTTTGTGATAGCGCAGCATCAATGGCACTCGGGCGGTGTGTTCAATAATGTTGCCCAGGGGTAATCCCTCTATTTCCGCCCGCAGGCGATTCTGCAGGGCTTCCACGTCAATGCCCAGCATGCCGGCCCGCTGGCGGTTCACGCTCACCTGCAGGTACTGGGCTCCCTCGTTAATGGTGGCAGTGGTATCCACGGCGCCGTCGATGGTTTCCACCCGCGCGGAAATAGCCTGGGTCAATTGGTTTAAAGTGGCCAGATCCGGGCCGAACACCTTGATGGCGATGTCACCTCGGGAACCGGTGAGCATCTCCGATACGCGCATGTCGATGGGCTGGGTGAAGCCGTAGTTGATGCCGGGAAAACGCTCCAGTACGGCGCGCAGTTTCTGCTCGATTTTCGCCTTGCTGTCGGCTTGCCATTCCGCCACTGGTTTCAGTTGCAGGAACACGTCGGTCTCGTTGAGGCCCATGGGATCCATGCCAATTTCATCGGAGCCGCTGCGGGAGACGATACGCTGAATTTCCGGCACATTACTCAGCAGTTCCTTTTCCACCTGTTTGACGATGCGAGTGCTGTTTTCCAGGTTGATGGAGGGAATCGATTCCAACTGCACGATGATGTCGCCCTCGTCCATGGTGGGCATGAAGGTTTTGCCCACCAGTGGAAACACCAGCACCGAGATCACCAGCAGTGCCGCGGAACCGCCCACCAGCCAGCGCGGTTTGGCCAGGCTCTTGTCCAGCAGCGGTTCATAGGCGCGCAGCAACTGGCGGCTGAGCCAGGGTTCGCGTTCACCGCCCTTGTTGTTGATCATGAAGGATGCCAGCACCGGGATGGCGGTGAGAGACAGCGCCAGGGATCCCACCAGAGCGAACACGATGGTCAGGGTCACCGGGCCGAACAGTTTGCCCTCCAGCCCCTGCAGGGTCAGCAGTGGCAGAAACACGATGACGATGATGGCGACACCGGAGGTGACCGGCACAGCCACGTCCTTTACTGCCCGGAAAATGATGTGCAGGCGAGGCAGGGGCGTGCCGCCGTTTTTCTGTCGCGCCTGCTGTTGGCCCTCTTGTCGGGATAGTGCCGAGACAATGTTCTCGACAATAACGATGGCGGAGTCCACCAGCATGCCGATGGCAATTACCAGGCCGCCAAGGCTCATCAGGTTGGCGGACATGCCCATGCGGTCCATCATGAAAAAGGTGAACAGCGCTGACAGGGGCAGGATCATTGAGACAGTTACCGCGGCGCGCCAGTTGCCGAGGAAGAGCACCAATAGAATCACTACCAGCACCACCGCTTCCAGCAGTGCCAGGCTCACTGTGCCCACCGCTCGCTCAATCAACACGCTGCGGTCGTAGAATACGTTGATGGCAGTGCCTTCCGGCAGGCTGGCTTGCAGTTCTGCCAGTTTGTCCTGTACGCCGTCCACTACGTTTCTGGCGTTGGCCCCGCTCAGGCCGATCACCAGACCCTGTACCACTTCTTCCTCGCCATTGGCGGTGACCGAGCCGTAGCGCTCCAGGCTGCCGAGGGAAATGTCGGCAATCTGGCTGAGGGGAATGGACTGGCCGAGGGCGTTGTCGAGGCGGATGGCGGCCAGATCGTCCAGGGACGTGAGGGCGCCCGCCACCCGCACCAGGATGGCTTCCTCTCCCTGATCCAGTCGGCCAGCCCCATCGTTGCGGTTGTTGGCCCGCAGGGCGGCGACGATATCGGCGTTGGTTACTTGCATTTGAGCCATCGCTGCCCGGCGCGGCGCTACCTCATAGGTTTTGACAAAACCACCCAGCGCGTTCACGTCCGCCACGCCGGGCACCGTGCGCAGAGCGGGGCGGATAGTCCAGTCCAGCAGGTAGCGCCGCTGTTGCAGGGAGAGATTGTCGTTGTCCACGGTGAACATGAACATGTCACTGAGCGGTGTGCTCATGGGGGCCAGTCCCCCGCTGATATTGCCGGGCAGA
>Ga0098059_1001534_pt1 | contig 11567 bp, 8 predicted proteins | sample 20_taG_FD_92580 | JGI IMG/M metagenome (GOLD analysis project Ga0098059, IMG submission 92580) | Marine viral communities from the Subarctic Pacific Ocean - 20_ETSP_OMZ_AT15318 metaG | ecosystem: Environmental > Aquatic > Marine > Oceanic | place: Subarctic Pacific Ocean | collected 2015-01-19
AATATTTAGCTTCTGATGTTGGATACGGGTCAGTACCTTGGTCAAATCAACCAAAAAGTCATAGTTTTGCGGCTTTTCGTAGTTTTCGAACACATATTGCGTGATTTTGTTGCGGATTTCGCAATATTCAAGCAAAAAAGGCTTCGGAACGAGGTCAAAAAAACAATTCTCGTCCATGTTGACTTTAGCCAGCACAAACGAGCGATAATAAGCCTTCAGTTTGGTCTCAATGGCTAGCCAATCGTCTACTAAGGGACTTGGGCAAACGTCATTAAGGCTCCGATTTCCACAGAGAATATTAGCGTACTCAACGCTGCTCTCTTGAAGATACTCTGCATACTTCCATGTCCTTCCAAGTCCTTCTGGTAGACTTTCGTAATAGAGACTCCCATTTTTATACACTCCTACACATTCGCTCTTATCGTCGAGCGTTTGAAAATACAATTTAAACCCCGTTAATTAGAAAAATACTTTTCTTATACTCCGGCTGTTAGCTTTAACAACTTCGTCAGGCGTCAAGTCTTCTTTGCCAGAAGTGGCTTGACGATCACGTTCTATTATATAGCTTAAAGAGCCTTCGTAAAATTCTACTCCTGAGAACTTGATCTTAATATAACCCATAGCTTCGCGGGTGTCAAGTGTTTTTTGTTTATCTTTTGCTACCCTTATGATGGCATCTTCGGCCGGGGTTGAATAGTTAAGGCCTGTTTCCAAGTTCCTAACTCTAATATATAGTTCCAACCATTTGCAATCGCTATAACAAGAATTCAAATCTTCTAGTGTTATTTTTGATCTTGTGTTTACAACTCTTGTGGTTGCAGAGTGGGAGTGGGTTTCTACTAATGATGTCGGATTTTGTATGGCAAATTGATTATACATGCTAACCAGATATAACTTTAAATTCTCTATTTCGTCATCAGCCACTTGTGTGTAGAAATTGTTGACAACACCACTTGCATCCTCAACCTCAGAGTTATATACTTGAGCATACTCTATCATTTTAGCGTGACTCAAGTCAGCAACAAGGCGCCATGGAACATTTTTATCAACCACGAACCCAAATTGGTTAGCTAATCGAATATAGTGTTTAAAGTTTGGACTGTTAATAAACTCGATCTTCTTTTCGTCCTCACTATATGGTAAATTCTTTAACTCAATACAGAGACCACTCACCAGAGGGCTCACATATCGACTCATTATAAAGCCGCTTTTAGTGAAAGGTCCATTTTGTACGTTTACAATATAATGGTTCAATTCTCTAAGAAAATCATCCATGTTAAGAATGTTTTTGGCAAGATCCTTTGATTTTATATATTTTATAAAAATTCGTAAGTTATTCTGTTGGTATCGTCGATAAGCCCCAGTAATTGATTTATAGCCTTTTTCTGCGGTTATCTCTGATAACATTGGGTCGTCAGCAAGTAGACCTAAATTACCTTTGCGGATATCTAGTAAGAATTGTTTTTGAAAAGCCACAAAAGCATCAGCTACAAAATTTAAAACCCTAGTAGATGATTTCTTTGATTTTAAAGATTTCATATACGAAGTATATGGTTCAATTGGCTCTGATATTTGATTGGTGCTCAACTTGCCATAAAAGATTCTCTCCGCCCACCAGAAGTCTATTGTCCCGGGCGGTTGTATAGTATCAGGGCCAGCGAATGCAGGATTCTGCTCATAGGCAAAGGCGTATGCATTGTAAGACAGCCTATTTCTGAAGATGTCGCGAGCAGTTTGACTGTTTTTTCCCTTGATGTCTGCCATAATTTATACCCCTTTACTCTGTCTCATCGGGACACGGATTTGTGTCAGAATCATTGGTGTTAGTTACTAAACAACCGTCGCCGGCGGTTTCGAATCGAGCTTCCAAAGTAGTTTTAAAGACACCTGATTCTATATAGTTGCTCACCCTAGTTACAATATGATATCCGCCTAGGCCCATAATATTAGAAATGGATCCGCGTTGGTGTGGTAAACCGAAGTTTTCGCCCCACGCTAGCCCAAACGGGTTTAGATACAAACGCGAGCCCGGTAAAAACATAGTATTGCCCATCATATCTATTGTGGCCTCGTATACATCAGAAAGTTGTGCAATGGGATTAAAGGCCCCCATGTTTTCGAGTCTAGCTTGTCGAAGATATGGTTGATCTGTCTTATTGAAATTCACGTTGGTAACCAGTCCTCGGTCGCGACCTATAAACAAATGATAAATTCCTTTTTGTAAATCTTGCTCTTTGGGTGTCATATTATCCACTAATTCATTGCCGGCCGTGCCCGGATATCTTAATCCGCCGGGGCCTTGAGAAAATATGACTATATAATGTACATGCTCGTCTGCTCTCATATTTTTATCATAGCCGTTGAATATGGGTTCTTTTACAGTAATTGGGTTCATATCCAGCCGAGGAGTTGAATTAATATCGGAAGTTTCGGATGTGGCGCCTGCCTGTTCAAACGCACGGTACATTATTGGATCGATAGCTTCGCTTTTAGGGGCAGATATGAAATGTGTTCTTATTGAAGACTTATGTTGCTCAATGTCATCAAAACATTCTTTTCCAAGAACAGTTTGTACTAGATCACTGATCATGTCTTTCATAAAGGTTTGAAACTCGTATATAACTCTTCGTTTTTTAATAACTTTTCTATGAAACCAGTCTGTAAAAGCCTTGACCGAAACTGGTAAATCTGCCATATTAATACTTTTTATTTTATTGTCAATTGGATCCCTAATTTGTATTGGCCCTAAAACTAATCTTAAATTCTCTATTTCATTGTTATTAAATGCGTATTTCTTGCGTATTTCTGGAGATAAGCTATCGTATTTCTCATTATCGAATACTGTAAGCATCAGCATGTCTAATAAATCACCTAGATAAAAATAATTTACGATCCTCTCTTCTGGGTTATCTGGAGAATATACTACTTTGTCGCTGTCTGTTACGGAAGTCTCCGACAGCAGCCATTGGGGGGCCTCAAATTCCATTTCATTGGTGGCTATACGGCCATAACCAACTTGTTTAAATTGCTCAGTTTCTACTCTCCCTGTATCAGATAACTCAGCGTGTTCATCAGGACTAGTTAAGATTGAGTAAATTAGTCTTTGTGCCAATTCTCCGCCTTCCAAGAAGTCTGTGTTACTAGTAGGAAGTTCAACGGGATCGTCCGGCATGGACACCCGTGGCATGCCATACTCATCTAGGTCTCCTTCCGCATCCGTCTCTAATTGTGTTTCAAAGTCGGCGGCATCTTGTTGTTGGGCTGCGAAACCGGGTATAAACCTATCAGGATGCATTAGGTTTGTTATAATATTCCTGTAAGTTTCATTTCTTAATCCATCTTGTATTTTTACTAGATTTTTCTTTAATTTTTCTTTTTCTTTTTTGTTATCTTTACACTCTTCTGCGTTGAGTTTCTCTAATCCTTCCTCATAGGTCAAGAGGGCCTTAAACGAGGGAGATTCACTAACAATGTGTGGGTCGCAAAAAAGAACATTTGATTTTGGACTTTCTAATAGGCCTTCCATCCTAGAACGATAAGTAATAGTAAGTTCAAATGTGCCATCTTGTGCAATAGAAAATGCATGGTCAGTTAAACTTAGAAATAAGTTTGTTTTACTATGATTTACTGACTCAATAAAATCAGAAGACATCTCTTTGGTAGCCGAGTCCCATTGGGCCCAGCCTACGCTAGCCTTGATTTCATAATCGGACGAATCAAATTGATTCCCAAAGGAGCAAGGCGTATCTGATCCGGGTGATGCGGTATCTGTATTAAGTGGTGTTTCCTCTGAACTTCTGGCAGGGTTAACAATTAAATCTAGATAGGAATAGGTCATTGTGACCATTTCGTCTTGCTCGGGGTCATATACCTGAGTTTGTCTGATTCGAATCAATTCATCCATGCTCTGGAAGTACAACACAAGCTTTGCTGTTATATCCTTTTGAACTGTATCAAAATTACCGCTTATAAATTGCCAATCAAAGGATTTGATTCCTACAGCTGAGCGCCCTTGAAATCCTCCTATATTGTTTTTGAATGTCTTTGTAACATTGTTTGTTTTTGGGTCCCAATCTTTCTTAGCATCGGCTAGCGTGATTGTATTATTATAAAATTTAAAAGGTATTTCGTAAGAGGTCGTTGGGGTAGATTTGACTTTAAATAATTTTATCATTGGCACCAAATTAGCCAATTGTGCTGTTGTAGCATCTAAAATCTTATGAGCATTCTTGCGCATATGTAATTTGGGCATAATCTCGGCGGGCCGGCCATTCAGTAAGCTTGTTTTTCTATAAGTGTACCGTGGAAATTTCTGTAACTCAGTTGCTACAAGAATATCAACCTCGTTTTTGTCGACCTGTGTTTGTCTATGAAGTTCCGCTAATTCAGATATATGATAGGCCAAATAACACTGTTCTTTCATGCGTGTCTTATTATGCATTGTAAGATTGGCTGCTTCTTCTTTTGAAGTAACAATATTGTCATCAACATAATCTTCTACACTTTGACCTTGTGCTTCTGCCTCAGCGGCGAGATCTTGTTCCGCCGCATTAGACTCAACAGCACTTACGACAACTTTGCCGGCTTCTACCGCAATGGCGGTTATTATCATGTTGAACATAACCTACTCCTTGCCTAATCTAATTATTTTTTTGCTTTGATTTATCATATTATTAATAATCCTAGTAATACTTAACATACTCTAGGACAGTTTGCAAGGGCTTTGGTACAATTATTGTATCTCCAATCGTGAGCATATTTTCGACTGGCTTTTGATTGTACCAAGCTATGACCCACCAATATTTAGGATTTCCGTAATATTCAGAGGCCAATTTCCAATAGCGATCTCCCAATTTCCATGTGTGTCGTAACCTTGTAAAATTGCTTCGTTCGAATCCGGATGGATGTCTTAGTCTTGGAACTTTATAGTGTTTTACAAAGGACAAATCGCGAGAATCTATCAACTCTTCGTAAGTTTCAACATCGTTTTTTACAACTTGTCTACCTGTATATCTATATGGCATTGTTTAATTCCCTGAATTTCCAAAAAGTGTGTTAAAAAAGTTTGCGTCAACATCTTCTTCAGTTGGCTCTGCGCCTGCTGCACCAACAGTCTCGTCCGGAAGTCTTAATGTACTGTATGGGAAGCCGGGCCCTTGGCCGTCAGCCCATGTAACGCCAGTGATTCTTTCGGTTTCGGTGCCGGGTGCTTCGACATCTGTCCAACCCATGATATGTTCATGAAGAACATCAAAAGTAAAACTAATCTCTATCGTCTTAGGATAAAGTATCCCGTTACCCATGGACGAGCCCGGGTCAAAGAAACCATGTTCAAGATTTGGTGTAAAAGAGAAGCCATTTACTGTTCCTAACAGTCCTCCTCCTCCGGGTGCGCCGTTTCTTATCAAGTTTGCAAATCTAACTCTCATTAAAGGAGATTTAGCAAGAGCAGTGGCATCATTTCCGGCGCCGTCAGTATAATGCGGGTAAAGCTTTCTCATTAAAGAACTAACTTTGGCCAAATTGCATCGTGCATCGTCAAAATCGAAAGCAGGAACGACAAAACCAACACTTAGTTGCCTTGTGGTGTTTTGAAAAGTTGCTATATTATCCATTCTTCCGTATACAGCCTGTTTGTTCCAGTTAGATGTAAAATTATCTTGGAAATTGGTTATAAAAGCTTTAAAGGAAAGAGTTAGGCCGGAGGGAAGATGTGTAAATCTTAAGAAATATCCTTTCTGGGCATAGTTATTACTGTAGTCGGTTGCTTCAAACGGAGCATTCTGTGTTCCATTAGTGAATATTGCTTGGCCAATCTTTTTAAAAACGCCTTCGTCAGTGGTAACAGTCTGTTCGTTCTCTCCAACGTTATCTGGATTAGTTGTTTGTTTATTCGGTGACTTATTATCTGACATAGTTTAGCCCTCTGACTGTAAATAGGGATAACATTAATTTAAACCCCTGCTCCTACGGCGGCGTTGGCTATCTTCATGGTGACTTCTGATTCTGCCACTGCTTTACCGAACTCTCGACCGTTCATCTGAATCACACTTGTTACTTGAATTGGTGCTGTGACTACAGATTGACCTGAACTGGCGCCTGCTGCTGTGCCGGCAGCCGAAGCTGTATTTAGAGATTGTGTGCTGGCCATTGCTGCGGCTGAATCGAAAACTGTTGATATCTGTATTGCTTTTCCGTCCTCTAATTGATTCATTTCGTGTGCGATTTTAGCAATACCCATAGCAGCTTTTCCGAAAGTCACGGCTTTGACATTACCCATAGACTCAAACATGCTAGCCATGCCCTCACCACCTTTCATCCCAACGGATAGATGCTTAGCTAGCGTGGTCAATACTTTAAATAAGGCCAGACCGCCCATACCGACGGCAATTAATTTACTGAGTGATTTAGTGAAACTCTTCATCGAGCCGGTAATACCACCACCACCACCACCAGCACCGCCGGCACCACCACCACCGCCAGAGCCATCCATAGCTTCTGCGACACCTTCAGCGCTGGCCTTTGTGTTGTCAAAGAAAGATTTTATTAACCTTCCTCCTATCGCTATGCCAGCTATAGCTACCATAGCATCTTTTACTGGCTTAGGTATGTCTTGGATAAATTGTAATCCCATTTTAAGATATTTCACATACGGTTGGAAGTTCATGGCAAATGTCATTAGGGTTTGCTTTACTTCGTCCATAAGAGTGTTAAAGTTTCCAGTTGTCTCTTCCATGGCTGCTAATTCTTCTTCGGACTTTCCTACATTACCAGCCAAGCCATCAAACTCTCCGCTCATAACCTTAGCTAAGTCAGCTGTGCTAGCTAGGCCGGCAGCGTCAGCAATTGCTTTGCGCTCGTAATATGACATGTCTTGGAATGATTTTCCGGTAGAGTTTAAAGCTCCTGAGAGCATAGAAAGTCTTTTTGTTGGATCGGTTTCCATGACCATCTCTAAACTGTTTAGGAACGGACCACCAAGAAGAGCGTTTAATTTACCAACTGAATCAGTTGCTCCTTCAAATGTGTCGAACTTGGTCGCTATACCCAACAGCTCACTAACTTCCATATTGCTTTTCTTTGCTGCCACAGCCAAGTCTGCAAATACATCAACAGCGGTATCGCCAAACGCCATCAATTCATCAGAAACGGCAGCAAAATCTGACATCATTTTGCCTGCTGTGATTTCGTTTTCCTGCCCTGTTAAATATAACGACTGCTGTAGTTTAACTGCCTCTACCCCTGATATACCCATGGCTGCTGTCATAGAGGCTATATTGCCGACGGTTTGATCAGCAGAGATTCCAAATTTCTCCAGCATCACAATGCTTTCGTTCATGACTTTTTGATCTTTGTCAGCCATGTCGGTAAATGTACCCAATTCGTTGCGCAAACGTATTATATTCTCACCGAGTTCGGCAGCCCCAATACCAAACTTTTTCAAGCTTTCCTCTGAGGCGATGATTTGAGCATCGTATGTCCCAAGGTCTCCTGTCGCTCTAGCAATCGCCACAGAAGCATCATCTGTTGCCATGGTTACTTCCATTGACGCATCAAAAAACGCAGCTAGGAGCGAGCCGGCGAGGTTCATAGGGGTTAGCATCTCTTGTATGCCCTTCGTTATACCTGTAAGACCACCTTTTGTGGCAAGCATACCAACACTACTTTTCTCCCAGTCCTTGCCCATAAGGCCAATTGACCCACCAAGGTTTTTAATTGCTGAGGTGCCGGCTTCAACTTGGGCATTATATTCTTTTTGAGCTTGCGCCGCGGCAGCAGCAGCAGCTTTATTTTGCTCCAATGCTTGGTTGGCGACACGAACCGCTTCGGTGGCTTTGTCTATGCCATCCGTGTTGCCGACGGCCCTAGCATGTTCTAATGCGGCTTCTTTAGCTGAGAGGGTTGCGTTAAGCGACTCAAGTTGCTTTTGAGCAAATCTGTCAGTGCCTTCTGTTACAGATTCTAAAGAAGCAGCAAGAGCGGCCGCGGCGACTTTTTGCTCTTCCATCTCAAGAGCAAGAGCCTGCCTAGCAATTTTCTTTGCTGCTGCAATTTCTTCTGGTGTTTGTGCCATTTAAAATACCCCCTATTTAAACGGCCACTTTAAGCCTGTAGCCTTCTCGAAGCCTTTAACAGCTGTGGTCAGCTTGTTTTTACTTTTAAAGGTCTTTGGGTCAGTGAGCCCATAGTCTCTTGCAGACTTGACATATCGAGCCTCGCCTTTTAAAGCTTTCATAAAAGAGTTAGCTTCTTTTTTTGTGCCTTTGATTCTTAAATTTGCAGGAAAGATATCATGACCAAACATAGCACCGATTGCCAGTTTTATCATTGAGCCCATAGCAGAATAAAGGCCTTCATCAAGTCTATTCGATCTTAATTCATTAAAATCTATGACATATTCTTCTAGTTGCTCTTCGTTGAGATCTTGCATTATATATTCTCCCCTATCATATGGTAATTAGTTATAAAAAACAAATAAGGCTGAAAGTCTTTTGACTTCAGCCTTTATTCAGTTTCTAGGGGTCATAGATGGGCCGGTTGGTGGACCTGTGCCAACGTCGTACTGATTACCCTTAGAAGCCTTTTGTCTTGCTTCATTTTCTTTCTTTATCTGTGTTACTAATCTATCTAAGAACCATCTACGCAAAACAACTGGCAGGTTGTAGGCTTCGGAGAAACTCCAACCACCATGGTATTTTAGTAAAAAGAATTCTTCATAGACGTTAGCGATATACTCATCGGTCAGGCCAAAAAAACCCGGCGGTCAAAGGAACCGCCACCTCCTGCACATGACCACAGATTTTACAATTAAACTCTTGTGACATATCCACATTTGGTACAACTTTATCATAAGCGTTTCGTAGATATCTTGAATCTCCTGCTGGTAAGCCTTCCACGAAAGCTGACAAGGATTTAGGGTCGGAGTGTCCGTTAACTGAGACTGTAATCATTCTAAGTTGATCGGTCAAGTTAGATTCTGGAAGATTTCTCTTCTTTTTGTTTTCGCGCAACTGGGAAAGATAGTCTTCGTCCTTACTTGTCATTAAGCGAACCTCTACTTGCACCTTTGTCTGGGGCAATGTAATAATAAACCTATCATCAGTATGCTTCTTAATATCAAGATCTTTCCAATCTCTGCCGCTATCGATTTTTAAATTAGATAAATCGTATTCAAACTCAACAATAGAAGCACATCTCGGACAAGTAGTCTTAGCACTGTATTTCTCGCCGTAACCTGTAACACGGGCTGCGATGAGAAGTGCATTCTTGTCTCCAACATACAAAGTATTAATATCAATTGATTTATCAACGATAATATTCTGTATTAGTCTGTCCAGCGCGATGCCTTTCTTAAGAAGGGTAGTGGACGATAGAATATCTTCGTCCTTGGCTGTCATATAGCGTATTTCAACGCTATCTTTTCCGTGAAGGGGATGCCCTTCTGGGTAATGCTTTCCACCTGTTGGCAGGTCTACGAACTCTGTGGGAGTTGCGAAAGAGAAAGATTCACCAGAAGGCGCCATCGGTGGTGCAGGATCTACACTTTTACGAGCACCGAGTCGCTCTTCATTATTTCTACTCAAATTTCACCTCAAATTAATTTGTTTTTGATTAAGCTGGGTTTAGCTTAAAGAAGTCGTTGGTCGGGCCGGCAACACCAGATGCGGGGTTGGCTGTGACACAATCTGCCCAGTCGTAACGGAACTGTAAAGTAATTTCAGAAATCTCATCATCTCCATAAGACAGGCCAGAGTATCCAACACTAGTGATGAATGCTCCGTTAAGATTCCAGTTCTCTACGATAGAACCGTCTGCTTGGATAACTTGAATGTTAACACCACCAAGTGCTGCAATTGAGCTAGCCTTACTGGGGGTAGTTGTTTCTGTAAAGTTTGCAGGTGGCTTGTAGCCTGCACCCTGAATGATTGAAAGGGTATTAGCCAGAGCATCAGGTGACACAGGGTCAACCATAACGATTTCAACTGGTTGCCACTCAACTTTACCGGGATAGTAAAAAGTGTGGTTCAGGAAAGAGTGGTTAACATCTGCAACTGTGAAAGCTGGTTTCTGGGCACTCTTGCAGTACCATGTTGCTCCATCGGGCATGTTGCCTATGGTAGCGATAAATCTAAAATTTCTCTTTGGGTCTTGCCCGGTGTGGTCTGTCCAGAAAGCCATTAAATGTTACTCCTTATGCTCTTCTATAATAAATAGTGTACGGGGTGGAAAACCACCCCAGTTTTGATTAATCGTCGAAAGACGCTCCTGTTCTTGAGATAACAAAGTCAATTGCGATATACTCAATGGACCGTGCTGGTTTCAAGAAGATCTTGGCATACAGAATGTTTCTGTCAATCAAGTCAGCAGTTGTAGTAGTATCATCTAAGACAACCTTGTACTCTGTGATACCAAGTCTAGTTTGGACACTTGCGAGGAATGGATCAACTTTGTTTACAAAGCGTGTCCATGTTGCTTGCACGTTCTGGTCGAACAGAACTGTAGCGGCCATACGAGAGACTTCTTTCTTCAGGAAGATCATCAGGCGACGGACGTTAATTCTATCAAGAGCCGATGGCGTAACTTGTAGAGTCTTCTGTCCGAAGACAACGATTCCTTCAGCAGGGAACGTAGCGATTGGGTTAATGTTAGCTGTGTAAAGCTTATCACGATCCTTTCTTACAACTCTCTCGGTCACGTTAACAACTTGCAAGCCGCCTGCACCGGTGGTCAAGCCACCTCTTGTGAATCCAGCAGGAGCAAACCAAAGCTCTGACTTAGCTTCTGAAGAAGCGTATGTTCCGAGCGCTGCCACAGATGGTGGAGCCCAGACAAGCTTGGAGGTGTTAGGATCACGAAGTTGAACCCAAGGGTAGTAAGTTGCAGCATAGCTTGAATTGATGTCTCTGCTTCTTAGAGAAGAGATAGCTGTGCTTACTTTGCCTACGTTGCTTTGGAACGAGTTAGTGTTCTCAGTGAATGGTGTGTAAACATCTTCGATGTCAATAACAGCCATTGCATCTGCCCTAGCTTCACAAGTATCAACAAGATGCTTGGTAAGGTTTTTAGCAGTCAGGCCGGGAATTAACATTAAGTTAGTTTCGACAAACTCTGGATCAGCAACCGTGTCAATCGCTCTCTTAACAGTATTGTACGCGTAGTTTGTGTACTGTGTATCTGTAGAGCTAATAGCTGAGTTTCTGATAGGCTCTGCTTCATAGATATCGAAGCCGTCAAAGCCGCCATACAAGGGCGATGTGAAACGGTCGTAACCTTCATCAAGGATTACTTTGTATCCACCGTTAGAAGCGCTTAAAGCAGTCAGAGATTCGACGCGCCTTCTAGAGCCAGAAGCAAAGTGCGCGGTCTTCTCAACTGTGTCCGTACCACCTGTGAATGTAGATGGCACATCTGGACTTGTATTAGCCAGCCAGTTTGCTGAGTCACTGAGAACAATTTGCGTATTTCCTCTTGTGCCTGCACTGTCTTGAGTTAGTGTGACCAATCCAGCGCCGCCATCAGCAGCGGTGATTTTCAAGACCGAAGCGTTAACCCCAGCAACCAAGCCT
>Ga0098059_1001535_pt1 | contig 11561 bp, 14 predicted proteins | sample 20_taG_FD_92580 | JGI IMG/M metagenome (GOLD analysis project Ga0098059, IMG submission 92580) | Marine viral communities from the Subarctic Pacific Ocean - 20_ETSP_OMZ_AT15318 metaG | ecosystem: Environmental > Aquatic > Marine > Oceanic | place: Subarctic Pacific Ocean | collected 2015-01-19
ACGCTCTCTAATTTCATCTCTAACAGGTAGGTAATCCATATCTTGTAATGTATGAAACAATCTTACTAGGTCTACTCTACCTCTTTGGTTTCTAGCAGATACTGCTACCATAGGTATATAGTTTGGGTCAAGCCTTGTTTGAGCTGCAATGTGTTCTCTTTCTCTACGTAATGACTCCGGGTCATCTGTAGTTACCATCAACATACTCGCAGGCATTTTTCTCTCGTAGAAATATCTATACAAGTTTTTGTCCATACCTACTAAGGTCAAAGCCTTTTCAAATATAGTAAGTATTGGTGACCATCCATATGTTTCAGATGGTGAGAATTTAGACAAATGAATTATCTCGTTATCCGTAAGATAGAGGTGTTGGTTTCTGTGATAATACTTATACATAGCGGGATGAAGGTTTACATTACAATCATCCTTAGTACATTTTGTAGACTCTTCTTGAACAACTTCTCTGTGAATAGGACAAAGAAAATGTGCGTTCTTTGGTAATCCTGCTTGGTCTAAATCAAATTCTACAAGAGCTGGGTTTAGCCTTCTAATTTCTTTAGGTCTAGAGGTAACCGAACCATCACCATTATCCGTATATTCTTTAGCAATATATAAGAAGCCATCATCCAAAGCATTTATATCATGATGAAATTGTCTCATAACTTCTTCTAAACTTTGGTCAAAAACATTACAATCTCTTAGCCATTTATCTAAACGTTTTTTTTGCTCTTCATCAGGTTTTTCAATCTTAGGAACAATCTCTATTCCACGCCTAAAAACCTCACTAGTTATATGTCCTAATGGACCCCTTATTTCTTCAACGGACATAGTAACCGTTTGTAAGTCCATTACAAGTTGCTGACGATATGCCATTTGGTGTCGGACCCAGGTGTTTACAATAGAATCCAATCCAATTGTTGGGGCTTTCGATGTTTCCCCTGCGGATTTCATAACATCCAATAAACTGATTTGTTTATTCATGTCCGCCATCTGTTGTTGCATTTGGGGGACTTGTGGCATATATTCAGATAATTTCATATTTATTCCCTACTTAGTTTGGTCATATCTTGCATAGATACTAACTTTAATATGTTGTCCATTGCCTTTTCTTTTAGTTGATAGTCCTCTGTGTGTTCTACGTCTCGTATAACTTCAGACTTTTGTTCTTTTAACCGTAATATCTCTTCGTTCAATGATTGAATTTCTTGGTCTCTATCTAATATAGTGGCTTCAAGTTCAGCCTCACCAGTACCAAAGTTTGCATTCTCTAAAATTCCCATACTACCGGCTTCTTTTATCAAAGCAATAAATTGACCTTCTGATAATGCTATTACCGCATCACTATCATCTGATATGTCTTCATCAGCGGTCATCATTTTTAAATCTTCATGCCAGGTGTTTAGAACTCGCCAAGTACCCTTATCGTCCTTGTTAGCAACGTATTGTTGCCCACTCTCATTCATCATATTCCCTAATACCATTTACTTCTCCTAAATCTTTTCTTCTTATATTATACTACGTTTTTCTTATTTACTAAGCAATCTTGCAAGCACTCCACCCACAAGACTTACAAGTCTCACATCCAGACTCATAAACTATATTAGGAGAATTACAACCACAGGTCTCTTTTTCTATCATGTTTTCCTCTAATTCATATCCATCTTCTATGGATTCTTTTTTGTTTCCTTTTACTAGAACCTCTTTTTCTCTTGAACCGGCTCTATATACAGTTATACCTTTACAACCATTCTCCCAAGCTAACATGTAAGTATTCTCTACGTCTTCTATAGTAGCTTCATTAGGAAAATTAATTGTTTTAGAAATCCCGGAATCACAAGACTCTTGAAAAGCAGCTTGCATAAGAACATGGTCTTTAGGACTTATCTCTGGAGCTGTTGAATAAACTGCTTTTGCCCAATCTGGTACTTGTGGAGCAGCGGCTAAAGAACCACCTTCTGCTAAGTAATTCATCAAATCTTCTGAATAGAACCCATGTTTTTTAGCATCTAACTCAAAATACTTGTTCACATAGTTTAATGTTTTTCCTTCTAGTATGTTTTGTTTTTTCCAAGCCAACGCAAATGTGGGTTCAATACCACTAGATGTATCAGCTATCATTGAGATTGTCCCTGTTGGAGCAACTGTTAGTCTACAATGATTTCTGTAGACTTCTGTTTGTTTGTTATAATTACTTTCTTCCCACGCTGGGAAAGCTCCTCTTGCTTTGGCTAGTTCTATTGACTCTTCATCTGCCCACTCTCTAACAGATTTCATTATTTTACTCCCCGCATCGCGAGCAAGTTGTGAACCATAAGGTATTTGCATTTGTATTAGCAGGTCTGCAAAGCCCATAATACCTAACCCAATCTTTCGAGTTGATTTTGTCATCTCTTCTATCTCAGGTGTAGCGTATTTATTTGCATCTATAACATTATCTAAAAAATGCACCGAATTTCTTGTTACCCACTCTAATCTACTCCAATCAATTTTTTCGTCCCAACCATGAGTAGGACCTTCTGACCTTTGGTAAAATTTTGCTAAGTTTATAGAACCTAAGTTACAAGATTCATTTGGTAAAAGAGGTTGCTCTCCACAAGGATTAGTAGCAATCATCTCGCCATATTCTTTTTGGACATGATTGTCTTTATTTACTTGGTCTAAGAAAATCATTCCTGGTTCACCATTTCTCCAAGCTCCTTCAACAATCTTAGAAAATACTTCTCTAGCACTTACATGTTTTACTACGGTATTATCTTTAGGGTTTATTAATGAGTAATTCATATCATTCTTAACAAGCTGCATAAAGGTAGAATCAACACCCACGGAAATATTAAAGTTATGTATATCCCCCTCAATTTTTTTACATTCAATAAATTCTAATATATCAGGGTGATACACAGACATAACAGCCATATTAGCACCATCTCTCTTACCACCTTGAGTTATCATAGAAGATACTCTTGATAGAGTTTTTAATACTTCTATTGGGCCACATGCAATACCATGTGTAGATTTTATAGATGCACCTCTTGGTCGAAGCTTTGAAAGAGAAAACCCTGTTCCACCTCCAAACTTTTGTACCATAGCTGCATCTGTTGCTGATTTCATAATACCTTCCATGCTATCTTCTAAAGGTAACACAAAGCATGCAGATAAAGTTCCTTGCTCTGTTCCAGCATTCATTAGTGTTGGTGAGTTAGGGATGAATTCTAAATTAGACATCATATAATAAAAGTCTTTTTCAACGAGTTTTGCGTCAACGGGTAATTTCCCATAGGTAGTATCAATACTTGCTATGGCTTTTGCTACACGTATAAAAAGTTCTTTAGGGGATTCTATAGGTTCGTTGTTATTGTTTTTCAATAAATATCTATGCCCTAAAATAACTCTTGCTTGTTCTGAGATGATGGGTTCAATGGTAGTGCGTGTTGATGCGTTGTCCTTTAATATCATTATTTATTTCTCCTATTATTAATTCCTATTTGCGATAGCCACAATATATACAAAGTCCTCGTTCTGGAACCCAAAAATTTGAGTTGCAAACCGATTCTTTACATTGTGGGTTTGGAGCCTTTTCCATCCTTTGGATTTCATTTAAAGGTTCCATTTGTAGCGGATTTGGTTGGGGTTTCATCCCTTTTTGCCCATCCGTCCCTTCTCTTTGACTTTCAGGGGTCTCCCCTGGACTCACCGCATTAAACCAATCAGTCGCACTGCCTAAGTCTACATACTTATTGCCAGTGTTATGAGCAGCCTGTAAAGCCATCGCAATTGAGAAAAAGGCATCCCCATGTCCCATCGGTGTGTTTGGAGCCTTCAATTCGTTACTTACAGACAAGATTTGCTGCTTTTGTCTTTCGTCTTTGATTAGTTTTAATATACCTGAATGGACATAATTTTCAAAGACCGAAGCCATGGTGTTTTTAGATTTTTTTGTGAAATTCATGGCCAACCATCTTGTGTCTAATCCACGGTCTTCTAATTCCCCTCTAGTGTTGTCAATATAACCGGAAGTTAGGTTAAAATTATCTGCTACTTCATTCAAATATTCTATTTGGTCTGAGTAACTCCAACCATCTAAAAAGGAAGAATGCACTTGTTCAATCTTATCTCCTCGTTTTCTAAATACAACTAAATGCGAAGGGTGTCTTTTTTTACCTACATCAAATCCTCCAAAAAATAAATCGCTTGTCTCCCAATCTTTATATTCTTTTAAAGCTGGTGCAGAACGTAACATCTCATCTTCACACTTTACAATATCTTCTTCATTAAAATACGACTCAGTAGCAAAGTGAGGGACTAACATAAACTCTGAAGCAAAGGATTTAGGTCTTGCCTTCTGTTGAGCTAATAAATATTTCTCACTCATTATCTCCGGTGCTAAAACTCTTCTGCCTGGTACAGGGTCTAATGCAGGAAGAACCCTAGACTTGAATCTTTCATCATCTTGTAGTTTAGCAAGTATATCTCCTGGCATCATAGGTGTTCCTACAACAATAACTGGAGCTTCTTTCAATGGTATGAACATAGACTCTGTCATAAAGTGGTCTTCTACTTTAGTTATCTGTCCCATATTCAAAGGGTTCTCCGGGTCTCTCAATACGTCATCAGCAACTAAAGCACCATTGACATGCATTCCTCGTTTGAAAGAAAACAACCCACCATGCATAATTTCCATAGGTTGGTTGTTCTTATAAAATCTAGCCGAGTAATCTGCTTTAGGACTTCTATTTATAAGTATCTCTGGGATAATAGGATTTCGTGTAATAGTTTTATTTATCTCCGCAATATGATATTTAGCCATACCATCACTATAAGACAAGTAAAGTATGGACATGTCTCTGGGTGCAGACAATAACCTCCATACACTAAATGCGTGTCCTAATATAGTAGATTTAAAGTGCCCACGAGGTAATATACCTACGTAGTTTAAGCCTGTTTCTAAACATTCTTCAATATCTTCTGCTAATAAAGATACATGCCATGCTTTGAAATACTCTGGGTTATCATATGAGTGTGCCCATATGTTTTCAATAAACTCCCTAAAAGACCCTACGTCATGTTGCTTTTGCTTCTCTAACCCAGTAGATAAAGCCTTAAATGCATCTTGAATATTTACTACTTCTTTTGCCACTTTTAAGAATCCTCATGAATCATGTAAACGCTTTTTAATTTTGCAGCAATTCTTTGTAGAGTATCGGCATCATTTATCTCGTCAATCAACACTGCCATAATATCATTTACAAAGTTCATATTTATCATCCCTTGCATGACCTCACGTTGCCCCTTTATGGCTATATCCGCAGCTCTTGTAGCATCTAGGGCTCTATCAAAAGTCAAACCCTTAAGTTCTGCATTAGCCTTGGTAGCTAAATCAGTATATTGATTCATCTGGTCTTCTTGGATTTCAGAATAATCTCTAGCCTTTTTTCTAGCTACGTCAGTTTGGCTATCAACATACTCTTGTATTTTTTGGTCTCCCCATTTTTCTTTTCTCGCCCACATATAAATAGTAGGTGGGGACACTACATGCCCTTGTGTAGAAACAACTTCTGCAATCTGTTTTGCAGTTAGTTCTCCTTCAAGAAATAGCTCCATAGCTTTTAATTTTATTGAATCTGGAAATTGTTTAGGCATTTTATTCGTATATGTTATTTGAGTCCATTACACCATATCCATCGTCCGATGCATGTTGTGAATCTATGTTTCCTCCTAATGGACTTCCATCTGAGTTTAGGAATTGAGAGAAATCCCAATAACCTGTTTTATCTGTATGTGCTGTGTAACAACTTGGAACCTTCACCTTAGCCCCACCGGGCAATCTTATTTCATTGAATTGCATTCCTATTTCTCCTCTAGTACAAACTCCGGCCCAAATGTGCTCTTGTTCTATAATTGGAGTGTATTTTGTTCTTTTTAGTAGGCTCCCAGTAGTTCTTTGTAGGTTTTTCACCTCTTGATTACTACCACATTTCGCAAACTTACACCAAACCACTGCTCCATACTCTTTTTTTACGTCTTCAAGAGTAGGTAGTTTCTTAGGAAACTTGTCTTTATATTCTCTTTTAGTTTCTTCCTTCTTACCAGGAAAAAACATTTGAAATCCTCTTACTACTTTACTTAGTCCACCACCTAACATTATGCCAACCTCCTCTTGTTCCATAACGCTATACAAATTGCATCAGCGTAATCTTGTTCTGGGAAATTATCTCCCCACTTTTCTATTGCATATTTCATTATATCGTCTTTTTTAGATTGACCATTCCCTAAACATACTTTTTTCCAGGTCGCTTGATGCACAAATTCTGTTCGTATATCGGCTGTTGCGAGTAACGCCCAAACTGCACCTACTACTCTAGCTGTTATGGTGTACGCTCTACTATTTCTAACGGGTATTGCGTTCTCTAAAGACGCTTTATAACCTTTTAATGATTGTACATCATTATTAAAGTTAGTAATAAGCTCAGGAAACCTTTCCTCGAACTTTGCTTTTTTATTACAGTCCCACTTTAACAACTCTACTAACTTTTCTTCTTCATCAATAATAGCTGCATGTATAGCAAAACTTGATGTATCAAATCCTATATAATGCTTCATAATTCATTATACTAATATTTTTCAATTCGCTTGCGTTCTAAGAGTAACAATTCTACTTACCGTACTATAGAAAGTGTCATAAGCTTTCAATAATCCTAATTCTCTTTTTAAAATAGCGTCTAATTCTATTATCTCTTTACTTAGCTCTGCCAACTCATTATTGTCTGCCATAATTTGCCCTCTAATCTCTTCTTTAGTAGGCTTTCTACCACCCCGGTGCATACTAACCACCTTATGTGATTGAATGCTATATAAATCTTCAAAGGAAGCTTTCAAAACACTTAGCTTAGATTCTATTTGGGTTGTCTTAATCTCTAAGTAAGCTTTATAACCACCATATATAGCCAAGAAATCTTCTATCTCTTTGTTGTCATAATGAGTTAATTTTGAGAAATCTAAATCATCTCTTTCTTTTAAATCTATATTTATACGAGGTAAATTTAAACTACCTATAAAATTATCTACTTTATTTATAGACCCAATAATACTTTCATTAGGACTCATCTTCTCCCCCTTTTACCTTTTTACAAGCACAATACCATGCACCTTCACATTTAGTAGGCATTATAGCCATTTCTTGAATATCAAAACACCTTTTTAAAATGTCTCCCCAAACTTCTTCATTACGCTCTACCAAAAAAGCTTTTAGATGTTGGTCATCTTTACACTCATACAAAACTGTTCCATGGTCATAACCAGCCATATTTAAATACATTTGAAGTTGTATATTATGCTCGTCTTTTGGTGCGGAAAGTTGAGTAAAACCAAATTTGTTTATTGATTTCAATTCCACAGGAAGCTCGCCATATTCTAAATGTTTTATTAGAAAGTCCATTCTTCCAGAAATAGGAGGAATATCTTGTTTCAAAGAAACCTCTCTATCTAGAAGGATGTTTAGGTCAGTCAACCAAGAAGCAACACGGTCTTCTAAAAAATTACCATTCTGAAATATTCTTTTTATTCTAGGCTCTAAAGTTTGCTCTGGTATTTTAGCGTTGTAATATAACCACAAATATCTATCACAAGGGTTACCTAAAGCCGATGGATGAAAAACCCCACCTCTTGGGGGACTATCTATCTCTGTAAGATGCTCGTTTATTATGCTTACAAGCCACTTATCTTTAGGGGATTTTTTCTTTTTGTTATTTTCAATTATTTGTTTAATTCCTGCCATAACGCCTTTTGTATTGTTGGTTTAGTTCGTTCCTTAATATGAATAATATTTTCAATTTTATATTTTTCTATCAAGATTTTATCACGAGCTTTATCCCTTTTAGATAAATGCCCATATACCCCATCAGCTTCTATAGCTGTATTTATATCTTCTATATAAAAGTCTACCTTATACGGAGGAAAAAATTCTTGTTGTGTATACCTAAACCCAATTTCACTTAGGTATTCTGCTATTATTATTTCTTGTTGTGTATTACTTGTTGGAGGTAAAGTCATCTTGTATTTGTGCTAATAGTTCTTCGTTCTCTTTTATAGCGTCCTTTAATGAATTCATTCCTTGAACCCTAATATCCCCAATAGAATACCAAGAACCAGTTTTCTTTATTATATCTTTATCTATTGCTTCTCTAATAAAGGTTTCTAGTACATCTATACCACCTTCAACGGTAAAGGGCACAGTGGTGTTTGCCCAACTATCACCACCTACTTTAGTCTTATCCATTTCAATCTTCATCTCAAAACCTACTCTAACTTTATCGCCATCAATAGTATTTTCTATCCATGGGCCCCTTCTCACGTTTAAAATTAAATGAGAAAAAAATGTTTGTCCATGACCACCTGGTGTGGTGTTTGGTGCATAAATACTTGCTAAGTTTTCTCTCAATTGATTGATAGCCACAAAAGCGGAGCCATGTTTCAAATAAGCCATTATCTTACCTATACTTTGAGTAACGAATCTTGCTTGCCACGCCATTGGATTATAACTAAAATTCCCCTCTTGAACTTTCTCAGCAACATCTGAAGGAATTAAACCAGCTATACTATCTAGAACTACTACATCAACCCCAGCTTCTAAAAAACTAAATACACCCTTCATAGCTTCTTCACCTGTATAAGGTTGTACTAGTAAAACAGATGACGTGTCAACGCCACATTTCTCCATCCAAGCTGCATCCCAAGACAACTCTGAATCTATCCAAGCGGCTATTCCACCACTTTGTTGTGCCTTAGCAACTACTTGAGAAGCTAAAAAAGATTTCCCTGCATTAGAGTTACCTTTGATTAGTGTAAATCTTTTCTTGGGTATTCCACCCCCTAGCATTCTATCTAAGTTAGGTATCTCAAATGGTATCCTATCGTATGCTACTTCTTCTGAGTCCCCAGACATTACGTCTAGCTTCATTGTCTTTTTAAGACTCTCTATTAATTCTTTCGCTTCTTTTTTCATCTTGTCCTTTATATATATCTTCTGCCCACGCTAAACTTATAGCTGCGGATTTTATTAATTCAACAAATAATTTTGGGTTTTCTCTTAAGTTAATTGCCTCATCTATTTTAAAAATAGAGTCTTTAGACAACATGTCCCACCAATCTATGTTTCGTTTTTCAATCCCTCTCTTTTCACCTACTAGTTCTTTTTCTACCAATAGTGCTTCTAAAATTGAAAAAGTGTTTGGTGTGTCATAACTCATTCTTCTTTATCTAATCCTTTTATTTCCATAATTTGCCTATCTAACTCTTCGTTTAAATAGTTTGATGCCTCTTGAACGTGTTTTACAAAAGCATCGTCCAATTGTTGGTCTAATGGAAAGTTAGGGTCAATCTCAGGGATTGTTAACTCTGTTTTATGGTATCCACCAAATCTATTGTTCTTATCTAACGGGAACGAAAAATTCTTCGTTATACTATATTTTGGTCTTTCAACTTCGCTCATCTTTTTCTCCTTTGCCATCTAATAAATTATCAATGTCAGGTCTATTATCCCAAAACCCTTCTTCTGTTGATTGGTCTTCCGCTTTTATTTGAGAAATTAAGTCTTCATCAAACAAATGCTCGGCACCATTTTGCATCAAAAATCTAGCTTCATCTTTTTCTTCTTCGGTTTCAATAATGCCTCCATCTCTTGTCAATTCTACCCCAAACTCAAAGCCCTCTGTATAAGAAGTAGAGGTATCATTTCCCGCAATGTCTAAAACAAAGCGTTTTATTGATTGTTCATCCCTTTTGTCACTTAATTCATCGTCAGTATTTCCTCTTGACATATATCTTGCGGCATCAATTACGCCCCTTTTAAAATCATCAATATTAATTTTAGTTTTCACTCTTAGTCTCCTTATCATAAAAATGCAATAGTAGAATTGCATAATGTATTATTTTTAGTATATCTTTTCTGGGTGTTCCTTTTCTATCATATCGTGAAGCATACTTTAAAATATTACTTCTACAAAAAGCCTTTGCATCACCACATGATTCTATGAAATCTAATGTTTGGACATCCCCTTCACTATAATGTTGCCCATAAGTATTACCTATGTATTTCTTAACCTCAGCTAAAATTCTGTCTTCATTGAATTTCATATTCTTTATTATATATTATTTTCCGGAACACTATCCCAATCAATCCAATCATCTTCTACTTGTTTTGTTGGAGCTTGTAAGGCTGACTTAGTTGCCCAGGATGGGTTTAATAGCTCCATATCAACTTCTAAGGGTATGTCTAACGTGTTGGTCATAAGAAGTTCCTTAATCTTATGCGGCACATCTTCTAATTCTGATTCATGAATTTCACATATAATCTCATCATGTACTTGTAGTAGCAAATTACTTTTCTTATTATCTAAGTATTTATCAACCTCTACCATTCTTTCAGATAATAAATCTGCACTAGTACCTTGAACTAAATAATTTACCCCCTTATATGCAAAGTCACGATTCAATTGGTAGACTCTTCCATACTTATTCCTAACAAACCCTGTTCTCCCATCACCACCTACCTTTGTAGATGAGGTGTAGAATATCTTTTTAGACACATCTTCAATAAATTGCTTTGCACCCTTCATGCCTTCAAAATAACTTTTCTTATATGCCCCTGCTTCTTGTGGAGTTGTGTTAATTTGTTGTGCCAACTTCTTATTACCTATTCCATATATAGTCCCAAACGTTATTGCTTTAGCAGCCTGTCTATATTCTTTGAAACGTGCGTGGTCTTCATCAACCTTGAAAGCCAACTTAGCGGCCTCACTATGAAAATCAACATCACTTTTGTTTATAATATTGTCGATTTCGTCATTAATACCCACATTATTTCCTTTTTCGTCATATAAATACCTAAAATATGAAAGAAAAACTCTAACTTCCATCTGAGAATAGTCGAAACCAACCAAACGATACCCTGGTCTTGGTACAAATAATCTACGTATTGAAATATCTTTGTTGTTTTCTTCTTTGTAGAACTCGTCCCCAATGAATGCCCACGTTGAAACTACATCATTAGATAAACGTTCATCCATTGATATACCCTTTGGACCAATCAAAGATGCTATTTTTTCTCTAGTTAACTCTATGTCTTCTTCAGAAAGTTGTTTTTCTTCTAATTTAAAATGATTTCTAGGAATATTTTGTAAATTAGGGTTAGCACTAGATAATCTACCTGTAGCTGCACCCCAATTTTGAAATTGTGTATGCTCTATATCTTTATCTAAATAAGGCTTTATGTAAGTAGACTTTAGTTTAGCTAACGTTCTATATTGCCTAAGCAGGCCTGCCATTCTATGATTAGTATTTACTAAGGCGGCTTCTCCCCAAGACTCTTCCCCCTTTGGGGTTTTTACTGAAGAATGTATTGGGGGGTTCATATTATTGAAAACTTGTCCTATTTGTTGTGGACTTGAAATATTAAACTCTTCTTCTGTCTTACCTGATATAGTTAATATTTCTTCCTTTACAACCTTTAACCTGTCTTCTAATAATTGGTCAACGTTTTGTGCATAATTGCTATCTATTAGTATTCC
>Ga0098059_1001536_pt1 | contig 11554 bp, 21 predicted proteins | sample 20_taG_FD_92580 | JGI IMG/M metagenome (GOLD analysis project Ga0098059, IMG submission 92580) | Marine viral communities from the Subarctic Pacific Ocean - 20_ETSP_OMZ_AT15318 metaG | ecosystem: Environmental > Aquatic > Marine > Oceanic | place: Subarctic Pacific Ocean | collected 2015-01-19
GCCTTCTTAGCTAGTATCTCACTATGTGCTATCTCCTTCGCACTAGCTTGTCCATTTAAAATCATTTTTAATTGCTGCTGGGCTAGCGCCTTAGTAGTAGCACGTAGGTCTTCTACAACATCATTACTGTACCCAATATCAATTTCAACTTTAGATGTGGCGGGTGCCGCCAAGTTTGCAATTAAACTTTCAGCTGCTTTCTGTCTAACCATTTCAGATTTAGCTGTACGCATTAACTCTGCCTGGGTATTAATAGCTTCCTGATACACACCTGCATTTAGAATATGAGTAGGTACCAGTGTTTGCTCCATAATTTTAGTAACTAGAGCATTATTACCATAATTATCTGCATAACAAGCAATTTGGGACGCAGATGTACCTTTACTTATTAAGTTCTGGTAACGATCTGGGAAGACCTTACTATAAGCCGTAGAGGACTTATCTCCCATTAATTTCAGGGATACGAATTTAATAGCATTAATATAAGCTGTTAAAGAGTACCTACCTGTAGATAACACCGATGCATAAGTAAGAGTATTATCACGAAAAACCCGGCGCAATTCCGAATTAGATTCTGAATTAATTAAATCAACAACGTCATCAGTCAGATGCTTTCTAAACCGTTTATCAGGAAGGGCCCCTGCCAGTTGGTCTTTAGTAATAAAATCAGTAGTTTCAATATCAGCTTCCAAGTCTTTTAAGTTAGCTAGCTGCATTATTTACCTCATTCCATTTGTTAATTAAAGTGCTATGGCAGGCCCCGTCACTGTAACATTCATGGGGAGAAATCATCCATAGTCGCTTATCTAGTTGAATTAATATGTTCTTCTCCTCTAATTCCCTCCAATATTTACCCCAAGTGCGATAGTCAGAGATCCAATTCACCTTCTTAATAAATACTTTTTTATCTATCTCGTTGTTTTTATTAGCTAAAATCATAAGAGGCAGCAATAAAGCACTTGCCGTACGTGACAAGTCCTTATGTTCTCGCTTACTAATGTACTTATTCACTCTTTAATCCTCTACTGGTTTGAGTGTCCCACATGTGCTTAACTATATAATATTGCTTGTCATTCCCGTTAAACATTACCTCTGGATTCAGCATATACTCTTTTTTAGTAAATTTCCTAATTAAATCACATTTTTTCAAATCCCGGATACCCATTGAAAAATCATAAAGAGTCATTCCGGCCTCCTCGCAAATCGTCTTAGGAGTACCCAGCACCATATTCACTCTATTGATCTTATACATCAACTTAAGTAAAACAAGAGCCGCGTTACTAGAAACCTTATTTCTAGCTAAAAAATCAGCAGGCCGGGTCCCCAATTGGAATTTATTAAACATTATTTGACAATCCCTCCAGATCTGATACCTTTTAATTGTTGTTTAGTCAGAGTCTCTTGATCCTCCTAGAGAGACCCATAGGGAAGACCCGCCGCTACTCCTCTAGGCGGGTTTTCTTTTCCCTTTTCAATATGCACATATTACAGTACTTCTTCTTGGTAGTTTTATCTCCACACCCAGGGCACTCATGAGCCATAAACTTCCTAGTAGATTTAGGATTTGAATCAAATACAGGTTGAACAATTCGTAACAACTTTCCCTCACCATCAAAAATCTTAACTGGATACATGCACACTCCTAATTAAAAGTCGGGTTTATCTTAACTATTTTTTACACCACTTACTCCCAACTACTATATCTAAGAAACCTACATATTTCAACATCTATTCTCGTTTAATGTGGTATGTCACATTAAAGTACCCTGTTTAATGTGGTATACCACATTGTAGAATCTGTTACTTATTGAAATATAAGGGCTAGCTCCCTTCTAAGAATAAGAAGCGTCCGTCTCTCTATTATAAGTATATTTAGGCTGCGGACTTCGCGAACCCGCAGGCTTCGCTCGTCCTGCAGCCGCGCCCTTAATATATAAATAATATATTTATAAAAGCCGCGTGAGAAATTTCTAATCTAGGTAGAAGTGCAATACTTACTGAATGGGGACTGGATCGGAGATCCACCCCGCCCCCATTAAAGTCAAACGATCTTTTACACAAAATCCAATGCCCTTGCGGGCATAAGGTATATCATTAATCTTAAAAGGAGTATTGCTATGATCAGAGCAACTAGTAGAGCAGTTACAACTGTTATTGAAAGTACCGCTAACGGCACCTGCAACTTGGTAGAAGGTGCTGAAGACTTAATAGACGGTGGTCGAGATGAAATCGACAACTTTCTGCAGGACTTGCGTGTAGAGCACGTAGTCCAGGCGCGTGAGCGCCAGAAGCAACTTGGCGCTAAGAAGTTCAATGCGGCAGAGTTAGCCTACGTCTCGAAAACTCGCAGATTTCGGTAGGTGTAAGGACCCTTCGGGGTCCTTGCTTTTTTTTACACATAAGATAAACACAGTAAGATAGCTCCATAAGAAGATATAATCTTACCAACACATTCCCTCACTTAACACCACTTAGGACTCTATGCGGAGCTTAACATTAACCCTTGCGGGTTTTAGGGAATATTCCCATTAATCTTTTTCGAGGAGATATGTTATGAACGATCAATACACGCCTAAGCCAGTTACAGAAGAAGATGTACTTCAAGCATTGATTGACTTGCACAAGCGAGTTGATCGTTGCATGGCTAATGACCGCAAACCCTGCGGTCAGGATCTTGAGTTACTTAGTAAACCGCTTACTGAGCAACTTGAAGTTCTTCGTACTGACTGCCTGCTGTTTGCTGAGTCTGAAGCATACGGTGATTGGATGTCAGACGGGGCTGACCTCAATGCAGAACGTGATGCGTTCTTGTATGAGGGAGGAGAAGCCGATTATGCTCGTTACATGAAAGAGCATATGGCCAAAGAGCCCAAGCAGTACGGGATGTCTAATCCTCAGTACATCTCTTTCTGGTAATTTCTAATGGGAAGGCATCCCTAGTTAACTGCCACCTTTCATCAGGTACATGACCCTTGTGGTCATGTACCTTTTTTTATTCAATAGTTAGATAGCTCCTTGCGGAGCTTAGGAATCTATTAACTAAAGGAGGGTAAGATGGTTAAAGGGATAACTAGAGGTTCTATAGATCTATCTGCTTACCCTGTTCTACAGGACTTTAATAGTCTTAACGACAGGGTTAAGCAGGACAACAACTGCTCTCGTAACTACAAGAACCACATCGCTACTTGGTACGGTTCAGTAGATTACGCCTATACGGGAGTTAGGCATAAAGCACAGGCTCTACCTGCTGATTTTAGGCAAGTAGCTCGTGCTTTAGAAGAGGCATTAAGGTACGAAAACCAGTACCTTAATTGCCTTCTTATCAACTCCTATACTAACAAGGGGCTATCAGCTCACTCGGATAACGAGCCTATCTTCGTTCATAAGAACGGATCAATAGGGGCGGTAGCTACGGTTAGTATAGGAGGAACAGCGGACATTACGATTACAAGTAATGACCGTAGTTCTGCTCCGCTTACCTTTAGCACAGGTCACGGTAGCGTTTACGTAATGCCGGAAGGGGACTTCCAGAGCAAATATAAACACGCGGTAAGCAGGTCCATTAAACCAAGGATCAGCTTAACTTTCAGGCACCTACCTAATGGGTAGGTGTCAAAGGGAGATAGTTATGCAAACAGATACTACAATTACAGCTAAAGAAGGCATGATTAGAGGGTATCATTACGTAGTTAAAATACCAGATCATATAGTTGAACGAATAAAAGAACTAGAAACAACTATGGTTGGAGAAGACATAGATCATGATGCTTTTATGCTTGCTGATGAGTTAAGAAATCATTGGTGTGCGTATGTAGCTGTGCCTAAAACTAACATAATGTTTGGAATGAACTACTACCCATTCCAAGATCTTAGTGTAGGAAAACCAGATGTTACTGATCTTAATTATAGTAGCCATTTAAAGGGCTACAGTGAAGATAACTGGTATTTCGGGTGGGACTATAATCACTCTTATAATACTGAAGCTCCATTAGAATCAACAGTTATGAGTGATATTAACAGTTGTATTGATTGGATTGAAGAAGCATCTCAAGCCTTTAAAGAAAACAAGGTCTGGCACGATCAATGCCCTTGTTGTAGATCTAAATATTATACGGATCTACCTTAAATTATAACTAAATTACGAGGAGATTAATCATGTATCTAGCTAAACCTATTATTAAAACATTAAGAGAACATGCTATAGCAGATTGGGATAAGAATCACATGCTAGTACCTTCTGAATCTATAGTAAATGGTGTTATGGCAGTACATAAGAACACCAATGAACCTTGTGCTATGAATCCTTGTGCTGAAGCATTGAGGTTACAGGATTTAGGTATAGATATGGAGGATAAATAAATGATTAAGACATTTATACTATTTTTACTGTTAATTGTGTTTAGTATAAGTATGTTTGGGTATGCCATACCTAAAATAAATGCATGGGAAATAGCTAATAATTACCCTTACGGTAAGTTATGCGATGTGTATAACAATTGTAAATAAAAAATGGGTGTCAGGGCGTTAGCCTTGGCACCTTTATTGTTTAATAAGACAGAGTGAGGAGATAGTAATGCCACCAATATTCAGATTAAATAAACTAAAAAATCCATGTAAAACAAGGTTTACTCCGCAATCACAGATAGTGGAATATGTTTATTGTGATAAGTGCAACAATAGAGAAACTAGCAGATTAAGTGTAGGATTTACTACATTAGGCTTTCAAATATTCTGTCCTAACTGTACTAAATCAATACTTCATTTTGAATTGCATGGAACTATAAGAGCTGATCCATTTGCTCAAGGTCGTTTTAACGAACGAGCTAAACATGGGAATAAAGAGAGAGTAAATGAGTATATCATTTCTTCTCGTGATCTTAAAATAGTAAAAGATGAAGAACAAGGGTAAAATAGAGTTACTAATTACCGGAGACTACTATGGGCTATATGAATACTGAGATTATGAATAAGTTAGATGCTCTATTAAAAGAGTGGATTAAAGCTAAATATAAAAGCAATAATCCAACTGGTACTTATTCAGAGGGTACTTTAATTGAATTTATGGAAGAAATAGCTAATTGGACATTTCAGTGGTATTCAGCTGAAGCTAGAGAAGCTATGCCTACTGAAACCCAAGAATCTTATGATGAATGGCTAGAACAAAATATAGATAGACTTGCAGAAGAAGATTTAGAATATCAAATAAGTATTAAAGGAGCGCATAATTATAAAAAACATAAACTTAATTAGGAGATAGTTATGTGGATTTTATTAATGGTAATGTTCTCTAACCCTTACCAGATCCATCAAATCAAGATTTTAGGTAAGTATGTAGATAAAAAAGTATGTGTATCTGAAGTAAATAGAGCTAAATCAATTAAGGTAGCTCGTAAATTAAGCTTTGGATGCATAAAGATAGAACCTACTGATGTTTCTCATATAGGCCCTAAAAAGGAGATCTAAATGGCAACTATGAAAATCAAGGACGCTATTAAACTTTTAGAAATATATAGAGATGGAGAGCAGGAAATTGTAATTGTTTGGAAACGTAAAACTAAAGAAGATAAGTTTCTTGAACAGGAGGTAGAAAAACGGGCAAGTGATTGGCCTACAGATTATTAATAGGAGGATAATTGACTAACCGTGGAGGATTTATGAAAAATTTAACCGCAGACGAGTTTTTAACTCAAATATTTCGGGATACTGCAGAAAAAATTAGAACAATAACTATACCACATGAATTTGGAGCAGATATATGGGTTCCAAAAGATGAGTACGATAAGTTAGAAGAATATAAATATGATACTAAAAACATTACTATTCCTCTTTTAAAAGAGAAAATAGCAGTGCTTGAACAAGTTATTAAACTTAATAACATTACCTTACCGGAGGAAAAATAATGGAAAAGAAATTAGATGCATGTGCATTAGTAATATTATTGTTATCAGTACTTTACTTTGGGGGGCATTTCATAGTAGCTACAGCTAATGGTTGGGATGGAGTAGATCTTAGTACAGACAGTGATATATCTATAGATACTGGTACAAGAGAAACAATTACAGATACCATTATCATTGAACCAGGCTACGATGTACCTGTAACTGATTCAGATAATAATACAGTTGAAATGGAAGTTACTACTATTGACCCTGTTACAGAAGGACCTATTCAAATGGAAGTATATGATTATGATACTGGAAGTTATCTAGATTTATCATTAGATACTCAATAACACCCTGCTTCGCCTATTTGGGTCTTTGTATTAGATCCATCAGTTTACTACGTGCCCTTAGGATTCTAGATCCTAGGGGCTTTTTATTGCCCATAAATCGAGGAGAAACGAATTATGACTACAAGTATTGATCAATACACTATAGAAACTACATGGTCTACCAGAATTACTGATGATATTGTTCTTGGAGCTATCCAAGGAAATATGCCTCCAAATATGGAGAATAATATTATGAATACAATATCTCATTTAAATAATAATAATTGGATAGAAGATAAAGAAATATTTATTAAATTATTTTCTTTAATTCTTAAAGATGAAAATAGTAGACCTATTCAAGCTATTGGTACTCAAATTGGAACTTTAGCTGGTATTTCTGACCCTTCAAAAGCTTTTGAATGGGGAATACTACTATTAAAAGAATGTAAAGAAAGTGGACTTTATACTATTCAACAGAAAAATGGTGATTGGTATATATACCCAAGTTACACCTTAGAACCAAAAGATAAACAAAAACTAGCTAAATTACAATACTTACCTCCCATGAAACAAGCTCCTATTAAATGGAAAGATAATCATAATGGCGGTTGGTTTTGGGAAAATAAACATTTAATCTTAGGAAGTAGATTTAATAGACATGATGAGCCATTAGCTTATGATGTCATTAACAAGTTACAAAGCATACCGTGGGAAATAGATAACGAAACTTATCTATTTGAAAAGCAAACTAATAAAACTATGAATAAGAAGCAATTCTTAAAAGTCATAGATCAATATTTAGGTGAGCATTTCTACTTTGTATGGAGATATGATTCTAGAGGCAGAAGTTATTCTTCTGGCTATGATCTTAATCTTCAAAGTAATGAGTATGGTAAGGCTTTATTGTCTATGCATAAAAAAGAGCTTATTACTGAATTGCCTAATCTTTATATTGCTATAGCTAATCACGCTGGTAAAGATAAGCTAACATGGGCAGAACGTGTTAAATGGGTATCTGAACAAGATATCCATAAGATCGAATGGGAAGAACCTATTCTAGGTAGAAAAGCACTTAGAGCTTTAAAAGATACTACTATTTCTAAAGAAACCGGGTATGTAATGTCTATTGACGCTACAGCATCTGGTATTCAAGTTATGGCAGTGCTATCTGGGTGCAGAGAAACAGCTAAATACGTCAATTGTGTAGATCCTACTAAAAGGTATGATCTATATACTGAAATAGCTGATATGATGAATAAGAAGCTCTCAAAACCACTCCCTAGGAAGATAGTTAAACAGGTCGCTATGACTCATTACTATAATTCTAGGGCTACGCCTAAAGCTTTACTGTCAGATGAAGAACTAAAGGTATTCTATGAAGTAATGGAAGGATTGCTTCCAGGTGCTGAAGAAGTTATGACAGTGATTAATACATGTTGGAATCCTGAAGCTGATCACCATTCGTGGACTATGCCTGATGGGCATACAGTATACGTGCCTGTTATAGAAGGTGTTAATGGTGTATACTCAGATGATGAATTCGGAGATATTCCTTTGAGGTGGTATCATCAAACTAAATCTGACAATTTTAGATCTCTTTGTCCTAATGTTATCCATTCAATTGATGGGTATGTGGCTAGGGAAATGATTAGAAGATGTGACTTTCAACTAAGTCATATCCACGATTGTTTTGTATTTAATCCTAACTATTTACAGAAGGTCTGTAAAACCTATAGAGAAATTATGGCTGAGATTGCTAAAAGTGATTTGTTTGAAGACATTCTTAGACAAATAACTGGCAATCCTAATTTAAAGGTAGCTAAAGCTAGTACTAATTTAGATATGGATATACTAAATAGTAGTTATATGCTATCGTAAGTACGTTACATTTCTCCTCGCCTAATTGTGTGTACTCCTCCGACAATTAGGTATTTGGCTCTCCCTTAATTGGGAGGGCCATTTTTTTTTATCTAAAACTAATCAAACTTAACATTATAATATCGGAAGCGCGTAACACTGCTTATTCTTAGGAGAATTTCAATGTCCTATTTTGTAGTTAAATATTGTGAAATCCGTGCATGCCAGCATTGGAGAATTGGTAATACTTGTATTAAAAATGGAACATTAATTAGTGATTCTATTAAGTATTCAGCAGATATGCACAATAGTGATATTTGTGAAATACGTAAACAAATAGACAAATACCGTCTAGAACATATGTTAGAAGGAGAAAAAGTATGAGAATTGGACAATGGGAGTTAAGGAGTATCAGAGAACGCATATTACGAGATCTGTATGAAAAACCAGAAAGTGATTTAACAGCTCGTAAAGTTAGAATAGCTCAACAAAATCGAGAATTCTTTATAGAGCCACTAATGTCTACATTAAGTGCTCTACCTGATGAGATGGTGGCGCACAATAAAGAATATATTTTAAAAATTAATTATGGAAATGATCCAGAAGAAAATAAAAGGGTTAAAGAGAATTGGGTTTACAGATCAGATAAACCAATTATTAACCCAAGGCGTATTGATGGCAATGATTACCATAGTAGTCCTGAACAAGAATTAGATAAACGATTGTACGAAGATGCAGAAATACTTTGTAAAGATATTTTACATCTACGTGCAATGAAAAAAGAACAATCTGATTATCTAGTTCAAACTATGGCTCGAGAAACAGGATCATTACAATTACGTAAAACATGGCCTGAATACTTACATAAATATCTACCTCCTGAACCAGTAAAAATCCCCAGAAAACCTAAAGGGAAGGGAACAAAGAAAGTGGAGGAAGATAAACCAGCAATACCAGATAGTTTTCAAACTCGATTAACAGAGAATTTATTAGAGGGAGCATAAAATGTTTGAGGTTAATGCAGTTGAACTACAAGAAGCTCTAATTAAAGACCTTAAGGTAGGACTTACTCCAATGGTAGCTTCTAGCCCAGGTATGGGCAAATCAGATATTATTCGGAGTATTGCTGAGATATTTAAGCTTAAAGTAATTGATTTTAGAGTATCTCAGTGTGAGCCTGTAGATATGCAAGGATACCCTGGTACAGTTAGTGATCCAAATATAAATAACTTGTATAGAATGACTTTTCATATTCCAGAGTACTTCCCCATAGAAACAGACAATATTCCAGATGGATATGAAGGATGGTTGTTATTTTTAGATGAATTTAATTCAGGAACTAAACAAACAGAGGCAGCAGCATATAAATTAATCTTAGATAGAGAAGTTTATAAGCACAAATTGCATCCTAGATGTCTTATTGCTGCAGCAGGTAATTTAACCACAGATAGAGCTATTGTAAATACTCAGAGTACAGCTACTACTTCTCGGTTAAATCATTATCGCATGCGTATTGATCATAAAGTCTGGGTTGACTGGGCTAATGCTCATGATATTGATCATAGAATTATTTCACTAATTAAATTTAAACCAGAAATTCTACATAAATTTAATCCAGGAAGTAATGAACTAACATTTCCTTGTCCTCGTACATGGGAATTTGCATCTAAAGTTATTAAAACTGAAGAGAAGATAGATAGACTTACTACTATTAGGCTAGCCGGAACCGTAGGTGAAGGCGCAGCCGTTGAGCTTACTACTTATTCTGAAATTTATCAGAATTTGCCTACTATTGAGCAAATACTATCCAATCCTAAATCAGGGTGGAAAGTACCTAAAGAACCTAGTGAACAGTATGCAATAACAACTATGCTAGCTCACAATTGTACAGAGAAAACGATTGATAAAATAATTGTGGCTATTAATAGATTGCCAGTAGATTTCCAAGTAATCACATTTAAAGATATCTACAAAAGAAGTCCTAATCTAAAAGGGCATCCACTTATCAAAACTTGGATAGCTGAAAATAGCTCCGTTATATTTTAAGGAGAATATATGAAAATAGAAAAAGGAGTACCAATCCCGATAGGAACAGAACCAAAAAAATATGAATATTTAAAAGATATGGAAATTGGAGATTCAGTAGTATTAATGAATGCAAAGCAACGAAATAATCTTTACAGTTACGGGAGAATATACGGATACAAATTTATATCCAGAGCAATCGAAAACGGAAAATTCCGAATATGGTTAAAAGAAAAGAATGGTTAAAATAATGAAAGAATTAGAAGCTAAATTACTTAAAGCTAAGATAGAGCTAATGACTAGATCAGCATTTATATCTACCATTGCTCTTAGTCTTAAGCATGTAATTACTTCTGATACTCAGACAGCAGATGTTAATGGACATGTCATTAGATACAATCCTGATTTTATTAAAGGACAATCTGTTGCTCAGTTTGCTGGGCTAGTAGCTCATGAATGCTGGCATGTAGCATTTCAGCATCTATCCCGTAGAGGGTCTAGAGATCCTATTATTTGGAATTGTGCTGGTGATTATATTATTAATCATATGCTCACTAAAGCAGGATTTGAAATACCTACAGGAGGATTACTAAGTACAAAATACGATGAAAATTGGTCTACTGATCAAGTTTATGATGAACTCATTAAAGATAAAGTAGATTTTGATACTAGTACTTTAATGCTAGATCTAAATGAAGATGGTGCACCTGAAGATGATGGTGGACTGGGATCTTCTATTACAAATACTATTGTAAGAGCAAGGACCCAAGCACAGATATCTGGGGAAGAAAAAGCTGGTCTCATTCCTAATGAGATTCTGCGTAGAATAGATGAATTATTAAATCCTAAATTGCCCTGGCAAGTAATTCTATATAGATTTTTAAATCAAAGAATTAAGGATGAATACTCATGGGCAAGACGAAATCGAAGATACAATAAAGATTATATGCCTAGTCTTCATAGTTATGGATTAGGCAATTTAACATTTGCAATAGATACAAGCGGCAGTATAGATGACGATGAACTCAAGGATATGCTAAGTGAAATACAAGGCATTCAACAAGTGTTTAATCCTGAAGCTATGACTATTATCGATTGTGATTCACAAATACATCAAGTCCATGAAATAGATCAAAATACAGATATTATGGAATTACAGTTTGCTGGAGGAGGGGGTACTAGATTTCAACCTGTATTGGATTATGTAGAAAAGCATCCTACTCAAGCTTTAATTTATTTTACAGATTTAGAAGGAGAAGGGAATTTATCAGAAGTAGATTACCCAGTTATATGGGTGTGTACATCAGAACATGAACCTTCTAATATTGGTGAAACAATCTATATGGACAACTAAAGGAGGAATATGATTACTACAGTCCTTCTTATTAAAGAAGACGCACTTAATTTAGTAGAACTAAGCAATCATTATTTAAATAAATTAGATGAAGAAGGCATTCCTAA